>JADHEF010001199.1_pt1 | contig 17762 bp, 19 predicted proteins | sample 8952391 | NCBI WGS metagenome assembly JADHEF01 (sample SAMN16124439, study PRJNA663245) | bioreactor sludge metagenome | isolation source: sludge (nitrite) | place: India:Bengaluru | collected 2019-02-28
CCCGCGGCGACCGCGGCGAGGAGCCCCGCCATCGCGAGGACCGTGAGCCAGAGCCGCTCGCGCAGGGGGCCGTAGACCTCCTCGACGTCGACGCACGCGACGAGCTTCCAGGGCGAGCCGGCCACGCGTCGGGCCGCGCCGACGACCTGGCTCCCGTCGGGGCGGGGAAAGAGCCCGACCACCTCCTCGCCGGCGGCCGCGCGTTCGAGCATCGGCTCGACCTGCGTCCTCGGGACCCGCTCGATCCTCGGCTCCTTCACGGCCGCGTCTGCGGCTCGCGCCACGAGCAACGCGTCGCCGTCCCTTCGGACGAGGAGCGTCGACGCCGTCTGCGAGGGGACCGGCCAGTCGGAGAGGAACGCCTCGAGGTGGGACCGCACGTCGATCCCGAGGAGCACGGCGCCCCGCGGGCGCCCCTCGAGGACGACCGGGACGACGACCGCCATCCGGAGCATGCCCCCTGGCTCGTGCGTGTGAAAGTCGACGAGACGCGCTTCGCCCGACCGGAGGAGCTCGGCGAAGTGCCGGCCGTCGTCCCCCACGATCGGTGGGGCGTCGGTCGGGATCGACAGACGGCGCGTCCCGCCCGCATCGAGAAGCTCGACGCTCGCGTAGCCGTAGCTCTCCCGGACGCTGCCGAGCCACTGCCCGAGGACCGCCTCGTCGTCGCTCGGGAGCGTCCCGGCGAGGAGACCGTCGGCGAGGCGGCGGAAGGCCCGGCTCTCCTGGAGGACCCGTCCGTTGCCGAGCCGCTCGGTCCGCCAGCGGGCGAGGTCGGTCGCCTTGAGCTCCGCGATCGTCGAGACCTGCAGGTCGACCTGCTCCCGCAGGCGCCGCTCCTGCTCGCGGAACCAGGCCGCCCCCCAGAGGACGATTCCCGCGGCGAACAGCACGAAGAGCCCCGCCAGCGTCGCCTCCGCGCTCCGGGGCAGACGCACCTCATCGACCGGCCGCGGCTCCCGGGCCCGCGCGGCGAGGACGACGGCGAGGCCGATCGTGATGAGCGCGGTGCTCGTCGTCGCGGCCGGCGGCAGGACCGGGCCACGGTAGAGGAGCGGCTCCCCCACGACGTAGGCGAGGAAGAAGACGACTCCGCACGCGAGGACCACGAGGCCGGCAGCCGTGGCGAGCCATCCTCGCGTCCGGCCCCGCCCCGGTGGTATCTGGAGCGCGAGGAGCGAGACGCTCACGAGGAGGAACGCGGCGGCCGCCACGGGCGAAATGTGCCCGAGCGGCCAGCCGGAAACGCGCCCCTCGATCCGAAGGCCGATGTGCTCGATCGGCCAGTACGCTCCGCGGAGGCTCGCGACGAGCAGGACGGCCGAGCCGAGCGCCGCGAGAGAGGCGAGAACGACGCCCGCGCTCCGCGCTCCCGCTCCTCGTCCCGGCCGGGCCGCCACTGCGGCCACGCCCCCGAGGACCAGGAAGAGGAGCGCCGTGCTCGGCGCCATCGGGATGCTCGAGAGGTCGAAAGCGGTCAGCGCCCTCCGACCGGTCGCCCAACCGACGAGGGTTGCGGCGCCGAGCGCCATCGTCGCGACGGCGCAAACCAGGCCGGCGGCCGCCGCCCGGACGGAGCCGGGGCCGCCCGGGGCGGGCGCAGCCGAGGGGGGCGTCTCGTCTCCCACTGTCCAGCCTCGCTCCAGTATGCCCCCTCCGCGTCGAGCCAACCATCCGGGGCCGGGCCGGCCGCCCCCGCGCCGAGCTCCGCCCTTCCGGGGCGCCGACCGGATCGCCGGTCCCGCGCTACTCCTTCTCCCACGAGACGAATGCCCAAAGGGACGGCTCGCGGCCGGTTCCGGCACGCGCGGGGTCCTCCCGGTACCAGGCCTCGAGCCTCGCGCGCTCCTCGGGGGTGAGAGCGCCGAGGGAGAACTCGACGCGCCGGGCGAGCTGCTCGAAGCCCGGCTTCTCGTCGGGCCGGCGCCCGGCCCGGATGAAGTCGAGGCGCGGGTGGCGGCCCATCCGGTGGAGGAGGTTCACGACGTAGATGTAGTCCGGGTAGGCGGGCCGCTCGCGCCCGAGGAGCGCGAGGAGGTCGGCGCGGACGAAGCGTCCGCCCGCGAGGCTCGTCAGGCAGACGCGCCGCTTCGCCTTCGCGTCGAGGCGCGAGAGGGCGTCCTCCATGTCGCGGACGAGCGTCGAGCGGGAGGCGAGGACGAGGTCGCACACCGGGACGTCGTCCCACGGCTCCTCCCAGGAGCGGCGGATCGGCTCGACGTTCGTGAGGCCGCGCGCGGCGGCGTGGCGCGTCATCGCGTCGAGCATCCCCCGGCTGTAGTCGAGGCCCCAGACGCGCTCCAGGCGCGGGGCGAGGGCGAGGGCGATCGTCCCTGGGCCGCAGCCGACGTCGAGGAGCGTGCGGCAGCCCGTCAGGTCGACGAGGCGGAGGAGCTCCTCGACGTAGGGGCTCCCTTCCAGCTCGCGGCTCAGGTCGGGAGCGCGCGCGTCCCACGCCTCAGGCGGCTTCTCGCGCCCGCCGCTCGCGGCGTAGTGCTGTCGGTAGAGGCGTCCGAAGTCGACGTCGAGGATCGTCTCGGGGCGCTTCCCGTCGGCGTCGGTCATCGGTCTCCCCCGAGGTCCCAGAGCGACGCGGAATCTGGCCGGCGCGCCTGCACGGCGGCGACGAGCGCCGGCCGGACGACGACGATCGCGAGGCCGTACCGGCGGGCGTCGAGGAGGTCGAACGCCGCGGTGAAGCCGCTCCCTCGGCCGAGCTCCAGCGGGCCGAGCTCGTCGATGATCAGGAGATCGCACGCCCCGACCCTCTCGAGCGCGGCGTTGCCCGCGGCGAGAGCCTCGAGGTCGAAGCGCCAGCCGAGCCCCTCCGTTCCCGGGAGGTCCGGGCGGGCCCGCTCGGCCAGGAAGCAGCTTTCCCCCGTGGCCAGGTCGAGAAGGTCGATGGCGCGCTTCTCGCCGCCGGCGAGGACGGCCGGCGAGAGGAGGCCCCGGACGGCGAGCCCCGCGCTTCGTGCCGCGCGCGCCACGGCCTCGCACCAGCGTGTCTTCCCCGCGCCGCGCCCGCCGGTCAGGAGCGCGAGAGAGCCCGCCGGAAGCGAGCCCCACCGCGCGACCAGCTCCTCCGGCGCCGGCGGGGGCGTGCTCACCGCCTCGACTCCGAGGGAGCGAGCCGCGCGGCGACGGCCGCGAGATCGGCCCGGTAGAGGTGCGCGAGGCGCTCGGGCGTCGCGGTCTCTCGCGGCTCTCCCTGCGCGACGATCCGCCCTCCCTCGAGGAGGGCGATCCGGTCGGCGACCTCCAGCGCGTGCTCGGGCTGGTGGGTCGACATCAGGATGCCGATGCCGTCGCCGCGGAGGCGGCGGATCTCCCCGAGGACGCGCAGCTGGTTCCCGAAATCGAGGCTCGCGGTCGGTTCGTCGAGGATCAGGACGCCCGCTTCCTGCGCGAGGGCTCGCGCGATCAGGGTCAGCTGGCGCTCGCCGCCGGAGATCTGCGTGTAGACGCGCCCCGCGAGCCGGCCGATCCCGAGGCGCTCGAGCGCCTCGCGGACGACGGCGTGGTCGCGCCGCGACGGGGCGGCGTAGCGGCCGTGGCGGGCCGTCCGGCCCATCAGGACGACCTCCTCCACGGTGAAGGCGAAGAGGCCCGCATGCGCCTGCGGCACCCAGCCGAGCAGCCGCGCCCTCTCGCGCCGCGACCAGCGGGCGAGCGGCCGGTCCGCGACTCGCACCTCGCCGGCAATCGGCGGCAGGACGCCGAGGAGCGTCCGGAAGAGCGTCGTCTTCCCTCCCCCGTTCGGGCCGAGGAGACAGACGATCTCTCCGCCCGCGAGGCCGAGGTCGATCCCTTCGCCGACGGGAGTCCCGTCGTAGCCGAAGCTCAGGCCGCGCGCCTCGAGCCGCGTCACGAGAAGCGCCCTCCCCGCGCGAGGAGCCAGAGGAAGGCGGGCGCACCGACGAGGGCTGTCAGGATGCCGAGCGGCAGCTCGATCGCGGCCGCGCTGCGGGCGAGCGTGTCGGCGATCGCGACGAACGCGGCGCCCAGGAGGAGCGCGGCCGGCAGCGACCGCGCGAACCGCGGCCCGACGAGGAGCCGCGCCGCGTGCGGCACGACGAGGCCGACCCAGCCGACGATCCCCGCGATCGCCACCGAGGCGCCCGTCACGAGCGTCGCGGAGACGATGAGCGTGAAGCGCAGGCGGGAGACGTCCTCCCCGAGCGCGGCCGCCTCTTCGTCGGCGAGCGTCAGGAGGTCGACCCGGTGCCGGAGGAGGACGAGCGGAAGGAGCCCCGCCACGACGAGAGGCGTCGCGCGCCGGACGTCGTCCGGAGAGGAGGCGCTGAGCCCCCCGAGCAGCCAGAACGTGATCGACGGGAGCTGCACCGTCGGGTCGGCGAGGACCTTCGCGAGCGAGATTCCGGCGGAGAAGAGGGTGCCGATGGCGATGCCGGCGAGGACGAGGACGAGGACCGGGTCGTGCCGCCGCACCCGCCCCGCGACGAGCGTGACGAGCCCGACGGCCGCGAGGCCGCCGGCGAAAGCCGCCCCCTGGATGCCGAGCGTCGGGAGGCCGAGGAGGATGGCGAGGGCCGCCCCCATACCCGCTCCCGCGGAGGCCCCGAGGATGTCGGGCGAGACGAGCGGGTTGCGGAACATCGCCTGGTAGGCCGTCCCCGCGGCCGAGAGCGCCGCGCCGACGAGGAGGGCCGCGGCGAGCCGCGGGAGGCGGAGGCTCCAGACGACCATCGTCGCCTGCCCTTCCGCGGAGGGGCCGCCGAGGAGCGCGCGAAAGAGCTCGCCGGGGCCGAGCGCGATCGGCCCGGCGGCGAGCCCTGCGAGGACCGCCACGACGAGGAGGAGACCGAGGAGGAGCCAGGGCCAACGCGGCATCAGGCCCCCGCGAGCAGCCGCTCGAGGGCCGTCCGCTCGGGCGCGAAACCGTAGAAGGCGGCGTGGAACGCGCGGACCCGCTCGGCCTCTCCCTTCCCGAGCGGCGTGCCGTGGAGGCGCGACGCGAGCCACGGGAGTCCGACGAGACGGTTGACGCCCGGCGGGCCGTCCAGCCATCCGAACGGCAGGCTCGGCACGAGGTGGAGCCGCCCCGCACGAAGGGCGGGAAGCCGCCTCCAGCGGCCGTCGCTCCGCGCGCTCGCGAAGAAGCCGGTGTCCTGCGTCAGGACGACCTCGGGCGCCCAGGCCGCCACCTGCTCGAACGAGACGCGCGCGACGCCGCCGCCCGGACCGTTCGCGACGCTCCGTCCCCCGGCGAGGGCGAGCGACTCGGCGTTGAGCGAGCCCTCCTTCACCGTCTCGAGGCCGTCCGCGCCGCGGGCCACGTAGACGCGCGGCTCCCGCGCGCCTGCGCGGAGCGCTCCGCGCGCCTCGGCGAGGAGCCGCTCCGCCTCGCGCGCGAGCGCGGCGCCGCGCTCCGGCACGCCCAGGAGGCGCCCCGCCTCCGAGAGCTGCCACGGGCTGTCGGCGAGACGGCCGGGCACGAGGAGGTACGGGATGCCGGTCCGTTCGTGGACGTTCTCCGCGGCGGAGAGATACGTCGCGTCGACTGTCCCGGTGTCGAGGATCAGGTCGGGCGCCAGCGCGAGGAGCTTCTCGAGAGGAATCGTGCTGCCGCGCCCCGAGAGGCGTCCGAGGAAGGGGCTCTCGCGGACGGCGGGCGCGAGGAGGGCGCGCGCCTCGGGCGCGAGCGGCGTCGGCCAGCCGAGGAGCCGGTCGGGGGCGAGAACGTGCGCGAGGACGGCGGCCGGAGGGCCGGCGGCGAAGACGCGCCGGACGCGGTCGGGGCGCGGGAGGGTCCCGAAGACGCGCATCTCGCGCGCGGTCGCGGCGGCGCTCCCGCCGAGAAGACGCGCGGCGGGAAGCGCGGCGAGCGTGGCGAGGAACGCGCGCCTGTTCATCGCGGCGGACCCGCCGGCGAGGGGAACCGGAGGCGCGGCGCCCCGTCGACGCTCCGGGAGGCCGTTCTGCGCAGGCTCACGACCCGATGATAGCCGCCGGCCCGCGCCGCCTCCGCCGTCGCTCTCGCCTCCGTCCTGGACGCCCATCCATCAATAAACTATGATTCGTGATCGACCGAATCGAGGGCCGGCCCGCCGGACCTCGTCACCCGAAGAAAGGACCCCGCCATGGAATCCGCCCCCCGCAAGATCGAAGTCCTCGGCCCCGGCTGCACCCGCTGCAAGGAGACGTACCGCGTCGTCGCTCACGTCGTCGAGACGGAGAGGCTCCCCTTCACCGTCGAGAAAGTCGAGGGGATGGAGCGGATGATCGAGCTCGGCCTCCTCGCGACGCCCGGCGTCGCCGTCGACGGAAAGGTGATCTTCTCCGGCCGGATCCCGAAGGCCGAGGAGCTCCGCGCGGCGCTCGCCGCGCTCTGACACCCCGCGACGGGGCGGGACCGCGGCGAGCGCGGCGCCTGCCCGGAGGCCATCCATGAAGGAGAGGACGAAGCTCCTCCTGATCGTCGGGGTCTTCCTCGGCGCGTATTTCCTGCCCGTCGAGAGCTCGCGATTCCAGCGGGCCGTTCCCGAGGGGTTCGTCCTGCTCCGCGACTACGCGCGCGAGCACGTCCTCCTCTGCCTCGTCCCGGCGTTCTTCATCGCGGGCGCGATCGGCCAGTTCGTGAGCCAGGGCGCCGTCATGAAGTACCTCGGCGCGACGGCGAAGCGCCCGGTCGCCTACGGGGTCGGCTCGGTCTCCGGCGCCATCCTCGCGGTCTGCTCCTGCACGGTCCTGCCCCTCTTCTCGAGCATCTACAAGCGCGGCGCGGGCCTCGGCCCGGCCACGGCGTTTCTCTACTCGGGCCCCGCGATCAACGTCCTCGCGATGATCCTCACGGCGCGGGTGCTGGGCCTCCAGATCGGCCTCGCCCGCGCGATCGGCGCCGTCGCCTTCGCCGTCGTCATCGGCCTGATCATGGCGGCGACCTTCCGCAGGGAGGAGGCCGAGAGGGCGAGGAACGGCCCCGACCCCTTCGCCGCGGCGGGAGCCGCCGCGAGCGGCCGGACGCGCCAGGGCTGGCAGGACGCCGCCTTCCTCGGCGCGATGATCGCGATCCTCGTCTTCGCGAACTGGGGCGCCTCGAACCAGGCCGTCGGCTTCTTCGCCGCGGTCTACCGGGTCCACTGGGTCCTCGCCGGCGCGGCCCTCGCGGCCCTCGTCTTCATGATGGTCCGCTGGTACGGCCGCGAGGAGCTCCGGCTCTGGGTCCTCGGCTCCTGGGAGTTCGCCAAGCAGATCCTCCCGCTCCTCCTCGGCGGCGTCCTCGTGGCCGGCTGGCTCATGGGCCGGCCCGGGCACGATTCCGGGCTGATCCCCGACGCGTGGATCGCCGGGGCCGTCGGGGGAAACTCCCTCGCCGCGAACCTCTTCGCCTCGGTGGCGGGCGCCTTCATGTACTTCGCGACGCTCACCGAGATCCCGATCCTCCAGGGACTCCTCGGCTCGGGAATGGGCAAGGGCCCCGCGCTCGCGCTCCTCCTCGCCGGCCCGGCCCTCTCCCTCCCGAGCATGATCGTCATCCGCTCGTACCTCGGGACGAAGAAGACGATCGTCTACATCGCCCTCGTCGTCGTCATGTCCACCGTCACCGGCCTCGTCTTCGGAGCGTTCGCGTCATGAAGATCGAAAAGCGGCATCTCGTCACCGGAGCCCTCCTCGCCTTCGTCGCCGTAACGGGCGTCACGCTCGCCGTGAAGGAGACCCGCCACGCCCGGGCCGTGGCCGCGGCGGAGGCCGCCCGGCCCGCCGAGCCCGCTCCGCCGGCAGCGAGCTCTGAGGCCCCGCCGGAGTCCGTCGCCGCCTCGTCTGCGGATGCGGCGCCCGCCACGGAGGTCGCGCAGGCTCCCGTCGCGCCTGCGCCCGCAGCACCTGTCGCGGCCGCGCCCCGCCCCGCGCCGCCGGCCGCGAAGGCCCCCGTCCCGCAACCCGCCGCCGAGCCCTCGACGATCTACGTCACCTACTTCCACGCCACGGCGCGCTGTACGTCGTGCCTGAAGATCGAGGACCTCACGAACGCGACGATGACGATGCGCTTCGCCGGTCCCATCGCCGAGAAGCGGATCGTCTGGCGCCTCGTGAACGTCGACGAGCCCGAGCACGCCCACTACGTGAAGGACTATGGCCTCTTCACGAAGTCGGTCGTCGTCTCCGAGGTGAAGGCCGGCAAGGAGGTCCGCTGGAAGAACCTCGACCAGGTCTGGCACCTCCTCGGCAATCCCGAGTCGTTCCAGGACTACGTCGAACGGGAGGTCCAGGCCTTCCTGGGGAAGGCGTGACGCCCGACCTCGCTCCCGCCGCGGCGACGGCCCTCTGGCTCGGCGTCCTCACGTCGATCAGCCCCTGCCCGCTCGCGACGAACATCGCGGCGGTCTCGTACCTGGCGCGGCGCGCCGACAGGCCCCGGCTCGTCCTCCTCTCGGCCTTCACCTACTCGCTCGGCCGCGCGCTCGCCTATGCCGCGGTCTGCGCCGTCGTCGTCCTCGGCCTCCTCTCGGTCCCGGGCCTCTCGCAGTTCCTGCAGCGGTACATGAACAAGCTCCTCGGGCCGCTCCTCGTCGTCGTCGGGATGTACCTCCTCGGCCTCCTCTCGGTCGGACTCTCCACGACCGCCGGGAGCGAGGAGCTGCGGAAGAAGGCGGCCGAGGGGGGCGCCCTTGGAGCCCTTCTCCTCGGAGCGCTCTTCGCACTCTCCTTCTGCCCCGTCTCGGCCGCCCTCTTCTTCGGAAGCCTCGTCCCGCTCTCGCTGCAGCACGGGTCGAAGGTCGTCCTTCCCGTCGTCTACGGCTTCGGCACGGCGCTCCCGGTCGCCCTCCTCGCCCTCGTCGCGACGGGCGGGACGAAGGCGCTCGGCGCGGCGATGACGAAGGTGGGGACGTTCGAGGTCTGGGCGAGAAGGATCACCGGCGTCGTCTTCGTCGCCGTCGGGATCTACCTCTCGGTGCGGTTCGTCTTCCTCGGCTGAGTGGCGCGCGCCGCGTCCGGCCACGGAGACGCCCGGCGCCTCCGACCTCGCATCCCGGCGGAAGATCCGACCCTCCCCGACCGTGCCCCAATCTGCATGCGTTATGATGATTCCGAGAGAACCGAAACCGATGTCGTCTCTCCAGATTCGCGAGCTGCCCGCCGAGCTCTACGAGGCCCTCGCCCTCAGGGCCCGGCTCGAGCAGCGTAGCCTCGCTCAGCAGGCCGTCACGGAGCTTCGCAAGACGCTGTCGGACGGGTCGGCCCGGAAGCTCGTCCTCGAGGACGTGAGGCGGCGCCTTCGACAAGAGAAGCCCCGCCCTGTTCGCATCTCTCTCGAGAAGCTCGTCCGCGAGGACCGGACCCGGTGACGGCTCCCCGCGTCGTCCTCGACGCCTCGGCCGCGCTCCGCGTCGTCCTCGCGTCCCCCGGCATCGCGGAGGCCCTCGAGACTCTCGAGCGCGCCTCCCTGGTCCTCGCGCCTTCTCTCTTCGCGAGCGAGACCGCGAACGCCTTGTGGAAGCTCGGGAGCAAGGGCCTCCTGCCGCCCGACGCGCTCGCCGAGCGCTGGGAGATGGCGATGGCCCTTCCGAACCGGCTCTGTCCCGACCACGAGCTCGCCGTCGAGGCCCTCTCCGAGGCGTCCCGCCACGGGCACCCGGTCTACGACCTCCTCTACGCCGTTCTCGCCCGCCGCGAGGGTTGCCGGGTCCTGACCTTCGACCGACGGCTCATCTCGCTCCTTCGGAAGCTGGGGATCGGGGTCATCGGCGGAGCGACCGCCGGAGCCTGAGGCCCGTCTCCTTCACCCCTCCGTCCACGCCTCCGACAGCACCTCGGCCTGCTCCAGCACCGTCTGCGTCGCCTTCTCCTGCTTGTCGGGCGGGTAGCCGTACTTGCGGCGGGGGAAAGAGAATCGTCGTCTTCTTGGAAAGCTCCATAGGTGGCTCCGTATGTGGATGATTCCACGCGCGCCCTTACCCCGGGCGTGATGCGGTACGACGGAGCCCGCGCGGAACCGGTCCGAGGCAAGCCCCTCGCGCGACGTCGCGGCCTAGAATGTCCGGCGTGACGGAGCCCGCTCTCGCCGCGCCTCTTCGGGCGCTCCTCGCCGAGGAGCCCGGGACGCTCGTCTCAGCCTGGCTGTTCGGCAGCCGGGCCCGGGGTGAGGAGCGGCCCGGAAGCGACGTCGATCTCGGCGTCCTCTTCGACCCACCGCCGGAGCCGAAGCTCGGGAACGAAGCTCATCGACTGGAAGCGAGGCTCGAGTCAGCTCTCGGCCTCCCGGTTCAGCTCGTCGCCCTGAATACCGCCCCCCCCGACCTCGTCCACCGCGTCCTGCACGACGGCGTGCTCCTCCTCGACTGCGAGCCGGGCAAGCGAATCCGCTTCGAGGTGAGGGCTCGCAACGAGTTCTTCGACCTTCAGCCGATCCTCGCCCGTTATCGCGAGGCGCGCCCGTGATCGACGCCGACCTCGTCGCCAAGAAGCTCGCGATGATCGAGACGTACGTGCGCGAGCTGGACGAGCTCGCGCGGCCGGGCGCCCTCCGGACCGACGTCCGCGAGGAGCGGTTCGTCGAGCACACGCTCCAGATCGCCATCCAGGCCGCGCTCGACGTCGCCTCCCACATCGTCTCCGACCGGCGTCTCGGGGAGCCGCGAACGAACCGCGAGCTCTTCTCGCTGCTCGTCCGGGGCGGCGTTCTGCCGGAGGACCTCGCCGAGCGCCTCGGCGCGATGGCGGGCTTCCGGAACGTCCTCGTGCACGGCTACGGCGACCTCGACCTCGCCGTCGTCGAAGACGTCGTCGAGAACCGGACCGGCGACCTCCTCGAGTTCGTCCAGGCCGTCCGGCGCTCGACGCCCTGACGGCCCCAGCGGGAGTTCGCCGGCCTCGAGCGGATCGCTTCCCAGCCCACCCCTTCGAGGCCGTGCTACCATCCCCGCCCCATGACGACATCCGGCTGGCGCAGGACTCTGCTCGCCATTCCGAAGATGGACTGCCCGTCCGAGGAGCGGCTGATCCGGATGGCCCTCGACGGGCTCGACGGCGTCGACGAGCTGAGGTTCGACCTGCACGGGCGGACGCTCTCCGTCACTCACCAGGGCGAGCCCGAGCCGATTGTCGCGAAGCTCGAGCCGCTCGGCCTCGGAGCCCGCGTCGTGGAGTCGAGCGAAGCCGGTTCCGCCGAGCCGGCAACGCCGGAGGCTCACGACGAGGCGGGGACGCTTCGCCTCCTCCTCGCCATCAACGCCGTCCTCTTCCTCGTCGAGAGCGTCGCCGGCTGGCTCGCGCAGTCGACCGGCCTCATCGCCGACTCCCTCGACATGCTCGCGGACGCCTTCGTCTACGGCCTCGCCCTCTGGGCCGTCGGCCAGGCCTCCGCCGCGAAGCTGCGGGCTGCGCACGCCTCCGGTGTCCTCCAGGCGCTCCTCGCGGTCGGCGTCTTCGCCGACGTCGCCCGGCGGTGGATCTCCGGAAGCGCACCCGAGCCGCCGGCGATGATCGGGATCTCCGCCCTCGCCCTCGCCGGAAACGTCTCCTGCCTCCTCCTTCTCTCCCGGCATCGGCACGGCGGCGCGCACATGAAGGCGAGCTGGATCTTCTCGACGAACGACGTCCTCGCGAACCTCGGCGTCATGGCCGCGGGCGCTCTCGTCGCGGCGACCGGCTCCCGCCTTCCCGACCTCGTCGTCGGGACGCTCGTCGCCGCGCTCGTCCTCCTCGGCGCGGTCCGGATACTGCGGCTGCGGTGAACGGCGGGAGCGCCGTGCCGTTCGCGATCCTGCGGTTCGTCGACCGCGGCCCGATCCGACCGCGCGGAATTCCGGTCCGCCGCCCTTGACATATCAAGTTTCGTGGATATATTTACCCCATGGCGACGACGGCGTCCCGTACGAAACCGGTCCGGACCGGTCTCCCGCTCGCGAGGGAGGACCGCGCGGAGCGCCTCGCCGACCTCTTCCACGCCCTCTCGGACCCGACGCGGATCCGCATCCTCGCGGCGCTCCGGAACGGGGAGCAGTGCGTCTGCAACCTGACGGGGCTCCTCGTCGCCCAGCAGTCCCGTCTCTCGTTCCACATGAAGACCCTCAAGGACGCCGGCCTCGTCAGGGACCGGCGCGAAGGGCGCTGGATCCACTACTCCCTCGTCCCTGAGGCGGTGGAGGAGATCCGAATCGCCCTCGAGGAGCTCGAGGCGGCGGCAAAGTCGTGCGCCGCGAGCTGCTGCCGCACCTGAAACCTTTTTTTTCTGGAACGTATCGAGAATTCTTGATAGAAGGGAGCACGCCATGAACGACAACGAGATCCGCGACATTGTCCGGGAGAAGTACGGGAAGGCCGCCCTGCAGGTAAAGGAGGGGCAGGCCGCCTGCTGCGGCACCGCTCCGTCGGCCTGCTGCGGAACGACCCCCTCGGCCTCGGGCCTGTCCGGCGACCCGATCACCTCGAACCTCTACGCCGACCACGAGAAGGAGCTCCTCCCGACGACGGCCGTCCAGGCCTCGCTCGGCTGCGGCAACCCGACCGCTCTCGCGAAGCTCGAGGAGGGGCAGATCGTCCTCGACCTCGGCTCCGGCGGCGGTATCGACGTCCTCCTCTCGGCGAAGAGGGTCGGGCCGACCGGCAAGGCCTACGGCCTCGACATGACCGACGAGATGCTCGCCCTCGCGAGGGAGAACCAGGCGAAAGCGGGGGCGACGAACGTCGAGTTCCTGAAGGGGACGATGGAGGAGATCCCGCTCCCCGACGGCAGCGTCGACGTGATCATCTCGAACTGCGTCATCAACCTCGCGGCCGACAAGGACCGGGTCCTCCGCGAGGCCTTCCGCGTCCTGAAGCCGGGCGGCCGCTTCGCCGTCTCGGACGTCGTGACGAAGGGGGAGATTCCGGCGCCGGTGAGGAAGAGCGTCGAGCTCTGGATCGGCTGCATCGCCGGGGCCCTCGACGAGGACGAGTACGTCGGGAAGCTCCGCGCCGCGGGCTTCTCCGACGTCTCCGTCGAGCCGACGCGGATCTACCGGGTCGACGACGCCCGCGAGTTCCTCTCCTCGGCCGGGATCGACGTCGACGTCCTCGGCGCGGAGGTCGACGGGAAGTTCCGGAGCGCCTTCGTCCGCGCGGTGAAGCCGGCGAACGGCTGAGGCCCCTCCCAGGTTGCACCTCGACCGCTGAATCGCTCAGGAGGCAGTGACCATGCCCGATGGCGTCGGAAAGAAGCTCTCGTTCCTCGACCGGTGGCTGACGTTCTGGATCTTCGCTGCGATGGCCGCGGGGGTCCTCGCCGGAGCCTTCATCCCGGGAGTCGAGTCCTTCGTGAACTCGTTCCAGGTCGGGACGACGAACATCCCGATCGCCATCGGGCTCATCCTGATGATGTACCCCCCCTTCGCGAAGGTGCGGTACGAGGAGATGGGCGACGTCTTCCGCGACCGGAAGGTCGTCGCCCTCTCCCTCTTCCAGAACTGGATCGTCGGGCCGGTCCTGATGTTCGTCCTCGCGATCGTCTTCCTGCGCGGCTACCCGGAGTACATGGCCGGTCTCATCATGATCGGCCTCGCCCGCTGCATCGCGATGGTCATCGTCTGGAACGAGCTGGCCAAGGGCGACACGGAATACGCCGCCGGGCTCGTCGCCTTCAACAGCGTCTTCCAGGTCCTCTTCTACAGCGTCTACGCCTGGTTCTTCATCACCGTCCTGCCTCCGCTCTTCGGCCTGAAGGGGAGCCTGGTCGAGGTCTCGATGGCCGAGATCGCGAAGAGCGTCTTCATCTACCTCGGAATCCCGTTCCTCGCGGGCGCCCTCACGCGCCTCGTCGGAGTGAAGCTGAAGGGGAAGGAGTGGTACCACCGCCGCTTCGTTCCGGCGATCAGCCCGATCACGCTCATCGCGCTCCTCTTCACGATCGTCGTGATGTTCAGCCTGAAGGGGAAGCTCATCGTCACGATCCCGATGGACGTCGTGAGGATCGCGATCCCGCTCGTCGTCTACTTCGTCCTGATGTTCGTCGTCTCGTTCTGGATGGGCCGGAGGGTCGGTGCCGACTACGGCAAGACGACGACCCTCGCGTTCACGGCCGCGAGCAACAACTTCGAGCTGGCGATCGCCGTCGCCGTCGCCGTCTTCGGCATCAACTCCGGCGCGGCGTTCGCGGCGGTGATCGGGCCGCTCGTCGAGGTGCCCGTGATGATCGGTCTCGTGAACGTGGCCCTCTGGTTCCAGCGGAGGTACTTCGCCGCGCCGGCCGCGCGCGCCGCCGCGCAGGGGGCCTGAGGTGGAGAAGCCCCGCATCCTCGTCCTCTGCACGGGCAACTCCTGCCGGTCGCAGATGGGAGAGGGTTGGGTCCGCCACCTCCTCGGCGACCGCGTCGAGGTGCACTCGGCCGGGACCCGGCCTTCGTTCGTTCACCCGAGGGCGATCCAGGTCATGGCCGAGGCAGGGGTCGATCTCTCGTCCCACACGAGCAAGTCGGTCGAGACGCTCCGAGCCCTTCCCTTCGACCTCGTCGTCACGGTGTGCGATTCCGCGCGTGAGGCCTGCCCCGTCTTCCCCGGAGCGAGGAAGACCGTCCACCGCGCGTTCGAGGACCCGGCCCACGCGGGCGAAGGGGACGACGCGCTCCCGGTGTTCCGCCGTGTCCGCGACGAGATCCGGAGCGCCCTCGTGCCGCTCGTGGCGCGGGAGCTGGGGCTCACCGGGGGCTGACGCCTCGACCTCTCCCCTCAGGCCTCGGAGACGAACACCTCTTCCGCGACGCCGGCCTCCTCCGGGGCCGGAGCCGCGCGCCACGGAGCGCCCCACGGGCCGCGCTCGCCGATCTGCTGCCGCCACATCGCGTAGTAGAGGCCCCGCCTCTCGACGAGCTCGTCGTGGCTCCCCGTCTCGACGATCCGCCCGCGCTCGAGGACGTGGATCGTCTCCGCGTGCGCGATCGTGCTGAGGCGGTGCGCGATCAGGATCACCATGTGCTGCCGGCTCCCCGAGACCTCGCGGACCGACGCGGCGATCTCCTGCTCGGTGATCGAGTCGAGCGCCGACGTCGCTTCGTCGAAGATGAGGAGACGGGGGCGGCGCAGGAGCGCGCGGGCGATCGAGAGGCGCTGGCGTTCCCCGCCGGAGACCCGGAGGCCCGACTCCCCGACGCGCGTGTCGAGCCCCTGGCCCGAGCGCTCGAGGAGGGGCGTCGCCGAGGCGCGCCGCAGGGCCTCGAGCATCTCCTCGTCCGTGGCGTCCTCCTTCACGAGCTGGAGGTTCTCGCGGATCGTCCCCGAGAAGAGCTGCGGGTCCTGGGTGACGAAGCCGATCTGCCGCCGGACGCGGTTGTAGCGCAGCTCGTTGCTCGGCACTCCGTCGATGGTGATCACGCCCGCGGTCGGCCTGTACAGCCCCACGAGGAGCTTGACGAGCGTCGACTTCCCGGAGCCCGAGGGGCCGACGAACGCGACCGTGTCGCCGAGCTTCGCCTCGAACCCGATCTGGTCGAGGGCGTCTTCCGTCGCCCCGCGATAGCGGAAGGAGACGGCCTCGAAGCGGAGGCTCTCGATCTCGCCGACGTCGACCGGCTCCTCGGGCCGCTCCTCGACCGGCGTCGCCATGAGTTTCCCGAACGCGGCGAGCGAGGCCTCGGCCTCCCGGTGGTTCAGGAGGACGTTCCCCATCTGCTGGAGCGGCCCGAAGATCGTGTTCAGGATGAACTGGAACGCGATCAGCTCGCCCGGCGAGAGCGCCTTCCGGAAGATGAGCCAGAGGAGGATGAAGAGGATCGACTGCCGGAGGACGTTGATGATCGCCGCCTGCAGGAACGCGAGGCCCCGCACGCGCCTCACCTTCGCCATCTCGAGGTCGAAGATCCGCTGCGTGTATCCCGAGAGGCGCCGGAATTCGGCCCGCGTCAGGCCGAGGCTCCGGACGAGCTCGATGTTCCGGAGCGACTCGGTGATCGCCCCCGACATCCGCGTCGTCTCCCGGACGACCTGCCGCTGGACGGTCTTGATCCGGCGGCTCAGGAGGCCGGTCAGCGAGCCGAGGACGAGGACGCCGATCCCGAACGCGGGGATCAGGAGCCAGTGACGCGTGAGCCCGTACCAGACGAGGAAGCCGACTCCGACGAGCGAGGAGTAGAGGACGGTCACCGAGGCGTTCACGAACCGCTCGGTGTCCGTCCTCACCTTCGTCAGGAGCGCCATCGTCTCGCCGCTCGAACGCTCCTCCGTCTCCTCGAAGGCGAGCCGGAGCGTGCGGCGGAGGCCGTCGTCGAACATGGCGCGCCCGACGCTCTGGACGAGGAGCCGCATCACGTACTCCTGGAGGGCCGAGGCGAGGCGGGCGGCGAGAGCGACGCCCGCCGCGACGAGGAGCCAGAAGAGCGCGCCGCGGACGAGCTCGGCCTCGGTGCGGCCTCCGGAAGCGAGGACGTAGCGGTCGACGATGAGGCCGAAGATGAGGGGGTCGACGAGCGTCAGGACCTGGGCGAGCCCGGCCAGGAGGAGCGTGAGCGCCACGAGCCCGCGGTGCGGCCGCAGGTAGCGGCCGAGGATCGCCATCGGGGTCTCGCGGCCGGACGGGTTCGCGCTCGGGCGGGCCATCGCGAGCAAGGTACCACTCCGCCCGCGGACGGCCTCCGGCGTCTACTCCGGCCGAAGCGGCCCGACGCGGCCCTCGCCCGACGGGGGGCCGGCGAGCGGGAGCCAGAACGAGAACGTCGCTCCCCGCCCCACCGCCCCCTCGGCCGAGACGTCGCCGCCGTGACGGGCGACGATCCGCCTGGCGAGGGCCAGCCCGACGCCCGTCCCGGCGAACTCGGACGGAGCGTGGAGACGCTGAAAGACCCCGAAGAGCTTGTGGGCGTAGGCCATGTCGAAGCCGGCCCCGTTGTCGCGGACGCGATAGACGATCCGCCGCCCCTCGACCGCCCCCTCGATCTCGACGACGGGCGCCTCGACGAGGGCCGAGAACTTCACCGCGTTCCCGACGAGGTTCGCCCACACCTGCCGCAGGAGGTCCGGGTCGCCCTGGGCGGGCGGCAGGTTCGCGAGCCTCAGCTCGACGCGCTCGCCCGAAGGGGCCGCCAGCCGGGCCTCGGCGAACGCCGCGCGCGCGAGGCTGGTCATGTCGACCTCGGTTCGCCGCATCTCGGCGCGCGAGGAGCGCGAGAAGGTCAGAAGGTCGTCGATGAGGCGGCCCATCTTCCGGGCGTTCCCGCTCACGATCCCGAGGAGGCGGCGCCCCTCGTCGTCGAGCTGACGCCCCTTCTCCTCGGAGAGGATCCGGGAGAAGCCGTCGATGGCCCGGAGCGGGGCGCGCAGGTCGTGCGAGACCGAGTAGGAGAAGGCCTCCAGCTCGCGGTTCGCCTCCGTCAGGAGCTCGGTCCGCCGGGCCACGCGGCGCTCCAGCTCGGCGTTCAGATCGGCCATCCGCTCTTCGGCCCCCTTGCGCTCCGTGACGTCGAGGACCATCGCGATGTGCGTCGAGGGCGTCTCGCCGGGCGCCCACATCGGCGAGACGGAAAGAGTCACCCAGACGAGCGTGCCGTCCTTCCTCACGTAGCGCTTGTCGATCGTGTACTCCCGCCGCCGGCCTTCCAGCAGGTCCTCGACCAGCTCGGAGCTGGCCCGGACGTCCTCGGGGTGCGTCACGTCGCGATAGGTCCGGTCGGCCAGCTCCTCGCGCTCGAATCCGAGGATCTCGGCGTAGCGGTCGTTGACCCTCAGGAAACGTCCGGTCGGCGTCTCCACGTGCGCAACGCCGACGGCGCGCTGGTCGAAAAGCGCCCGGAAGACGCTCTCGCGCTCGCGCGCCGCCGCCTCCCGCGCCCGCTCGA
>JADHEF010001200.1_pt1 | contig 17736 bp, 9 predicted proteins | sample 8952391 | NCBI WGS metagenome assembly JADHEF01 (sample SAMN16124439, study PRJNA663245) | bioreactor sludge metagenome | isolation source: sludge (nitrite) | place: India:Bengaluru | collected 2019-02-28
CTTTGCCCCCCTCACGTTCGCGCCCCGCCGGCAACGCGGCGTACGCCTGTTTCCGGCCTGCGACCCGGGCGCAAACACGGGCCCCGGCATCCTGCCTTTTCCCGACACGCCCCTCACCATCATCCCGCGCGACTCCGCACCGTCCGTCACGCGCGTCGCAAAAAGCAGCACGGGGCGTTATCTTCTGACCCGAGACGGGGAGGACGGCCGACTGGAAGTCCGCCTGCCGTCCAAAGCCGGTGCCTGGGACGATCTGGCCCTGCGCTGGGCCGACTCTGGCGAGTGGGTTCCCGTCGGTCTCGGCGGCGGCCTTTTTTTTGCTTCCGATAACAACAAGGCGTCCCCATTCCGCGCCGCCGACGAAGCCATCGAGGTCACCACGGATGGCAAAAGCGTCACTTACGCAGGCAGCCTCACCGCCAGCAACCGTAGTTCCAAAGTCAGTATCCGTTTCCACCTCGTCGGCAAATCGCTGGTCATGGACATCCAAGCGGACGGCGGCCAAATTCAGGAGGTGCGCTTCGGGGCCACACGCGGTTTCGCGAACCCCCGCCTGGTGACCCTGCCCTACTACACTTACGGCTATGCGGACGGACTCTCGCGCCCCGCCGTCATCATTTCCGGCACCGTCGAAGCGCCGCTCTTCTTCCTCGCGCACATCGATTGGACACAGTCCAACGCCTCCACGCCCTTTGCCGAGAACCTGCGTTTCGACGGCTCGCTCGCCAGTAACGGCGGCACACGCTATTACCGCAAGACCGACGGCACGCGTAACCCCTGTTTCGAGCGTTTCGTTCTTACCCTCTCTCCGAAATTCGAGGATATGCTGCCAAACATCCCCAACCCGACCTCACCCTGGCGGCATGTCACCGGCACGCGCGTCTGGCGCGCTCACGGTGCGAGCGACCGCGCCCGTGACGCCGAGACCTGGCGCACGGTCCGCCGCTGGGGCATGAGCCAAATCGTCGTGACGGACCACGAGACCTGCTGGCGCGACGGCAACGAGAGCTTCACTTTCCGTACAGAACCAGCGCCCAAGAAAGGCGGGGATGCGGGCCAATTCCAATACGCGCGCATCATGCAGAACGAACTCGGCTTCGTCTACGGCCCCTACAACAATTTCACCGACTTCGCGCCGGTCAACGGATTCTGGCATCCCGACATGATTTCGCGAACGCAGGACAACCAGCTTCAACACGCCTGGGAGCGCTGTTATGCACCCAAGCCCGCCCGCGCCGTGGAATTCTGTGAACGTCTCACGCCCATCATCGAGAAAAAATTCGACTTCAGCACCGCCTACTGCGATGTTCATACGGCCGTCACGCCGTGGAGCCGCGTCGACTATGATGCTCGCGTGCCGGGCGCAGGCACTTTCGCCGCGGTTTTCTACGCCTACGGCGAGATCATGTTGCTCCAGAAGGCCGGCTGGAACGGGCCGGTCTACTCTGAAGGCAACAACCATTTCCCTTACTGCGGTCTGACCGACGGCAACTATGCCCAAGACCAGAACTACCGTCCCTCTGAAAATCCCTGGCTCGTGGACTTTGACCTGCGAAAGCTGCACGACCTCTGCTGCAACTTCGGCATGGGCAACCTTGACATGTTCTACCCCGGCAAGAGCGCGCCGACCGATCCGGAAGTGGCACGCGACCGCTTCCTTGCCGCCACCATAGCCTTCGGTCATCCCGGTTTCCTACTCCACGGACTCGACGGAGAACTGCGCAGCTATTACATGTTGCAGGCACTCGCCAGCCTCTACACGCAAGCCTCCGTCGATTTCATCCGTTACGTGGCGGCTGACGGCGAGGCCTTTGACACCTCAACCGCCCTCGTCGGCGGCACCTATACACGCTCACAACTCGTCACCCGCTATGCCAACGGCTGCCTCACAGCGGTCAACGGCAACCTGGACGAGCGACTCAAGACCTCCGTGGAGGGCACCGCCCTCGATCTGCCGCCCAACGGCTACTGGGGACGCAGCGCAGACAACACCGTGCGCGTCTTCAGCGGCGAGGTGAACGGCCGCCGCGCCGACCTCTCGGTCTCGCCTGCTTACACCTATTTTGACGGACGCGGTGTGTTCACACGTTTTTCCGAAGGCGCGAGCGACGGCATCGCGATCTGCCTCGCCCTCACGAACGGCTTTGCCGAGATTCTCATGCACAAAACGGCAGAGGCGGGGTTCCCCTTCACCGTCAATGAAGCCGTCGCACTCGATAAGACCAACACCGTGATCGGCTCCGCCGAGGTGCGCACCGCCCGCGGGCTCAGCTACGTACAGCCCGTCAAGGGAGCGTTCTCGTACCGCGTGCGCAAAGTCGCGCAACCGCCCGTCGCATCCCTCACCTGCGACAGGGACACCGTCAAGCCCGGCGAACAGGTCACCGTGCACGGCAGCACGGAACACCGGCTCACGATTCCTGCCGACGTCAAGCCCGGCGCGCACCTGTGGTTTACTTACGAAAACGCGTGGATCGACTTCGCGGTGGCGCTGCCGCCTGTCCCGGCCATCGCTCCTGTCGCAAAGAAACCCGCGGCTCTTCCAGCTTGGTACGCGCGCGGCATGGCGCTACGCGGCCAGACTGAGCAGGCGCTTGACTCCGCCACCGGCGCGCAGCTCTATGCCTCGTCGTCGACGTGTGGAGGGCAAACCAAACCGCGCGGACTTTTCATGCATCCGCCCTACATCGGCGGCACGGGGCTCACGTTCGCGCGTTATTCGCTCACGCTACCTAAAGAGCCTTTGACTTTCCGCTGCGCCGTCGGGAAGCAGGACGGCAGCGATCTTGGCGACGGTCTTCTATTCAAAGTGGTTATTGAGGACTCGGACGGCAAGCGCACCGAGATCGCGAACCGTCTCGTACCTTCCCACGCGTGGTATGAGCTGGAGGGTAGCCTAGCGCCGTGGGCCGGAAAACCGGTCATGCTGCTGCTGATCACCGATGTGGGCGAGAAAAACAACAGCAGCGGAGATTGGGGCGCGTGGGCGGATCTGAGCCTCGGCCCCTAAGCCGGCCGGAAAAAGGCGCTTCTATTTCTCGTCCACGGTCTCGTCGCGCTGGTAAATGGGCAACTGCCGGTAAGGCACCGTAAACGCCAGAACAACCATGGCCGTCTGGTAGTAACGGTCCTGCTCGCCCCGTTCCCAGTAGCCGTCCCCGTGCTGCTGAGGAATCCACGTGTCATACATCCAGCGCGAAAAGGTCTGCCATTCGCGTCCACCCAACTGGAACAGCCCCTGCGCCGCATAGTACATGCCGTAGAAACAGTACTGCTGCTTGGGCAGTTCCTTGTATTTCTCCATCAGATACCGCGCCGCGCGCCCCACGGCCGGATTGCCGTGTTGACCGCATAACGACAGACACAGCAAGCCCGCACCGGTCAGCGTGACCGCATGCGTACTCTTGTCCGAGTAACCGAAACAGCCCTGTTTCTCGTCATGCCTCCGCAACACGTATTCCACGGCGTTCTTGATCGCCTCGGGCGGTATCGGAGCCCCGTTCAGCCGCGCCGAACGCAACGCCATCAGGGCCCAGCCGCTGCACGAGAAATCGCTATCGCGCGAGTCGGGCTGATAACGCCACCCGCCCTGATTGTTTTTGTCCTTATCAATCTTCTGCGCATCCAAAATGATCTTCAGCGCGCGCGGCAACGCCTGATCGATCTTGGCCTGCAACTCTGGGCGCACGATCCCCGAAACCTCCGAGAGGAACAACGTGGCGATACAATGCGAATACATCTTGCCGTCGTTTCCGCCAAGATACCCGTCGGCCCGCTGCACCTCGGCGAGCTTCGTGACAATGCGCTCCACCACTGGTCCGTAGGGTTCGGTGCCCGGCACATGCCCACGCGCGAGAAACGCCATGCCGCACAGCGCCCAGATTCCCGAGGTGTGCTGACCGAAGGTACCGTCCGCCAGTTGTCCGCGTGCAATCCACGCCAACCCGCGCTCGACAGCTTGATCGACCTCCGCGTCTGTCATCTGAGCCGGTTCCTCGGCTCCCATGGAAATCAAGGCCCCCAGGAGCAACCCCGTAACGATCTGTTTCATACGCATTCCCGCATTTCCTCCGGCATATACTATCTTCTTCACTTTTATCATACACTCCTTCGCGCCACCGCATCAACCCCCGTGATCAGATAATTGCACACCCCGCGCGACTTTGCTAAACTTGCGACGTAAGGGTATAGTGAACCAGATGGAGACGGGATGGGAAAAAATGCCACGAATAAGGGAGATGCGGCCTGGTATACGTGGGCCGATCAGGAGGCTTGCGCTTTGCGCGCCGCACTCCCCGACGATCTGCGCAACCGTCTCACCGGCCTGGTCGTTACGCTGGACCCCAAGCCCACGCCGGACGAGGAACAGCAGGAGGGCGACAACGAAGCACTCCTGGGGCTTTTCGTCGGCCCCTCATTCGGCGAGGAGCTGGATACCGCCGACCCGATACCACCCGTTATTCGCCTTTTCGTCGAAAACCTGCGCGACGAGGCGGAAGACGAACCGGAACGTTTTCGACAGGAGGTACGAACCACGCTGTTGCACGAGATCGGCCACTATCTCGGACTCGACGAAGAAGAACTGGCAGACCGTGAACTCGTTTAACTGAACCCCGGCACAGCCGGAACTCAACGGAGACCCTCATGAAAACCTTGATCAGCAATGTGTTGGCACGTGAGATTCTTGATTCGCGCGGCAATCCTACCGTGGAAGCCGAAGTCCATCTCTCCGGCGGCGTCTCGGCACGCGCCTCGGTGCCGTCCGGTGCTTCGACCGGCGAGAATGAAGCGCTCGAGTTGCGCGATGGCGACATGAAGCGCTACGGAGGCAAGGGCGTAACCCGTGCGGTCGCCAACATTGAGAAGGAGATCGCCAAGGCTGTGATCGGGATGAAAGCATCCGACCAGGCCACCCTGGATCGCCGCATGATCGAGTTGGACGGCACACCGACGAAATCCCGGCTCGGTGCGAACGCCCTGCTGGCCGTGTCGCTCGCCAGCGCGCGCGCAGCGGCACGTGCCGCCGAACAACCGCTCTACCGCCATCTGGGTGGCGAACATGCGACCATACTGCCTGTGCCCATGATGAACATCATCAACGGAGGCGCGCACTCCGACGCGCCCGTGGCCTTTCAGGAAATCATGATCCGCCCGCACGGGCTTCCCTGCTTCCGCGAAGCGCTCCGCGCCGGCGCAGAGGTCTTCCATGCCTTGCGCGGCCTGCTTAAAAAGCGCCATATCTCCACAGCAGTCGGCGACGAGGGCGGCTTCGCACCGGCTTTCGCCAGTGCCGAAGACGCCATTGAAACCATCCTTCAAGCCATCGCGGCCGCCGGTTACAAACCCGGACGCTCCGACCAAGGCGGACAGATTTCGATCGCTCTGGACTGCGCTGCCTCGGAGTTCTTCAAAGACAACATCTACGATTACGGCTGTTTCGAGACGCCGGCCCGCGGCGCCACACACACCCCCGCGAAACGCGACAGTGCCGCGCAGATAGACTACCTCGCAGGCCTCAACGAACGCTACCCGATTGACTCCATCGAAGACGGCATGTCGGAACGCGACTGGCCCGGCTGGGCACAGCTCACGCAACGGCTCGGAACCTCCTGTCAACTGGTGGGCGACGATCTCTTTGTCACCAACGTTCAGTTCATCCGGCGCGGCTTTGCGGAACACGCCGCCAATGCCGTGCTCATTAAACTGAACCAGATCGGCACGCTCACCGAGACGCTTGACGCCATCCGCCTGTCGCACGAGTCGGGCTACGCGGCCATCGTCTCGCACCGCTCCGGCGAGACCGAGGACGCCTTCATCGCCGACCTCGCGGTCGCTACAGGCTGCGGCCAGATCAAGACCGGCTCGCTCTCGCGCTCAGACCGCGTAGCCAAATACAACCGCCTGCTGCGCATCGAAGAGGCGCTCGGTATATCGGCTCGTTACGGACGTCGGAACTGATCTTACAGCGATATTCCGGACGCCGCGCCGTTCGGGTCTGCACCGCAAACCATCGAAGTCCAGGCCCGTCACACCTCGAAAGTACTCGAGCACCTTCGAACCAATTCATCTCGGCTGCTTTCAAAGGCACTAACGCCGCCCAAATCAGCGAACTGGAAATTTACGGTGCAGAATAAGACGTCTGCTTTAAGATTTATAGGTTCCGTTTTGGCGAGAGGATTCGATAAGCATCGACCCTCTCGTTTTTTTTGGCTCCCAGTTTGGACAGAATGTTGAATCATTTTGCTCACAATCTGGGGTGTTCATTCCATGTCCGACCGTTTATAATTCAAATTAAGTTAGGGAATGTTTGGCGGAGAGCGAATGAGAACCCATACACAAGGAAGAGTCCACAAGGCGATGAAGCGTCTATTTCTCAGCCCCGTTTACGGCATCGTGGGAGGGGTTCTTTTAACAGTCAGCCTGCTACCTTCATTCGCAGTACCGGACGCGCCGATGATTGCCCAGGATGGCAAGGCCAGGGTACAGATCGTTGTCTCCTCCTCTGCCACACCCGTCGAGCTGAGCGCCGCACACGAGCTTCAGGAGCATCTCGGAAAAGTGACGGGCGCGCCGTTCGCGATCGCCACCGAGGACACGCCCAAGTCCGGCCCCCGTTTGCTGGTGGGCAATACGTCTGCCGCGCGCGTGCTGCTCCCGGAGTTGAAAACGGACATGCTCGCTTATGACGGCATCTTCATCAAAACTATCGGCGACGACCTGATCCTGGCGGGACACCCCCAACGCGGTGCCCTTTATGCGGTCTACACCTTCTTGGAGGACAGCGTGGGCGTGCGCTGGTGGACCAGCGACGAAACCTTCATTCCCAACAGGCCGACCTTACCGCTGCCCGTCCTGGACATCCGATACGCGCCGAAGCTGCGCTTTCGCGAATCGTATTACCTGGACTCCTTCAATGCGCTTTTCAAGACGCGCATGAAAGGGAACTTCAGCTCACGCACACGCTACATGCTGGCGCCGATGCAGATGGTTCCCGAGGCATACGGCGGCAACCACCGGCTCATCCATTTCAAGGGACGCAATTCCGCCTACCATTCATTCTTTGAGCTGTTGCCGCCGGACCGCTATTTCAAGGACCACCCCGAATGGTACAGCGAAATCAAGGGGCAACGGCGCTTTAAAGACGCCCAGCTCTGCCTGACCAACGAGGAGATGCGCAAGGAGCTGACCCAAAACGCGCTCGCCTTGCTGCGGGAAGATCCCGGCGCGGACATGATCCAGATCAGCCAAAACGACCACGCGGGGCGGTGCGAATGCGCCACCTGCCTCGCCGTCGAAAGAGAGGAGGGCGGCATCGGCATCGCCTCCGGCCCGCTATTGCGCTTCGTCAACCGGGTTGCGGAGGACATCGAGAAGGAGTTCCCGAACGTCTTTATCGACACTTTTGCCTATCAGTATACGCGCAAAGCGCCGGCGAAAGTCAAACCGCGCCACAATGTGCTGATCCGCCTCTGCGACATCGAGTGCTCTTTCCTGCAACCTCTTGAGGGCAGCAAGGAAAACGCCCCCTTTGCCGGAGACCTGCAGGCATGGAGCCAGAGCGCGGGAGGCAACCTGTTCGGATGGGACTATGTCACCAGCTTCAGCTCCTACATGCTCCCCCACCCCAACCTGCGCGTGCTCGCGCCGAACATCCGCACATTCGTGAAGTACGGGGCGGCCGGCCTTTTCGAGCAGGGTGACGCGCTCTGTTCCGCAGGCGACTTCGTGCGCCTGCGCCACTGGGTCATCTCCCATCTCCTCTGGAATCCCGACCTAGATGAAAACCAACTGATCGACACTTTCCTGTCCGGTTATTACGGTGAAAAAACCGGAGCGGCGCTGAAAAGCTACCTCACCTTCCTCCACGACCGTGCCGAAAAGGCCGGCGTCTACCTCGGCTGCTACCAGGACAACGTGACGCGCTGGCTGGACGCTGACGGCATCCTCGAGGCCACACGCCTGATGGATGCCGCCCTGGCGACCGCACAAGCCGAGGAAGCTGCCGATCCGGCCGGCAAGAAAGGTCTCAGCGACAAAGTCCTGCGCGAAAAGCTCTCGCTTGATCACGTCTGGCTGATCAATCACGTGATGTTGAAGCGTCACGCGCAAGAGAACGGAAAAGCGCTTTCCGGCCCCGCCGATCCGCTCACCGCCTGCCGCGCCTGGATCGCGGCCTGCGAGCGTTTTCAGGTTAAGGCCTACTGCGAGACCACGTCGGAAGCAACGTTCACACGCTACAATCGGAAACTACTCGACCGGTTTTCCGTTGCCCCCGAACCCGTCAACGGTTCAGACAAATAGAAAAGGATACGAAGATGCACCCTGTCAAACGGTTCTTATCCTCACTTTGCGCAGTTGTTCTGCTGGCCGGACCCGCTGCCTGGGCGCAGCAGCAGTCCGCGCGGACGCCGCGCGATCAGGCGCTGGATTTCATCCGCAACGAAACGCAGTTCCACCTCGGGTATCTGCCGACCGAACAGTCGCATCCCAAGACGCGAGGACTCTCGCAAGCGCTGCAAGCCGACACCGCCAAGGGCATCCGCATGCTGCTGAGCGTGGACGACGACATTCCGCCGGTGGCCCGGCAGGTGGTTGCCTCGCCTGAATTTGCCAACCTGCGTGCGTCCATTAAAACCGCGCTGGACACAAACAAGAAAATCTTTTTCAGCGGCTGCGGTGCCACCGGACGCCTGTCGATCCTGCTGGATGCGGCGAACCGGCGCTACTGGCGCGAGACGTTCGAGAAACATCCTGAGCTCAAGACCGAGTGCGGAGCAATGGCGGAACGCACGTATGCCGTGATGACCGGCGGCGATTTCGCGCTCATCCGTTCGGTCGAGATGTTCGAGGACTACATCACCTTCGGGTATCACCAGATGGAGCAGGCCGGCGCAGCGGAGGGCGACGTCATTGTGGCCATCTCCGAAGGCGGCGAGACCTCTTCGGTCATCGGCACGGTCCTGCGCGGCGTGGACGTCAAGGCCAAGGTCTTCTTCCTTTTCAACAATCCGGACACTCTGCTGGCGGAGAAACTGGAGCGCTGCCGCCGAGTGATCAGAAACGACGCGGTCACCAAGCTGGTCCTCTGCACGGGGCCCATGGCCGTGGCGGGCTCCACGCGCATGCAGGCGACCACCATCGAGTTACTGGTCGCGGGCATGGCCTTCGAGGCGGGCATGGCCGACCATTTGAGAGCCAGGCTAACGCCCGCGCACTGGGCAGGCTTGGGCCTTGCCGGGTCAACTCCGGAGAAAACTCTGGCCCAGTTCGAAACGCTGCTCAAACAAATCCGCTCCGAAGGGAACGTTGCCGCACTTGCACACATGGCGGACCGCGAAGCGGCGCTCTATGCCCGAAAAGGCCGCATCACCTATTTCGCGAACGACTATCTGCTGGACATCTTTACGGATACGACCGAACGTTCGCCGACCTTCAAGATCCCGCCGTTCCGCAGCAGTTTAGACACCGTGTCGCCTGCACCATGGGCCTTTGTGAAAGATCCTCTGCGCGCGACTCCCGAAGCGTGGCTGCGCCTTGTTGAACACGAGCCGCGCTGCCTGGAGTGGACGCCAGCCACGTACACGCAACTGAAGGCCCCGGAAAAGATCGTCAAAAATCCGCCGCAAATTGGCCGGATGCAACTGCACACCTACCTCATCGGCCAAGAGGCAGACCGTTCACGAATCGAGGTCCAACCCAATGAGGCCATGGCCGTGCTGATCGGCGAAGAGGTGTCGCTGCTGAACGCGGGAGCCGGAAACGCTTGGCAGCGCGCCTTTCTGGCCGCCACCCTGCCCTTCGACGAGCGAACCGTTCTGGCGGTCGGGCGGCAGGTCCCGCAGGGATGGCAGGGCGAACAGATCCAGGTGGACGTCGACGTTCCAGCGACGCCGCTAAACCTTTTCGCGCATCTCGCGGTCAAGATCACACTGAACAACGTGTCGTCCGCGACCATGGGCAAGATGGGCCGATTGAGCAGCAACTGGATGGCGCATGTCGATGCATCCAACAAAAAGCTGGTCGACCGCAGCACCCGCCTGGTCGCCGAACTGGCTGGCGTGGACTACGAGACCGCCTGCATCGCCCTGTTTGAGTCGATGGACGAGATGAGGGGGTGGGACGAGCCGCGCCGCAAGACGACGTCACCGGCAGCGTACACGGTTCAGAAATTATCTAAACAGTAGGCGTCCGCCGCAGACAGAAAAAACAGGTGTTCACAATGAAAAACATTTTCTTCCCCGCATGCCTATCGCGGTCTCTGCTATGTGCCGTATTTCTCCTCTCCGTGGCGCGTGACGCAGCGGCTGCCTACCAGCCGTTCCTTGACTGGAAACTGGGACTGGGCGACATGCATGGAGCCGTGACGTTCTTCGGCCCGGAGGACATGCAGAAAAGCACTGTCGAGCAACCGGACGGCTCGGTCATCGCAACTTGGAAAGGGCACCCACGCTATGGAGACGGTTTTGCCGTGACCGTCCGCTGGCAACGGAAACCCGACGGGCTCTGGTACGGGACGTTCTCGTACGCAGGTTATCAAGGCACCCCGTTCGTGGAAGAGATTCACTTCCCCGTAATCAAGGGTGATTACGCAGAGGACTCGACTTTCGTTTTCGCAGGCGAAGACTGCGGAACGATCTATCAGGGAGAGCGGTTTTTCAAACCGGGCGCGAGCATCTCGCGGGTCTATTCGGGCGCGATGCAGTTTTCCGCGCTGATCAACAAAGAAGGCCCCTCCTATTATTTCGATCACCGCGACCCCGCTTGGAACGTCAAGAACTTCGCGTTCGCGATCGCGAAAGACGGCACGCATTTCTCCTATGCGGGCATCCATTATCCGGGCCAAGCGGACAAGCCCCACGTGAGCTACGCCATCCCGTACGACAACGGGTTCACCGAATTCACAGGCGACTGGTACGAGGCCGGACAAATCTACAAGAAATGGGGATCCGCACAGGCTTGGCGCACCAACCGTAAAGGTGACAATCCGCTGCGCAAGATCGGCATGTGGGTCTGGAACCGCGGCTTGATCAAAGACGTCCTCCCTCCCGTCGAACGCCTGCAGAAAGAGCTCGGCGATATCCCCGTCGCCCTCGACTGGTACTGGTGGCACAGCAATCCCTACGACACGGAGTATCCCGAATTCTGGCCGCCGCGAGAAGGCGTGGAACCCTTCCGTGCCGCCATCGCTCGCATGAAGAGCCAGGGAATCTACTCGCAGGTCTACATCAACGGCGTCTGCTGGGATATGGACGGGAAGAGTTGGGCCGAAGGCGGCGAGCAGGGCGTCGTCGTCAACCGCGACGGGCAATTAAAAAACACGGCGTTCAACAAATACAATCACCACCGCCTGGCCTACATGTGCGGAGAGGCCCCGAAGTTCCAGGATAAAATCGCGGCTCTGGTCAAGAACCTGAGCGGAAGCGGGCTCGACGGCCAATATCTGGACATGATCGGGTGCGCTTCTTACGGTCGGTGTTACAGTCCGACCCACCGCCATCCCAAAGGAGGCGGCGCAGACCTGGTGCAGGGCTACCGTGCCCTGCTGGAACGTCTGAAGCGGGAAAACCCGGATTACCCGCTGACCACGGAAGGGTGCACCGAGCCCTACATGGATCTCTTGGATGGGGTGATCGTCTGCAATTCGCTGGGCCGTGAGCGGTGTGGCGGCAGTCTGGACCCCATTCCCCTCTTCCAGTCCGTTTACCACGGCAAGTTCGCCTTTTTCGGGAACTACGCGCATCCGGACGGAACCACGCCCTGGGACCCTTTGTGGCCGCCCGAGGACCGCTGGAAGACGGAGAAGGCGTGGCACAAACTCTTTCCCGACCAGTTCTTTTTTGAGTTGGGGCGGACGGTTGCGTGGGGCATTCAACCCATGGTCTGCAATATCCGAGAGAACCTATTCGACGATCCGGAGTTCGCCACCCTCCGCGGCTTCACCCTCGACACGGCCCGCTTCTACTACAGCAACCGCAAATTCCTGTTCGACGGCGAGATGCTTTCGCCGTCCGGTTTCATGTGCGCCACCGCGCCGGTCGATTTTATGGTCCGCATGATCTTTACCAAAGAGAACCAGAGCCGGACTATCCGCAAGACGGTGCCCGTAGTGCTCCATTCCTGCTGGCAGGCACCCGAAGGAGAGAAAGCGTTGATCATGGTCAACTGGACCGACAAAGACCAGCCGTGGACGTTCAAGGGTTTGTCGGGCACCCTGCCCGCGCATTCTTACGGGAAGACGACACTGCCCTAACCGCGCCGTATAAGGGGCTACACGGTCAATGACTCCGCGACAAGGAACGCATCCATGCGGTCAATGACACGCTCATAGGTCTCATTGCGGGGATCGCCGAACCCAAAGCTGCAGAAACACCGTTTCACTCCGGCCCGGCGCCCCGCCTCCAAGTCGGTGAAGTTATCCCCGACCATCCAGTCCTCCGCATCGAGCGTCACGCCCATCTGCGCGGCGGCCAGGAATAACGGTGTGGGATCGGGTTTCAGCACTGGACAATCGCCGCCGCCCACGATGGCTCCGAAACAGTCTCGGACACCAAGGCCATCGAGAATCATGCGTGTGGCCGGCCCCGGCTTGTTGGTCACCACAGCCAACCGCCAGCCTGTCTCACGCAAAGCGTGCAGCGTCTCCTTCACGCCGGGATAGAGCGTGGTGTGATCCAAGAAGTGTGCAAGATAATGTCCACGTTGGCGCAACAGCATCTCATCCCACACGTCAGGGCGTTCCGGGATCGCGCGTTCGATCAGCAGCCGCACCCCCTCGCCGACACACGCCACGATCTCAGCCACCGATTTCGGCGGCAGAGCGAAATCCTGCCGCGTCAGATTGATCGCCAACGCTAAATCCGCACGCGAATCGATCAGCGTGCCGTCCAGGTCAAACAGTGCCGTCTTCAAAGGTTCCCACTTTCCGCTGAACCCATCATGGGGAGAGGCCAAGCCGGATCGGTGACGGCGTCAATCTTGACGGCATAGCTGGTACGGGCCGCGATGTCTTCGTCTGTCACCAAGTGGACATCCAGCAACCCGAGCGTCGTGTAACCGGTCCGCAGATAATTCAGCTCCGACAGGCTCAGGCTCCAGCCTTCGAGCCATAGAAAGAGCTGTTCGCGCTGCACGGGGCTTCCTTGGAAATGGACTAACAAATCGATGTCGCTGCCTGGCCCTGCCGTGGCGCTCGCCGTGGAGCCGAACAGATAGAGCGCGCGAACCCCAAAACGCTCAGGCTTCAGGCGTAAAGCCAACTGTTCAGCCATTCTCAGACGCCACCGCCAGAAATCCTCGGAGCGCGGTTCCGGGGGCCGGACCTCGATCGGCGGCGCTTCACTTTGCACTTCGGGCTCCGCGAGATAGCCGACGGCCTCGCCAAGTTCGGCGTTCATCAGGATTCTCAGGAAAAGTCCACCCTCACAGCTTGGCAGATCGATCACATGAAGCACATCAGAAAGATGCGCGTATTCGGGCAGTACGCCCGCCAACATGTTATGCGAACTGTTCAGAAAGCGTTCGTTGAACACAACATTCCGATCATCAGGATAGAGCGGTATGTAACGGATGCCCGCCTCGACCATGTCCTGAAAGAAATGCGTTCCGAAGGACAACTCCGGCGAATAGCCGCCTTTTTTACTGGCAATTTCGATTAGCACAGCCGTGTTGCTGATATCGGAATAGGTAACCTGCACCCCTTGCTTAATATCCCCACGGCTGCCCCAGCGCCCAGGACCCATGAGGATAAAGCGGCGCTTGGGCAATAGCGCGTTCAGACGCCCCACCGCCCGCCCGATTTCGATCAGCGCGTCCTTGCTTGTTTGCTCCGAGTATTTTTCCGGCGAGACATAGACAATGTGCGAGATATCCGGTACGCGCCCGTTCGAAATGAACCGGTTTGCCGTGAACAGCATCTTGCAGTCCGGGATTTCCTGAGGGATCACGCTCGGAGAGACTTCGTTTTCCGTGTACTGGGGGCGGCACTGCAACAGATAAAACGCCTTGCCGTCTGACGCGAATTCGATATCCACCGGCGTGCCCATTCCTTCCCGCAGGGTCAGCAAGATCGACCGCATCTGCTTGACGAAGTCGGTACGGGCAATCAGCCCGTCGAAGGTGGCGATCAATTCGTTGCGGGCCACGTCAAGCTCGATGCTGGGTTGGCAGATAACGCCTTCCCTATAAACGGAAACCAGCTTCCGGACACCTGGAATTTCGTTACCATACTCGCTTAGCAACCTGCTCAAGGGAACCGTCTCGAAACTGCGAGTCTCGAGATTGATCACATCGACCTGTGAAGGGGAATAATACCGAATCTCGTCAGGGCTGACGTTCACACGCAAAGCGGGTTGGCCCGGAGACAGCAAGACCGGATAATCATTGCTCACGCGATCCACCGCCCGAGTCCCGAGGCCCGGAACCAGCCGGACCAAACCGTCATCGCGCTTGAGCCGCGGCGACCAGCGAAATTCGTTGCAACTGAAAGCCACCCCCGCGTAGGACGGCATCAGATAAGGCCCGACGCGCGTGCCGATGACTTCTTGAATCATGAGCCCCATCTCTTCGTGGAAATCGAGCAGACCATGTTCAGCCCGGTAGAGGATAGGGTCAGGTCCGAAGACCGAAGCATAAATCTCGGCAATCGAATCCAGCAACGCCTCCAACCGGGCCTGCTTACTCCCCTGGTTCGAAAGAAAAAGGCTTTTATACTTACCCGAGAACGCCGTGCCAGTCCGGTCTTCAAGCAGACTCGAACTACGCACGATAATCGGCCGCTCACCGAAATCGTCCAGTGCTAAAGATAACCCTTTAGAGATGTCGTCTGGGAACCGCGCATGCTTGAAGAGCTGGATGATGTTGGGGTACTCGATGCGGATTTGCTCCAGCTCCTTGTACTTTTGCTCGTTCACGTCTTCCAGATCATTATACCGCAAGAAATCCGTCAGGCAGTCAGCCGTCAGATACCAAGTCTTGGGCGTCTTAATGCCCTCAAGAAGCTCGTTCTTGGCCGCGGCCCGCCGTAACATGTGCAGCGCGAGAAAAAGTCCTGTGCTCTTGCCGCCGAGCCGTCCGTTACTGCCTGTCGGATAGATGATGCGGGGTGCAAGGTCGAAGAAGTCCGCGACTTCCAAGTGGCGCTTGGCCAAGTTAATGAACGCAATGTTATCTGAAAAGAAACGCCGAATCAACGATACGCGTAGCCATTTTTCCGTGGAGGGCGCAAGGGCAGACTCACTTCCGGACAGCGCGCGATAGCGCAGGATCGCGTCCACGATCTGGCTGAGCTGCGTATTGGCGGAATCCACCGCTTTGATGAGAAAGCTGAGCTTGTTCTCCTGTATCCATTTGTGCAGGCAGGAGAGAATCTCCTCGTCGCTCAAATGGCGCGAAGCGATCGCGAACACCTGATCGCTGACAGCGAAAATGCTTTCGCGCGACTGCTTCTGGCTGGGGCTGTTGCCCTCGGCTGCACCTTCTACAAGAGAAACCACGAACTCCGAACCGAACGTGTTCAACACTTGGCGTGCTTCTTTGATGCCGCTCCAAAACAGGTAGTACAGCATTTTGCGGGAGGTATAAAGATACAGCTTCTCATCCGTGCGTCGCAACAGGTCAACAATCACCATCCACTCATGATGGCTTTTCGCAGCCAATGAACGGCTTGTGGCCTCCCATTCGCGCAACCGTTTCTCAAGTTTCCGGTGAAAGACCGTCTGGCCGATCCGTTCCGCGATCGTGCGGATCAGCTTTCTCTCTTTCTGAAGAAAGACACCTTCGTTCGAAGCGGGCACCTCGCTGACATAGGAAACCTCAACAAAACCGACGATACGGTCCTCTTCCTTGATCGACACCGTGTCGGTCCATTGGGTCTGCACATAATTCGGCGGCTCGTAAACTTCATCCTCACATACTATCCGCGCCTGGCAGAGCTTAGGGTACTGCCAGCCGCACGGCAGCGTCAAGATGATGTCTCGAAAGATGTCAGCCAACGGCCGGACCTCGTTGGCCAGCAACTCTTCAACCTGATAAAGGCAGTTCAGCTCTTTGGCCCGCTCGCGCAAAATCCTAAACCGGTCATTGGATTGTTTCTTAACGCTCATTGCAACCTGCCTCTCCCTTGACTCTGCTTCCGGGACTTCGAACGGAAGCGGACGGGACACACCAGACCCGCGTATCCAGTCCGCAAATGGCCCGCCGAATAAGCGTGCGCCGGCTTACGCCCAGCCACGCAGCTTAACAGCTTCCGCTACACGATTGATCGCGATCACATAAGCCGCATCTCGCATGTAGAGCTTTCGACGTTGCGCCAAGTCGTTCACCGCCGCGAATGCGGACGTCATCTTGGTGTCCAGCTTCGCGAGCACTTCATCCTTCTCCCAGTAGTAGTTGGTGTTGCACTGCACCTGCTCAAAGTAGCTGCACGTCACGCCGCCCGCATTGGTGAGAAAGTCCGGCAGCAGGAAAATGCGGCGCTGCTTGATCACCTCATCCGCTTCCGGCGTTGTCGGTCCGTTCGCCCCTTCGGTGATAACCTTCACGCTTTTTGCGATCTTCTGGACATTGGTGCCGTTGATCTGGTTTTCCAGCGCGGCCGGGATCAAGACATCGACGTCCTGTTCCAGCCAGGCGTCGCCCGGCAAGACTTCGTATCCGAGGTCACAGGCACGGCTCTTGTCGATGCCGCCGAACTTGTCGGTGATCCCCCGCAACTCATCAAGGCCGATGCCGCTTTTCTTGCGGAACGTGTATGCGGTTTTATCCGCCTGATCCCAGCACGAGATCGCCACGACGGTGCCGCCCAGCTCCGTGTATTTCTGAACCGCGTATTGTGCCACGTTGCCAAAACCCTGCACGCTAGCCGTAGTCTTTGCGATATCGATGCCCTTTGCTTTCAAGGCTTCGCGCAACACATAAATCACGCCGAACCCGGTTGCTTCTGTTCTCCCCAGAGAGCCTCCCATACCTACCGGCTTGCCGGTGATGAAGCCAGGAAAACGCCCGCCATGGATCGTCTCGAATTCATCCAGCATCCACAGCATGTGTTGCCCGTTGGTCATCACGTCTGGTGCCGGAACATCGCTCAACGGTCCGACGTTTTTGGCAACCTGTCTAACCCAGCCGCGGCAGATCAACTCCTGCTCTCGAAGGCTGAGGTGATGCGGATCGCAGATGACGCCGCCCTTAGCGCCGCCGAGAGGAATGTCCACCACGGAGCACTTCCAAGTCATCCACATCGAGAGGGCTCGCACCGTATCGGCGGTCTCCATCGGGTGGAAGCGGATGCCGCCCTTCGCAGGGCCACGCGCATCATTGTGCTGCACGCGGAACCCTTTGAAGACCTTGATTGTCCCATCATCCATCCGCACCGGAATCGTGAAGTGATATTCACGCATAGGCTGACGCAACAGCTCTCGGACGCCCTCGTCTAATTCCAGTATTGCTGCGACCTTGTCAAATTGCGATTGTGCCACTTGATACGGGTTATATGAACTTGATTCCATGGGTTCCGACCTTTCTTTGTATCGTTGACTTGTATCCTGAAGCCAACACTGTTTATTTCTTATACACCTTAACCCCTTGACGCATCAACGACAATTTTGTCTTTTTGTTTCTTTTTTGAACCCGCTCGACACTCAATTGATATCTTGTTGCTTTCAGGTTTGTCGCCTGTATCCTGGGTGCTATTGAGACTTGCATAAGTAGGTAACAGATGATATTCTGTTGTCATGAAAGTTG
>JADHEF010001201.1_pt1 | contig 17617 bp, 14 predicted proteins | sample 8952391 | NCBI WGS metagenome assembly JADHEF01 (sample SAMN16124439, study PRJNA663245) | bioreactor sludge metagenome | isolation source: sludge (nitrite) | place: India:Bengaluru | collected 2019-02-28
GCCCCGATTTCTCTCGGCCCGCTTCGCCCACAGGTATCGCAAGGGCGCTGCCACGCCAGGAAGGAAGACGAGTAAGTGCCTTGTCCTCAGTGGATTAGCATTGCTTGTCGGTCGGCAATCGGTTCCCGAGAGTGCTGAACTCCTCTACGCCGGAGCGGGCTCGAAGGCGGCGCGCAACTCACTGTGCAGGAAGGCCTTGTATCTCGATCGCGGGGTCTGATGCGAGGGGTGTTGCGCCGTGTTGAATTTCGCATCGGGTTCGGCGGCGACAGCAGAAGGGCCGTGCGAGAGCTCCGGAACCTTTGTCCGGACGCTCCGTAACTAGCGGCTGAAGCCCTTCGTGGAAGACCCGCGAGTCCGTCGCCGCGCTCGCCCTCGCTCTCCTCGCCCTCGCTGCGCGGCGCCAGGACCCGGTCGGAAGCGCGGGGCTTCTTTTCGTCTTTCCGGCTCGGTCCGGGCGAAGCCGATCAGCGCAGTCCTGCGAGTTTGTGCGTCTGAAGCCCGAGCCTCCAGAGCGGGTGGGCAAGGCAGTAGGCGGCGGCGGCCGCGACGTTCCGCGCCCCCTCCGGTCCGTCCATCGGCTGGAGGACGAACGCGTGGAACGCGAGCCTTTCGAAGCGCTCCGGCTCGGCGCCCACCTGCGGGAAGACGAGCTTCAGCTCGTCGCCGGTCGTGACGACGAGCTCGGCTCCGGCCTTCGGGCTGACCGTGATCCAGTCGAGGCCGGGGGGTGGGGTGCGGGTGCCGTTCGTCTCGACCGCGACCTCGAAGCCCTCGGCGTGGAGAGCCGCGACGAGCGGCGCGTCGAGCTGGAGGAGCGGTTCGCCCCCGGTGCAGACGACGAGCGGCCGGCCCCGATCCGGAAGAGATGCCGCCCAGGCCCGGCGGACGTCCGCCGCGAGGGCGGCCGCGTCCGCGAAGCGCCCTCCTCCCGGGCCGTCGACGCCGACGAAGTCGGTGTCGCAGAACCGGCATGTCGCAGAAGCGCGGTCCTCTTCCCGGCCCGACCAGAGGTTGCAGCCGGAAAAGCGGAGGAAGACGGCGGCGCGCCCCGTCTGCATCCCCTCTCCCTGGAGCGTGTAGTAGATCTCCTTGACGGCGTAGGTCACGAGGAGCCTGCCCGCTCGAGCGCCGGGTCGGGGACGCCCGCCTCCCGGAAGCCCTTCGCCCGCAGGAGGCAGGCGTCGCAATGCAGGCACGGCGCGCCCCCGGCCGTCGGGTCGTAGCAGCTGAGGGTGAGCCCGTAGTCGACGCCGAGGGCGAGGCCGGTCCGGATGATCTCGGCCTTCGTCATCGAGAGGAGCGGCGCGCGGACGCGGAACCGCCCGGCTCCCTCGACGCCGGCTCGCGTCGCGAGGTTCGCCATCGTCTCGAACGCCGCGACGAACTCGGGCCGGCAGTCGGGATAGCCGCTGTAGTCGAGGGCGTTCACGCCGACGAAGAGGTCGAACGCGCCGAGGACCTCGGCCCACGCGAGCGCGAACGAGAGGAAGACGGCGTTCCGCGCCGGCACGTAGGTGACCGGAATGCCCTGCGCGATCGACGCGTCGTCGCGGTCCTTCGGGACGACGAGGTCGGCCGTGAGCGCCGAGCCTCCGAAGAGGCCGAGGTCGATCGACGCGACGACGTGACGTTCGGCGCCGAGCGCCGCCGCGACGCGCCCGGCGGCCGCGAGCTCGGAGGCGTGCCGCTGTCCGTAGCGGAAGCTGAGGGCGAACGGCGCGAACCCTTCGCGCTTCGCGATCGCGAGGCAGGTGGCCGAATCGAGGCCGCCCGAGAGGAGGACGACGGCGGGGGGGCGGGGCGTCACGGCGGTTTCATACCATGCCGTCGGCCAGTCCGCTGGGCGCGCGATGTCGTCTCGCGTCAACCCGCCGCCATCGCAATCCCATCCGCCGATCCGTTTCGTAGGAGGGCTGCGGAGGACGAGGGCGGATGAGGCTCGCGATCGTGGGAACTGGTATCTCCGGCCTCGGGGCCGCGTGGAGGCTCCACGGGAGGCACGAGATCCGCGTCTTCGAGAAGGAGGGGCGGCCCGGCGGACACAGCCACACGGTCGACGTGCCGCGTCCGGGCGGCACGGTCCCGGTCGACACCGGATTCCTCGTCTACAACGAGGTGACCTACCCGAACCTCGTGAAGCTCTTCGCGAAGCTCGGCGTCCCGACGAAGGAGAGCGACATGTCGTTCTCCGTCCGGTGCGAGATGTGCGACCTCGAGTGGTGCGGGACGGGTCTCGCGGGCGTCTTCGCCCAGCCGTCGAACCTCCTCCGCCCGTCGTTCCACGGGATGCTCCTCGAGATCGCGCGGTTCAACCGGGAGGCGCCGCGCCTCCTCGCGGAGAGAGGCGCGGAGACGCTCACGCTCGCCGCGTACCTCGACCGCGAGAAGTACGGCGCGGCGTTCCGGAGCCACTACCTGATCCCGATGGCGGCCTCGGTCTGGTCGTCGGGCCCCGCGGCGATGGAGACGTTCCCGGCGGCGACGCTCGTCCGCTTCTTCCGGAACCACGGCTTCCTCGGCGTGACGACCCAGCTCCGCTGGAGGACCGTCGACGGCGGGAGCCGCGAGTACGTGAAGCTCCTGACGGAGCCGTTCCGCGACCGGATCCACCTCGGGAACGGGGTGACGAAGGTCCGGCGCGACGCGCACGGCGTCGAGCTCGACTTCGCGGACGGCGGGAGCCAGCGCTTCGACGGCGTCCTGATCGCGACGCACGCCGACGAGGCGCTGGCGCTGCTCGAGGAGCCGACGCCGGACGAGCGGCGCCTCCTCGGCGCCTGGAGCTTCTCGCGGAACGAGACGCTCCTCCACTCCGACCGCTCGTTCCTCCCGCGCCGCCGGGGGGCGCGCGCCTCCTGGAACTACCACCTCGAGGACTGCGCGAGGCCCTGGGGCTCGGCGACGCTCCACTACTTCCTCAACCGCCTCCAGGGGCTCCCGACGGAGACGGACTGGATCGTCTCCCTGAACCCTCGGCGCGAGCCGGCGGAGGGGACGGTCGCGCGGAGGCTCCTCTTCACCCACCCGGTCTACACGCCGGAGAGCGTCGCGACGCAGGCCGAGCTCCCGACGCTGAACGGCCGGAGCCGGACGTGGTTCGCGGGCGCCTGGTTCGGCTACGGCTTTCACGAGGACGGGCTGCGGTCGGGCCTCGAGGCCGCCGTCTCGCTCGGCGCGGAGCCGCTGTGAGCGGAAGGGACGCGAAGGCGCCGCTCGCCTCCGCGCTCTACGTCGGCACGGTCCGCCACCGGCGGCTCGCGCCGAAGCCCCACGCCTTCTCGTACCCGGTCTACCAGCTCCTCCTCGACCTCAACGAGCTGCCCCGGGTCGAAGAAGAGGTGGGCCTCTTCCGCCACGACCGCCGGGGGTGGACGGCCCTCTTCGACCGCGACTACCTGGGGCCGGCGGAGAGGCCGATCAAGGAGAAGCTCCGCGACTGGCTCGCCGCGCGCGGGCACGTCCTCGGCGAGCGGCGCGTCCTCCTCCTCACCCACGCCCGCGTCCTCGGCTACGCCTTCAACCCGGTGAGCTACTACTACGTCCTCGGGGCGGACGGCCGCCTCGACCTCGCCGTCGCCGAGATCAACAACACGTTCGGCGAGACGTTCGGCTACGTCCTGACGCGCCGTGGGGCCGAGAGGGGGATCTCGACGCCCCGTTTCCCAAAGGTCTTCCACGTCTCGCCGTTCCTCCCGATGAGGCTCGAGTACGAGTTCCACCTCTCGGTCCCGGGCGAGAGCCTCGCCGTCCACGTCGACGAATACGAGGAGGGCGAGAAGGTCTTCGACGCGACCTTCTCGGCGCGGCGGCGGCCGCTGACGACGTCGAGCCTCGCGACGGCGCTCCTCGCGCACCCCCTGATGCCGGCGAGGGTCATCGGCTGGATCCACTGGCAGGCGCTGAAGCTCTGGCTGAAGGAGATCCCCGTCCACACCCGCCCCGAGCCTCCGGCCGGGCTGATCCACACCAGGAGAGCCGCGTGACCTCGATCGAATCGACCTCCGACGTCCTCGTCTCCGAAGCCTCCTCGCCGGGGATCCTCGACCGCCTCGCCGCGCGGCTCGTCCTTCGCGTGCTCGAGGAGCTCCGCGAGGGGGCCGTCCTCCTGACGCTCCCCGACGGGACGACGCGCCGCTTCGGGCGCGAGGAGGCACGCCCCGTCCGGCTCGTCGCCCGTTCCTGGCGCCCGTTCCGGTCGCTCCTTCGGGCCGGCGACCTCGGCGCTGCGGAGGCCTATCTCGACGGCGAGTGGACGGCGGACGACCTGCCGGGCCTCGTCCGGCTCTTCGCGCGGAACGCCGACCTCCTCGACCGCGAGACGTGGGTGACCCGCCTCGCGAGCGCGGCGGACCGGCTCCTCCACGCGAGGAACCGGAACAGCCGGGCCGGCTCGCGGCGGAACGTGAGGGCGCACTACGACCTCGGCAACGACCTCTACGAGACCTTCCTCGACCCCTCCATGACCTACTCCTGCGCGCTCTTCGAGACGGGAAAGGAGACGCTCGAGGAGGCGCAGGAGAAGAAGCTCCGGCGGATCGCGGAAAAGGCCCGGATCCGTCCCGGCGACCACGTCCTCGAGATCGGCTGCGGGTGGGGCTCGTTCGCCCTCCTCGCCGCGCGGGAGTACGGCGCCCGCGTCACCGGGATCACGCTCTCGACCGAGCAGGCGGCCCGGGCGCGGGAGCGGGTGTCGCGGGAAGGGCTCGAGGATCGGGTCGAGATCCGCCTCGTCGACTACCGCGACCTCCCGGCCGAGGGAAGGACGTACGATCGGGTCGTGTCGATCGAGATGCTCGAGGCGGTGGGAGAGGAGTTCCTTCCGGGCTACTTCGAAGTCGTCGACCGTCTTCTCGCGCCCGACGGACTCGCGGTGATCCAGTCGATCACCGTTCCCGACGACCGCTACGCCCGATACCGCCGCCGCCCCGACTTCATCCAGAAGCACGTCTTCCCGGGGAGCCACTGCCCGTCCGTCGGGGCGATCGTCTCGGCCGTCTCGGCCCGCTCGCGCCTCCTCGTCCACCACCTCGAGGACGTGGGGGCCCACTACGCCGAGACCCTCCGGAGGTGGCGCGAGGCATTCCTCGCGAATCTCCCGCGAGTGAAGCAGCTCGGCTACGACGAGCGCTTCACGCGCCTCTGGGACTTCTACCTCGCCTACTGCGAGGGAGGCTTCGCCGCCCGGCACATCGGGGACGTCCAGGTCGTCCTGACCCGCTCCGGCAATCGCGCCCTCGGACCCGTGCCCGGCTACCGGGGAGAGGCGTGATCGAGTTCCTGCGCCGGCGGCTCGTCCGCCCCGTCGTCGAGCAGCTGACGCAGGGACTCTCCCCCGACGCGATCGCCCTGACGATCGCGGTCGGCCTGGCGATCGCCGTCATCCCCGTCGTCGGGACGACGACGATCCTCTGCACGACGGCGGCGATCGTCCTCCGGCTCAACCAGCCGCTCATCCAGGCGATTAACTACCTCTCGTTCCCGCTCCAGCTCGCCTTCATCCTCCCGTACCTGAAGCTGGGCCGGCTCCTCTTCGGCGGGCCGGTCATCCGGATGAAGGCCGAGGAGCTCGCGGCGTTCGTGACGTCGCGGCCGGGGGAGGCGTTCGAGGTGCTCTGGCGGGTGACGCTCCAGGCGGTCGGCGCCTGGGCGCTCACCGCCCCCCTGATCGCCGGCGCGGTCTTCTTCGCGGTCCGGCCCGTCCTGCGCGGCGCCGCGCGCCGGCTCCGGCCGCCGAGGACGACGGCGGCGCCCGCCGCGGGGCTCGAGGCGATGCCGGTCGCGACCGTCGAGGATCGCAATGGCCGCTGAGCGTCCCTGGGCCGAGGTCGCCCTCGAGCGGGGCCTCGTCCCGGACTCCCTGGTCCGGAGGAGGATCCGCAAGCTCCTCCGGCAGCGGCTCGCCGAGGAGCGGGCAGGCGACGCCGAGGCCGCGCTCGAGCGCGAGGAGCGGCTCGTCGCCCAGATGCGGGAGAGCCCGATCGCCCTCGCGACGACCGAGGCGAACGAGCAGCACTACGAGGTCCCGCCCGCGTTCTTCGACCTCGTCCTCGGTGCGCATCGGAAGTACTCCTCCGGACTCTGGTCCGAGGGTGTGACGACTCTCGACGCGGCCGAGGCCGCGATGCTCGCCCTCACCTGCGCGCGCGCCCGGCTCGAGAACGGCCAGAACGTCCTGGAGCTCGGCTGCGGGTGGGGCTCCCTGACGCTCTGGATGGCCGAGCGCTACCCCGCCTCGCGGATCGTCGCCGTCTCGAACTCGAGGAGCCAGCGCGAGACCATCGAGGCGCGGGCGGCGGAGCGGGGCCTCGCGAACGTCAAGGTCGTCACGTGCGACATGAACGTCTTCGACCCGGCGACGGGCCCGGCCTTCGACCGCGTCGTCTCGGTCGAGATGTTCGAGCACATGCGCAACTGGCCCGAGCTCCTCGGCCGAATCGCCTCGTGGCTGAAGCCCGACGGGCGGCTCTTCGTCCACGTCTTCTCCCACCGCGACCTCTCGTACCCTTTCGTCGCGAGGGACGAGAGCGACTGGATGGCCCGGAACTTCTTCACGGGCGGCCTCATGCCGTCGGACCACCTCCTTCTCCGCTTTCCCGACCACCTCCTCGTGGAGGAGCGCTGGCGCGTGAACGGCACGCACTACGCGCGAACGGCGGAGGCGTGGCTCGCGAACTTCGACCGGAACCGGAAGGCTGTCCGCTCCCTCTTCTCGGGGACCTGGGGCCCCGGCGTTGCGCGGCGACGGGTGGCGGAGTGGCGCGTCTTCCTGATGGCCTGCGCGGAGCTCTGGGCGTTCGGCGGCGGGAACGAGTGGATGGTCTCCCACTACCGGCTCCGCCGCCGCTTCGCCTGAGGAGCGCGGCGCGCCGCCCCGGCTACACTTCGGAGAGATCGACCCGGAGGTGACCCGTGCTGTTCGACAAGAGCAAGCTCCGCCTTCCCGACACGGAGGACGCGCTGGAGGGACGCCCCACGCCTCTCTCCGTCCCGAACCACCATTTCGTGAACGGGAGAGAGATCCTCCCGCCGTTTCCGGCCGGCCTCGAGAGGGCCGTCTTCGGGATGGGCTGCTTCTGGGGCGCCGAGAAGGCGTTCTGGGCGCTCCCCGGCGTCTACACGACGGCCGTCGGCTACTCGGGCGGGCTGACGCCAAACCCGACGTACAAGGAGGTGTGCACGGGTCGGACCGGGCACGCCGAGGTCGTCCTCGTCGTCTTCGACCCGGCCGCGGTCGCGTTCGGGCAGCTCCTGAAGCTGTTCTTCGAGAACCACGACCCGACGCAGGGGATGCGGCAGGGGAACGACGTCGGGACGCAGTACCGTTCCCTGGTCCTCACGCACTCCGCGGAGCAGGACCGGCTCGCCGCCGCGGTCCGCGACGCCTATCAGGAGGTTCTCCTCTCGAGGGGCTACGACCGGATCACGACGGAGATCCGGCCGGCGGGGCCCTTCTATTACGCCGAGGAGGCGCACCAGCAATACCTCGCGAGGAACCCCCTCGGCTACTGCGGCCTCGGCGGCATCGGGATCGCCTGCCCGGCGGGGCTCGGCGTCGAGGGGTAGGCGGCGGCGGCGCGCGACCTCAGCCGCGCTCCTGGTGGGTGTCCCCGAGGAGGCCGCGCGCGAGGGCCGGCAGCAGGACGAGGGCGCCGACCATGTTCATGAGGAAGAGGAAGCAGAGGAGCAGCCCCATGTCGGCCTGGAACTTCAGCGGCGAGAAGATCCAGGTCGCGACGCCGAGCCCGAGCGTGATCCCCGTGAAGAGGACGCCGTTCCCGGTGATCGCGAGCGTCTTCCGGTAGGCCTCGGTGAGCGGCACGCCGTCCCGGTAGAGCGACCGGAACCGGGCGAAGATGTAGATGCCGTAGTCGACGCCGACGCCCACGCCGAGTGCGACGACGGGGAGCGTCGAAACCTTCAGGCCGATCTTCAGCCACGCCATGAGCGCGTAGGCGAGGAGGGAGACGAGGGCGAGCGGGACGAGGATGCAGAGGGTCCCCCGGAGCGACCGGAAGGAGAGGAGACAGAGGACGATGACGGCCCCGAAAACCCAGGCGAGGATCGGGAACTGGGCCGCGGAGACCGCTTCGTTCGTCGCGGCCATCACCCCGACGTTGCCGGTCGCGAGGCGGAACTTCACGTCGGGGTGGCCGTGCTCGGCCTCGAATCGCTTCACCTCGGCGACGATCCGCTGGATGGTGTCGGCCTTGTGGTCGGCCGTGAACATCATCACCGGCATGACGCTGCAGTCGGAGTTCAGGAGGCCGGAGGTCGTCGGGACGTAGGTGACCGACTGCTGGAGGACGGACTGGTTGCGCGAGAGGACCCGCCACTTGGGGGACCCCTCGTTCCAGCCCGCGTTCAACATCTTCGCGATCGCGGGGAGGGTGATGGTCGACTGGACCCCCTCGACGTTCTCCATGTGCCACGCGAAGTCGTCGATGGTCGACATGACGGAGTGGTCGACGCACCCCTCGGGCTTCGTCTCGACGATGGCGGTGAGGATGTCGACGCCGATCGAGAACTTCGACGTGATGACGGCGCTGTCGACGTTGTAGCGCGAGTCGGCGCGCAGCTCGGGGACGCCCCGGTGAAGGTCGCCGACCTTCACGTCGCGCCCCTTCCAGAAGCCGAGGGCGAAGAGGACGACCGCGACGCCGACGATGACGGCGGCGGGCCTCGGCGCGGAGACCTGCGCGAGCCGGCGCCAGAGGCCGGCCATGTGCTCGGCCCGGCGGTGGAGCCGGGCGCTGTAGTCGGCGGGGTAGTGCAGGTAGGAGAGGACGACCGGGATCAGGAAGAGGTTCGTCAGGATGATGACGGCCACGCCGAGGCTCGCCGTGATCGCGATCTCCTGGATGACCCGGATCTTGATGAGGAGGATCGTCAGGAACCCGATCGTGTCCGAGGCGAGCGCGATGAACCCCGGCACCAGGAGGCGGCGGAAGCTGTTCCGCGCGGCGGTCACCGGGTCCGCGCCGTCGAAGATCTCGGCGCCGTTGGCGCTGATCATCTGGACGGCGTGGCTGACGCCGATCGCGAAGATGAGGAACGGCACGAGGATCGACATCGGGTCGATGCCGAATCCGAGGAGCGTGAGGAGGCCGAGCTGCCAGACGACGGCGATCGTCGAGCAGCCGAGCGCGACGAGCGAGAGCCGGTGCGACTGGGAGTAGAGGTAGACGAGGAGGCCCGTGAGGGCGTAGGCGACGAGGAAGAAGAGGATGACGCGGCGGGTGCCGGCGGAGATGGCCCCGACGATCTTCGCGAAGCCGATGATCCTCACGTCGACCTTCGAGCCCGGGACGAACTCCGCGTCGAACTGGCGGCGCACCTTCTCCTCGAGGGCGTTCGAGACGGCGATGAAGTCGAGCTTCTCTCCGGTCGCCGGGTCGATCTCGAGGAGCTCGGCGCTGATGATCGTCCCCGAGAAGTCGTTCGCCACGAGCCGTCCGACGATCCCGGCCTTCAGGACGTTGCGGCGCACCTGCGCGAGCCCCTCGGCGTCCGGCTCGAAGTCGTCGGGGATGACGTTCCCGGCGGCGATGCCGTCCTCGACGACCTCGGTGTACCTCACGTTCGGCGTGAAGAGCGACTGGACGCGGCTCCGGTCGACGCCGGGGATGAAGAAGACCTCGTCGGTGGCCTTCTTCAGCGCGTCGAGGAACTCGGCGGTGAAGATGTCCCCCTCGCGCGCCATCATCGCCACGAGGACCCGGTTCGCTCCCCCGAACTCCTGCTGGTGCTTCAGGAAGGTCTCCATGTAGGGGTGGGCGTGCGGGAGGTTCTTCTGGAACCCGGCGTCGACCCGGAGGTGCGACGCGGACCAGGCCATGAAGAGCGTCGCCACGCCGAACAGGCCGATGACGACGGGCCGGTGGCCGAAGACCGAGTTCTCCAGGAAGCGCGTGATCCGTTCCTTCGTCATCTCTCCCCCTCACCCCTCCGCCGGCGTCCCGGGCGCGAGCCCGGGAGCGCCCGCCCTAGAACGGTTTCTCGATCGTCCGGACCCCGCCCTCGCCGAGGAGGACGATCCCGCCCGCGGCCCCCGGGAGGATCGCCAGGGAGGCCTTCCGGTCGTCGAGCTCCCGGGCCCGGAACGTGCGGCCTCCGTCTTCGCTGTTGAGGAGCACGCCCGCCAGGCCCGCGACGACGACCTTTCCGCCGCCGAGCTCCCGGCCGGCCATCAGCGTCGCCTCGGTGCCGGAGTCGACGCGGAGCCAGGTCCGGCCGCGGTCCTCGCTGCGGAAGAGGTGTCCCCGGAGCCCGAAGGCGAGGAGACCGCCGTCGGAGAGCGGAAGAAGGCCGAAGAACGAGCCCTCGTAGGGCGACGGGAGCGCCTGCCAGCTCGCGCCGCCGTCCTCGGACCGGTAGAGGGAGCCCGCCTCCCCCGCGAGGAAGAGCGTTCCGGCCGCCTCCGCGATGGCGTTGAGGTGGGTGTCGTCCCCCTCGACGACCGTCCGGCTCTCCCACGTCTCGCCGCCGTCCCCGGTCGCGAGAAGGAGACCGTAGGCGCCGATCGCGAACCCCTGCCTCTCGTCGCGGAACCAGACGTCGAGGAGCGGCTTCTCCTCCTCCGGCGCGTGGCGGACGCGCTGCCACGTCTTCCCGCCGTCCCGGGTCCTGAGGATCGTCTCGTCGTGTCCCACGGCCCAGCCGAGACGGGCGTCGTGAAGCCAGACGCCCGTCAGCAGGGCCCGGGTCGGCGCCTCGGCCTGGGTCCAGGCCTTCCCGCCGTCGCGGGAGAGGAGGACGTGCCCGCGTTCGCCGACCGCGACGGCGAGGCCGTCGCGGTCGGCGGCGTCGAGGAGGAGCGAGCGGCTCGCGAGCCGAGCCGGCATCGACCGCTCGGGGGCGGCGGGCTGCGCCGCCGCCCCCGCCGGGGCAAGCGCCAGGAGGACGAACAGGGCCGCGCCCGGTGCAGGGAGGGACCTCTCACGCATGGCGCGGCCCCCGGATCAGCGGACGCCCTCGCGCCGGAGGGCGTCCGGCATGAAGTCGCCTTCGCTGCGCTTGATCTTGAAGTCGTGAGGCGCGTTCTCGCTGTTGAGGCCCATGACGAGGTAGCGCCCCGCCTGGAGGTCGGTGTGGGATTCCGCGGAGGTCCAGATCGTCGGGAGGTCGTAGTAGGCGATCGCGTGCCCTTCCGAGACGCGCCAGAGCTGGTCGCGGTTGTCGTACTGGTCGACGACGAGGATCTGCCAGCTGTCCTCGTCGATGTAGAACGTCCGGCGCTTGTAGATGTGCCTCTCGCCCTTCTTCAGGGTCGCGTCGACGACCCAGACCCGGTGCAGCTCGTAGCGGGTGTGGTCGGGGTTCATGTGGAGGGGCGTGAGGATGTCCTTGTACTTGACCTTCGGGTCCTGGAGCCGGTAGGCGTTGTAGGGGACGTAGATCTCCTTCTTGCCGACGAGCGTCCAGTCGTACTTGTCCGGCGCGCCGTTGAACATGTCGAGCTGGTCGCTCGTGCGCATGTTGTCGGCGGCGGTGCCGGGGTTGTCGTAGGCGACCTGCGGGGCGCGGCGGACGCGGCGCTGGCCGGGGTTGTAGAGCCAGGCGTCGCGGGGCTGCGCGACCTGGTTCATCGACTCGTGGACGAGGAGGATGCCTCCCGCGAGGCGCGCCGGCGCCACGACGGCCTGCTTGAAGTTGAGGAGGCGGTTCTTCATGGAGGCCTCGGTCGTGCCGGGGAGGTGGTAGACGAACATCGTCTCCTCCTCGAACTGCACGAGCGTGTACTGGCCCCCGCGCGTCGGGGCCGCCTGCGCGACCGTGCGCCCCGCGATCTCCGCCCGGTACCGGAGGAGGTGGTTCCAGATGACCTCGATGCCGCTCTTCGGGACCGGGAAGGGGATGCCGCCGACGGCGCCGGTGACGCCGTTCCCCCCCTCCGCGAGCTTCGCGGTCGAGGCGATCTTCTTCGTGGCGTCGTAGATCCGCTGCGGCGCCGCTCCGGTCCGGTGGGTGGGGTAGACCGGCATCCGGAAGGTGGGGTACGCCTTCAGCATCGCCTTGTGCCCCTCGGAGAGCTTCGCGGCGTGCTGCGCGGCGTTCTTCCCGTCGATCGTGAAGAGGGGCTTCTCCCCGGCGAAGGGGTCGGCGTAGTGGGTGCCCGGTTTCCAGCCCGCGGGCGCCTTCGTGAGGCCCCCGTCCCAGGCGGGGATCGAGCCGTCGGCGTTCCCGGCCTTCTCGCCGCCGAGCGGCGTGAGGGACGTCCCGAGCTTCGCGGCGTCCTGCGCGGAGAGCTGGGCGAGGGCGCTCCCGCCGAGGGCGGCGGAGAGGGTCAGCATGAAGAGGAGGTTTCGGGTGTTCCTGCGCATTTCGGCTCCGCCTTCTCTAGAAGGAGTACTTCACGTTGCCCGCGAGGAAGTCGCGGTCGTTGATCAGGTTGTACCGTCCCGCGCCGAAGTAGCGCGTATAGCTCAGGTCCCACTCGACGTTGATCCGGTACTGGAAGCCGAGGCCGAGCGTCAGCGCCATCCGGTCCTCGATGAAGGAGCCGCCGGGACCGGGCGAGACCCCGTTCACGTCGTGGGCGAAGGAGAAACGCGGGGAGAGGTTGATCGCGCCGATGGCGTTGCTGTAGTCGAGGCGGCCGGCCACGACGTACCCCCAGGACGAGCTCGTGGGGAACGCCGTGGAGGGCTCGGTGCCCGGCTGGACGCCCGCCTGCTGGTGGACCGGGTTGCCGCTCGTGTAGGTGCCCGGAGCCTCGAGCCGGAGGGCGGACTGCTCGGGCAGGTCGTGGACCTTGCTCCAGGCGCCCTCGGCGACCAGGACGAGCTGGTCGGCGCCGAGGACGCGGCCGAAGACCCGCGTCGCCGTGAGCTGGGCCTGCGTCGTGTCGAAGAGCCGGTAGCCGCGGATCTCCTCGTCGAAGCCGTAGGCGCCGGCCTGGTTCGTGGCGGCCAGGAGACCTCCGAGCTGGCGGAGGGGCCGCAGCTGGGGGATGTCCGGGAGGAGCCTGAGGGGCGTGAGCGCCGCGTAGAGGATCTCGACGTCGTCGACCTGGAGGGGGACGTCCTTGCGGTGCGACACCTCCCCCTGGAGCGCGATGCCGGTGCTTCCGAGCTGCGCGTTGAAGCTGAGGCCGTAGAGCTTGATGTCCTCGGGGTACGAGAGGAAGTAGCTCGCGCTCGCCGCGTAGTTGCCGCGGGCGAGGAGGCCCGCCTGGGTCCCGGTGCGGGCCATGATGAGCGGCAGCCGGCTGTGGTAATTCATGTAGAAGAGACCGAACTCGGTCCCGCCGAGGGCGGGGACGAAGAGCCGGAACGCGGCGCCGTACTGGCCGGAGTCGTCCGCCTCGCGGTCGCCGACGCGCGGGACCGCGACGCCGACCGGGTTGTTCGGGATGTTGAAGCCGACGGGAATCGAGTCCGGGGCGGAGCCGAAGCCGAGCATGACCTTCGTGGCCCCGGCGCCCGCCAGGTCGGTCGTGGAGAAGTAGCTGCCGACGGGGTCGATCTTCGTCTGCGTCCAGGCGTACTGCCAGAACGCCTCGAAGGAGGTGTTCTTCGAGGGCTTGACGCTCAGGAGGACCGCCCCGACCGGGAGGAGGGCGTCGCGCAGCTCCGAGCCCGGGACGCGCAGGGCGCTCACGTCGACGGGGTTGATCGCGTTTATGCCGCCCTGGATGAACGTGCTCTCGCCCCAGTTGATGACCTGCCAGCCGGCGCGAATCTCTCCCGGGACGGACCCGAGGTCGAACTTCGCCCAGAGGAAGGCGTCCCGGATCTCCGCCCGGCTGCCGACGCGGTCGAGCGCCTCGGGGCTCAGGGGAGTCCGGTCGCGGTCGCGCTCCTCGTTCTCGATGTCGTAGAAGCCGTAGGCCCGCACGAACGCGCCGATGCGCTTGTAGGTGAGCTCGAGCTCGGTGGTCGCCTTGAAGGCGCTGCTCGCGAGGCCCGTGTCGTAGTTCAGGTTCCCGTCGTCGCCGTTCACGGAGAACGCCTTCCCTCCGGACGCGAGGCCGACGAGCGCGGGGTCCCTCTTCTCGAGCCGCGTGAAGAGGCCGTACGACACCGTCGTGTCCCAGCTCCAGGAGAAGTCCCCCTGCTTCCCGTCGATCGCGGGTGCCGTCCGGGCCAGGGGGGCCAGGAAGGCCGCGGCGAGCGCCGCAAGTACGGCACTCCGTATCATCTGTCGAAATGCGTTCATCGGGTCCCCCTTCGCCAAACTGCGGGCTTGCGGCGGAGGGTAACCCAACGGAGCCGATTTCCGTACGGAAACCGTGCGCTGCGTCACGAGCGCGCTAACGCGCGTACCGACGACTGTTCTGCGTTTACGCACCGCGCGTCCGGGCCGGACCGCCGGGCGCGACGCGGCGCCCGGCGGAGCGGATCAGGGGCGCGCGTAGCTGTCGATGACTTCCTCGAGGGCCTTCCGGCACACGGGGCAGAAGCCGCCTGTCGTACGGGTGAACATGATGCAGTCGGCCGAGGAGCGATAGAGCCCCTTCGCCTCGTACGCCGCCCCCTCGAAGGCGCCGACCTTCCCGGCCCACTTCTCCTTCGCGAAGAAGGCCGCCTCGGCCTTCTGCTGCTCGCGGAAGAGGGCGTCGATCTCGGCGGGGGGCTTCCCGGCGGCCAGCAGCGCCTTGCGTCGCGCCTGGAAGTCGCGGGAGGCCTTCTCGAACGCTTCCTTCGACCAGGGCGTCGGAAGCGGCGTGCCGGCGTCGACGAGCGCCTTCCACTTGAGACTCGCGGGATCCCTCAGGGCGGTGACGTTCCTCTCCCAGGGCTCGGGGAGGTCGGCGGCGCCCGTCTCGTAGGCGACGTCCGACGTGTAGTACTCGTCGGCGAGGGCGGCGAAGTGGTGGCCGAACTCGTGGACGAAGACGTACTCGGCGAAGGCGGTGTCGGCCGACGCGGTCGCCTGGTGGTTGTAGATGCCGCCTCCGCCGTACTGGGCGTCGTTCACGAGGATCTCGAGGACGTCGTACGGGGCCTGCGCCGCGGCGTCGCGCAGGGCGCGGTCGTCGTACGTCAGGACGTAGCGCTCGGAGCCGAAGACGTTGTACTGGACCTGCAGCGGAGTCCTCCGGAAGATCTTCGACTGCGGCCGGTGCGCTCCCCCCTCGCCGGACGGGAGGTCGAGCGCGCGGACGTTGAAGTCGCCCTTCCGGCTCCGGAACGGCTCGTACCGGAAGAGGGTCTCGACCATTCGCTTCACGTCGGCGCGGAACTTCGGGAGGTCCTTCTCCGCGTACCCCTCGCCCAGGACGAGGAGGTCGACCTTCTCGGTGGAGGTCCTTCTCCGCGTACCCCTCGCCCAGGACGAGGAGGTCGACCTTCTCGGTCGCGGGGCCGCTCTCGAACACGGTCCAGACGTTCCCGGTCTGCGGCGGCGGCGCGGGGTTCACTTCGGGCGAAGCCGGGTCGACCACGGCGGTGAAGACCTCGCGGAAGAGGTTCTGCCGATCGCGCCTCTTCAGGACGACCTGAACGGGGCGGAGCGGCCACGGGAAGCGGAGCGATTCGCGGAACGACCGGTGCGTCGCTTTCGCCTCCGGGGTCGTCTCCCACTCCGCGTAGATCGACGAATAGCCGCGCGCGTAGAGGAGTCGACCGGTCGCCGGATCGAGGACCTCGAAGCGATACGGGCCGAGCCCGAGGCCGTCGTCGGCCCTCGTGAGGCTCCCGGCCCAGGGGCCGTCGTTCAAGACCCGGTCGACGACGACGATCTCCGTCCCCTTCCCCCCGGTGTGGAGGAGGTCGACGCGCATCGTCTGCGGAGTGAAGTCGTCGAGGATCGAGGGCGAGGCGGCGGTCCCGGGGGCGGAGCCGGAGCCGAGGAGGAGAAGGGCCGCCCCGAGGGGGGCGAGGGGGAGCAGCGTGCGGAGTCTCATGAGGTCCTCGGGGGAATCGTAGCGGAGCGGAGCTATTCTGGAGCCGTGATCCGGGCGTTCGTCGCGGTCCCCGTCGAGGACGCGGTCGTCCGGCGCCGCCTCGCCGGCGCGCGGACCCTCCTGCCCGAGCTCCGGGGCGTGCGCTGGGTGGCGGAGACGCAGCTCCACTTCACGCTGAAGTTCCTGGGAGACCTCCAGGAGGATCGCGTCCGGGACGCCCGCGAGGCCGTGGCGGCGGCGGCGCAGGCGAGGCCGGGCGCGTTCCGGCTCGCTCTCGAGGGGCTCGGCGTCTTCCCGCCGAGGGGCTCCGCGCGCGTCGTCTGGGCCGGCTGCGGGGCCGGCGCGGCGTCGCTCGCCTCCCTCGCGACGGCCGTCGAGGAGGCGTTCGTCGCCGCCGGCTTCCCCCGCGAGGAGCGGCCGTTCTCCCCCCACCTGACGCTTGCCCGCGTGAAGGACCCCGGTTCGGGACGGCGCCTGTCGCAGGTCGTCCCCTCGGTGCCGGGAGAGCCGTTCGGGACGCTGCCGGTCGGATCGCTCGTCCTCTTCCGCAGCGACCTCTCTCCGTCCGGACCCGACTACTCCGAGCTCCTCCGCGTGGCGCTAGAATCCGACGCTGCACCGCAATAGAGGCCCTCTCCGGGCCGGATGAAGGAGAGCACGATGATCGACTTCTCCCTGACCGAGGAGCAGCAGGCGCTCCAGGAGCTGGCCCGGAAGTTCGCGCGCGAGGAGATGGCGCCGAAGGCGGCGCACCACGACGAGACGGGCGAGTTCCCGGCCGAGGTCGCGAAGAAGGCCTGGGAGCTCGGGCTGATGAACACCCACGTCCCGCCCGAGTACGGCGGGATGGGGCTCGGCGTCCTCGACGGCTGCATCATCACCGAGGAGCTCGCCTGGGGCTGCACCGGCATCGCCACGGCGATGGAGGCGAACGCCCTCGCGGCCGCCCCGGTCATCGTCGCGGGGAACGACGAGCAGAAGAAGGAGTTCCTCGGGCGGCTGACGTCCGAGCCTCTCTTCGCCGCCTACGCCGTCACCGAGCCGGGGGCCGGCTCCGACGTCGCCGGGATCCGGACGAAGGCGCGGAAGGTGGGCGACGACTACGTCATCGACGGGACGAAGATGTGGATCACGAACGGGGGCGTCGCGAACTGGTACTTCGTCCTCGCGTACACCGACCCCGAGAAGAAGCACAAGGGGATGTCCGGCTTCCTCGTCCCGCGCGACACGCCCGGAATCACCGTCGGCAAGAAGGAGCAGAACCTCGGGCAGAGGGCGAGCGACACGCGCGGCCTGACGTTCGAGGAGGTGAAGGTCCCGGCGAAGTACCGCCTCGGGAGCGAGGGGGACGGCTTCCGGATCGCGATGGCGGCGTTCGACCACACCCGCCCGCCCGTCGCGTCCGGGGCCGTCGGCCTGGCGCAGCGGGCGATGGACGAGTCGGTGAAGTACGCGAAGGAGCGGAAGACGTTCGGGCTCCCGATCGCCGCCTACCAGTCGATCAGCTTCATGATCGCGGAGATGGCGATGAACATCGAGGCGGGGCGCCACCTCGTCCGCCTCGCCGCGTGGGCGATCGACGCCGGGAAGCGGAACACGAAGTACGCGGCGATGGCGAAGGCCTTCTGCGCCGACATGGCGATGAAGGTCGCGACCGACGCGGTGCAGGTCCACGGCGGCTACGGCTACTCGCACGAGTACCCGGTCGAGAAGCTGATGCGCGACGCGAAGATCTACCAGATCTACGAGGGGACGAGCCAGATCCAG
>JADHEF010001206.1_pt1 | contig 17549 bp, 18 predicted proteins | sample 8952391 | NCBI WGS metagenome assembly JADHEF01 (sample SAMN16124439, study PRJNA663245) | bioreactor sludge metagenome | isolation source: sludge (nitrite) | place: India:Bengaluru | collected 2019-02-28
CCGGGGCCAGAGCATCCGCTACTGGACCGCAGGGCAAGGAGAGCCCCTGCTTCTGTTACACGGCTTCCCCACGGCCAGCTGGGACTGGCACTACCTGTGGGGGCCTTTGACCCAACGCTTTCGGGTGATCGCTTGCGACATGCTCGGTTTTGGCGACTCGGCCAAGCCGGTCGATCACGCGTACAGCCTGATGGAGCAAGCCGACCTGCAGCAGGACTTGCTCGGCCACTTGCAGGTCGACCAGCCTGTGCACCTGTTGGCCCATGACTACGGCGGCAGCGTGGCCCAGGAACTGCTGGCGCGGCACCACGAACAGCGTGCCGACATAGCCAGCTGCGTGTTCCTCAACAGCGGCCTGTTCCCCGAAAGCTGCCGCATGCTGCTGATCCAGAAACTGCTGCTTAGCCGGTTCGGCTGGCTGGTCGGGCGCTCGTTCGGGCGTGACGACCTGGTGCGCAACGTGACCCAGGTCTACGGCCCCTGCACCCACCCCAGCGAAAGTGCCCTGGATGACTTCTGGAGCCTGATCGCCGCCAACCGGGGCACGCGCATCCTGCACAAGCTGGTGAGCTACATGCCCGAGCGCAGGTTGCATCGCGAACGCTGGGTCGGGGCGATGCAGCGCAAAGGCGTACCCCTGCGCTTCATCAATGGCGTGGTTGACCCACTTTCCGGCGGGCACATGCTGGAGCGTTATCGGCAACTGGTACCGGAGCCGGATACCGTACAGTTGCAGGGCATCGGCCATTACCCGCACACCGAGGCGCCTGTGCAGGTCCTGCGCCACTACCTGGCTTTTCGTGAACAGCCGCTGAGCTATTACCCGCAGAAAGTGGCGTGGTCCTGACCGGGCCTCATCGCCCTGCGTTATTGCCAGGCATTCAGCCTGCGTGAGCTTGATTGTCCGCCTGCCGCTGGCGGCGGACACTTGGCTGACCTGAACCTGCCTGGAGCCATGAGCATGAGCGAGCCTGTCCGTCTGCAAGATCGCGTGGTGATCGTCACTGGGGCTGGCGGTGGCCTGGGCCGTGCCCATGCGCTGCTGTTCGCCGCGCGGGGTGCCAGGGTCGTGGTCAACGACCTCGGCGGCTCTACCCACGGTGAAGGTGCCAGCGCTTCGGCTGCCGACCGGGTGGTAGAAGAGATCCGCGCCGCCGGTGGCACCGCCATCGCCAGCCATGACTCGGTCAGCCAGGGTGCGCGCATCGTCGAGCAGGCCCTCGACAGCTTCGGCCGGGTCGATGTGCTGGTGAACAATGCCGGCATCCTGCGCGACAAGACGTTCCACAAGATGGACGACAGCGACTGGGAGCAGGTTTATCAGGTGCATGTGGAAGGGGCCTTCAAGGTCACCCGTGCCGCCTGGCCACACCTGCGCGAGCAGAACTGGGGGCGGGTGATCTTCACCGCCTCCACCTCTGGTATCTACGGCAATTTCGGCCAGGCCAACTACGGCATGGCCAAGCTTGGCTTGTACGGGCTGACCCGCACGTTGGCAATCGAAGGGCGCAAGCATGGCATTCTGGTGAACGCCATCGCCCCTACCGGCGGCACCCGCATGACCGAAGGGCTGATCCCGCCTCAGGTCTTCGAGCGGCTCAAGCCCGAACTGGTCAGCCCGCTGGTGGTGTACCTGGGCAGCGAGCAGTGCCAGGGCACGGGCGAACTGTTCGAAGTGGGTGGCGGCTGGGTGGGCAAAGTGCGCTGGGAGCGCAGCCTGGGGGTGGGCTTTGACCCGCGCGAAGGCTTTACCCCGGAGCAGGTGGCGGAAAACTGGGCGCGGATTGGCGACTTTGACGGCGCCGTGCACCCGCAGGACAGCCTGCAGGCACTGCAGCAGATGATGGCGAACCTGCAGAAGTATCCTCTGGGCTGAATTTGTATTGCCTGTATCGGCCTCTTCGCGGGCAAGCCCGCTCTCATCAAACAAAATGCAACCCGCTGTTTTTAAGCAATCAGGAGGCCACCAGCTGAACCTCCAGTTTCCGGGCTTGGCTTCTGGTTTCGAACGCCTCAAGACCTTGTTCAACATAGGCCTGTTTCTTGGTTAACAGGTTGTAGAGCAGTCGTGCTAATTGATGCGCAGTGGCTTTGATGGCGCAGCGGGTATCCATTCGCGTCAGCCTGGCTTGGTGCGATGCGTCAATGAAGACCTTGTCGTTACGAGCATTGGATGCGGCCTGCTTGAATGCTTGAGCTGTTTGATCGACTATTTTGGGCCCGCCACCTGCCAGTCGATGACCGCCGGAAATTCGGGGGGGAGGAGCCAGCCCCAACCAAGAGTAGAAGTGCTGTGAGGACGGAAAGCGTGATAGATCTGTACCGATCTCGCCTGCTAGCACTAGTGCGGTGTCCACTCCAATGGTTGGAGTTGCGGAATTGGGGCTGAACCGCGGCGCCTGGCGAAGTTTGGGGCCGCTTTGTGGCCCTATCTTGGTTGAACAGACGAATGATGAAGTAAAGAATCCACTCATTAAAAAACGCCTGTCAGCGTTCAGGATGCTGTCGAATTATGATGTTTTGGTTTTGCGCAGGTATGATGTTATTTGTTTGTGTGGCTTGGGTTTGAAAGTTGCCGTTGCCAGCGTGCATTAGGTTTTCCTTATGGTTGCGTTCTAATTCGCGTTTTTCGATGCGGATTCTCCGTACTTGATATTTTTCATGTTTAAATCGTTGTATTGAGTCCGCTGATGCTTGCAAGTGATGGCGAGCTTGTTGCAAATTGTTCACCTGTGCCAGAAGATGCTCAAGTGCCGAGGCTGGATTTGTTGCCTGCCTAGCGGAATTTTGAGCTAAATGGGCGGCATTCGTAAATCGCCTGGCTTCCCGATTTTCATTCGCTGCAATTGCTATAGCGTCTTCGCCTTGGAAGGTATGATATTGAATACGACGCCCCAGATCTTCATGCTCGGCCCGGCTCGGGTTGCCTGAATAATTACTGGGTATTCGATTAGATTTCAACCGCTTTAGTGGCACCCGCATTTGGCCACTAGGATCTTTGAAGTTTATAGGGTCTGCAGAGCAGTAACAGTAGCAATTCAGTCCTCCCTGTAAAAAAGGACTACGTGAATCGGGTGAGAAGAACCTCATTAATTTCGGGCTGAAGGCACGGTGACCGTTACCAAAAAGGTATAATGAAACTGACCTGTGCAGGTGTTCTCCGTTATAAGCCAATCTTGTTGTGAGGCCTGCGGGGTGTGGACTAAAGCCGTATGGGGTGTAATTCATTGAGTGTTCCCGTCTTAGGTATAAGTATACGAAGCCCGTAAGCAGTGAGCGTCGATGATTCATCTTTATCTGTGCTGGTGCAACTGGCAGTTTTATCAGGCATCTATGCCTATTTTTTAAATTTTGAGGATTGCTGCTCCGGTAATCATCTGAAGCAGTGGCGGCAAACTGGTGGATGCTTAACTGCGGCGCTTGACGTTAAACTGTCATCTCCCCAGCAATGGACAGGAGATCCGGCGTGAAGCGCCCTGGCCGCCGACCGCGAAGCCTATGCCAATGGCGACCAGCTCAAGCTCGGCATGTACCGCCGCGACAATGGCGAGCTCATCGGCATGGTCCAGTTGTTCAACATCGACGATGTCTCCCGCCGTGGCGAAATCGGCTATTGCCTGGCCAGCGCGGTGCAGGGCAGGGGCTACATGGACGAGGCATTGACCTGCTTCATCGACTACCTGGCCCACACCCTGCACATGCGCCGCCTTGAAGGCGAAATCGACCCGCGCAACCAGGGCTCGGCACGCACCCTGGAGCGTCAGGGCTTCGTGCTCGAAGGCACGCTGCGGGCGCGCTGGTGCGTGGCCGGCGAGTTGTCCGACTCGGGTCTCTACGGCCTGCTGCTGGAACCGCCTGTTGCATAGTCTAACGGCGAATAGCTACTACTCTATTGAGGGTTTGGAAGCGGGGCAGGGGCTGGGTTAAGGTCGTAGCCTGTTCCGCTTCCACCAGGTACATCCCTTGCCCGTTTTCTACCTGAGCATCAGCTTGCTGCTGTACGTGCTTGCCCTGTTTTTCGATGGCGCGCTGATGAGCGGCGAGCGCCACATGCCGGCCCTGCAGATGCTGCTGTACGGGCCTTGGGGCATGCCCTTCGGTTTGTTCCAATGGTTTGCCAACCCGCTGCTGGCCCTGGCCATCCTTGCCCATCGGCGGTTTCGCAGGCTGGCTTTGCTGGCCGGGTTGGCCGCGGTGTACCTGGCCGCCAGCAGCTTCGAAATTGACCGCCTGCCGGACAACCAAAGCTACGCGTTTCATGAGCGGACCGGCTTTGGCGCCGGTTTTTACCTGTGGCTGGCGGCGATGGTGGTGTTTTGTGTAGGCCAGGCCTGGCATTGCTGGAAGGCACGCAGCGCCAGCGACATGCCGGGTTGGAACTGGCTTGATGTAGCGTTGATCGCAGCGTTGGCTGTGACGCTTTACGCGGCAACGCAGATGCCATCGTTGCGCTTCGAGCCGGGCAACGTACTGATGCCACCAGAGCAGCCGCAGACGCTTTGAAACCCACAAGGAGGGGGCGCATGACCAAGCATTATCTGACAGGCCTGGCACTGGCTTGTGTGCTGCCATTGGCAGTGGCGGACGACTACACGCCGGCCTACGGGCAGTGCATGGACAAGGCCTCCAGCACGGTGGCCATGAGTGCATGTATCAAGGCTGAAACGCAGGTGCAGGACCAGCGTTTGAACCGGGTGTACAAACAGTTGATGGGCAAGCTGGAGACCGGGCAGCAGAAAAGCTTGCGCGATGTGCAGCGCAAGTGGATGGCCTACCGCGATGGCAATTGCCAGTTCCATGTGCAGGCCAGTGGCGGGACCCTGGCGCAGTTGGAAGGTGGAACGTGTGTGATGGACATGACCCGCGACCGGGCGGCGGAGCTGGAGCGGGTGCTTAGCCCGGGGCAGTAAAGCCATGTCAGGAATGACTGGCCCCTTGTAGGAGCGGCCATGCGTCGCGAAAGGGCCGCAGTTGGGGGCGCGGGTAAGCCGGTAGACGCGGCATAAGCCCGGGAGCGTGTGCGCCCCGGTGGGGCGAACGGGCCGCTGGGCGGCCCGGGTATATCAGCTTTACGGCAGCAATTGCCGGGGCTGCTGTGCAGCCCTTTCGCGACACAAGGCCGCTCCTACAGGTACTGCACTGCCCTTGGGTGCAGCGCTAAACCTGTCAGACCTTGCCCCGAGGTTCGCGCAGTGCCCGGGCCTTGAGGTACTCGCGCACTTCCAAGGCATCCCCGGCAAATTCGATACGCTCAGCCTTCGCCGCACGCTGGTAGGCATACATCGGGTCGTAATACTCGTCCAACAAGCCTTCGATCCAGCCCCTGTGCAACTCCACCGCGCCGCTGCGCTGCTGTTCTTCCAGCGCCTGGGCCAGCAGTGTCGACAACCGCTGATATCGCTCGCCACCCAAGCGCTTGTAGATGTTGGCCATGCTTTGCAGCATGCGTTCGGCAAACAACCGGCGGCCTTCTTCCTCGCCATGCACAGCGGCGAACTCGGCACTCAGGTTGACCACGTAATCACGCAGGATGCGCTCAACGCGGTTGGCAAAACTGTCTTCCAGCCACACCAGCGGGTATTGCTGCATGCCCTGGTACAGCTCCAGCGGCACGGTGCAACTGCCGACAATGCGGCCTTCATCTTCCAGTACGAATTGCTCGATCCCGCTGGCACGCTTCTTCAGCACATCGATAGCCAACTGGTTCTCGAAGTCGATTTGCGCCGGTTGCGCAGTAGCGCGTTTGCCGAAGCTGGAGCCGCGATGGTTGGCATGGCCTTCCAGGTCCAGCACGTTATCCAGCTGATGCAGCACGTCGGTCTTGCCAGTACCGGTAAGGCCGCCCAGCAGCACGAAATCACATTGCGCCACTGCCTGCTGGGTGGTTTCCAGCAGAAAGGTCCGCATGGCCTTGTAACCGCCTTTGACCCGCGGGTACTGGATGCCTGCCTCATCGCGCAACCAGCCCTGCACGATTTGCGAACGCAAGCCGCCGCGGAAGCAGTACAGGTAGCCTTCTGGGTGTGCCTGGGTGAACGCCACCCAGGCCTCCATGCGCGTCTGCTTGATCGTGCCGCTGACCAGTTGATGGCCCAGGGCGATGGCAGCTGTCTGGCCCTGCTGCTTGAAGCAGGTGCCGACCTTCTGCCGCTCCTGGTCGTTCATCAGCGGCAGGTTGACCACGCCAGGAAAGGCGCCTTTGGCGAATTCGACGGGGGCGCGCATGTCCATCATCGGCACGTCGTCGAGGAACAGCTGACGGAAATCGGTGCAGTCGGGGCGCATCAGATCACCTCGACCGCGTGGCTCTGTCGTTCGACCAGCTTGCCGATTGGCGACAGTTGCAGGCCCAGTTCGGCAGCGACTGCCAGGAACGCGTCTTCACCTTCAGGGCTGACCGCCACCAGCAGGCCGCCGCTGGTTTGCGGGTCGCACAGCAGGTGTTTCTGCTCGTCGCTGAGTGCGCCGAGCTTGTGGCCGTAGCTTTCGAAGTTACGCAGCGTGCCGCCGGGGATGCAACCTTCGGCCAGGTAATGCTCGACGCCGTGCAGGCGCGGTACGGCGGCGTAGTCCAGGTGCGCGGTAAGGCCGCTGCCTTCGGCCAGCTCCACCAGGTGGCCGAGCAGGCCAAAGCCGGTGACGTCGGTCATGGCCTTCACACCGTCGAGTTTGCCGAAGCGGCTCCCGGGGGTATTGAGGGTGCACATCCAGTCTCGGGCCAGGCCCTGGTCCTGTGCGCGCAGCTTGGCCTTTTTCTCGGCTGTGGTGAGGATGCCGATGCCCAGGGGTTTGGTCAGGTACAGCTGGCAGCCAGCAGTGGCGGTGTCGTTGCGCTTGAGGTGGCGCTTACTGACCACGCCGGTCACGGCCAGGCCGAAGATGGGTTCGGGGGCGTCGATGGAGTGGCCGCCGGCCAGCGGAATGCCGGCTTCGGCGCACACCGCACGGCCGCCACGAATCACTTCGCGGGCCACTTCCGGTGGCAGCACATTGACCGGCCAGCCGAGGATGGCAATGGCCATCAGCGGGTCGCCGCCCATGGCGTAGATGTCGCTGATGGCGTTGGTGGCGGCGATGCGGCCGAAGTCGTACGGGTCATCGACAATCGGCATGAAAAAGTCGGTGGTCGAGACCACGCCGCGCTCGTCGTCCAGCGCGTACACGGCAGCGTCGTCGCGCGAGGCGTTGCCAACCCACAGCTTCGGGTCCAGGGCCTGGGTGCCGCTTTCGGCAAGGATCACATCCAGCACCTTGGGGGAAATCTTGCAGCCACAGCCGGCACCATGGCTGTACTGGGTCAGGCGAATCGGCTCGCTCATACGCACCTCGGCAGGTCAGATTGTTGCGCGATTGTAGCAAAGCTGGCCTTTGGGCCTTGGCCTCTTATAATCCTTGGAGTCGACGGATTTGTCGGCATTTCCCCGCTATTGAACCGGAGAACACCCATGCTCAAACGCCCCTTGGCGCTCGCCGCCGGCCTTGTGCTGTCTTGCTGTGCCGTTGTCGTCCAGGCTGCTGAAGTGTTGCGAGTCAGCGCCATCCCCGACGAAGCACCGACCGAGTTGCAGCGCAAGTTCAAGCCGTTGGGCGAGTACCTGGCCAAGCAACTGGGCATGGAAGTGAAGTTCGTGCCGGTGGCCGATTACCCGGCTGTGGTCGAGTCGCTGGCCGCCGACCGGCTGGACCTGGCCTGGCTGGGAGGCTTCACGTTCGTTCAGGTGCACCTGAAGGACCCGACCGCCACGCCACTGGTGCAGCGTGAGCAGGACGCGCAGTTCACCTCCAGGTTCATCACCGCCAACCCCGACGTGAAAAGCCTGGCCGACCTCAAGGGCAAGTCGTTCGCCTTCGGCTCCATCTCGTCTACCTCGGGCAGCCTGATGCCGCGTTACTTCATGCTCAAGCAGGACAACATCAAGCCTGAAGAGTACTTCAGCCGTGTGGCCTACTCTGGCGCCCATGACGCCACCGTGGCCTGGGTGCAGGCGGGTAAGGTCGATGGCGGCGTGCTCAATGCCAGTGTGTGGCAGAAACTGGTGGATGCCGGCAAGGTCGATACCGCCAAGGTGAAAGTGTTCGCCACTACCCCGACCTACTTCGACTACAACTGGACCGTGCGCGGCAACATGGCACCGGCGCTGAAAGAAAAGATCAAAAAAGCGTTCCTCGACCTCGACCCGGCCAACCCGGAGCACAAGGCCATCCTCGACCTGCAGGCCGCCAGCCGCTTCATCGAGACCAAGCCTGAAAACTATGTAGGCACCGAGCAAGCTGCGCGTGAGGCTGGCCTGCTCAAGTGACTGCTTCGAACGCGGCAATCCACCTGCACGGTGCCGGCCTGCGCCATGGCCAGGTACGCGCGCTTGACGCAATCAGCTTGCGCATCGAGCAGGGCGAGCGCGTCGCGATCATTGGGCCGTCGGGGGCGGGCAAGTCGAGCTTGCTGCACTTGATGGCTACGGCCATCCAGCCCAGCAGCGGGCGCGTGGAGTTGCTTGGTGAGCAGCCCTGGGCGTTGTCCGCCAGGGCACGCCAGCGCCTTCGGGCGCGGGTCGGCCTGGTGCATCAGGCACCGCCCTTGCCACCGCGCCAACGGGTGGTGACGGCAGTATTGGCCGGCCGACTGGGGCAGTGGGGGGTAACGCGTGGCGTGCTCAACCTTCTGTACCCCAGCGATGTGCCGGGGGCGCGCCAGGTGCTGGCAGAGCTCGGGCTGGCCGACAAGCTGTTCGTGCAGTGCGGGCAGTTGTCGGGAGGCCAGTTGCAGCGGGTGGGTATTGCCCGGGCCCTTTACCAGCGGCCACAGGTGCTGCTGACCGACGAGCCGGTGTCGGCCATGGACCCTGTGCTGGCCGACCACAGCCTGGCCTTGCTCAACCGCCATGCCCAGGCCAATGGCGTGACACTGGTGGCGAGCCTGCATGCGGTGGAGTTGGCGCTGGCGCATTTCCCCCGGGTGGTCGGTATCCGCGAGGGCCAGGTAGTGTTTGATTGCCCGGCAGAAGCGGTCACCGAGCACATGCTGGAGGCGCTGTACGCGAATGAACAACTGGCTTCACCGCCAACCCAGGGGCCGATTCTGACGGTGCAGATCCCGCGATGCTGAGAGCCGACACCCGCGACCCGGCCCTGCTGCCGCGGCTGCTGCTGGCCTTGCTGGGCGTGGCGATACTGTGGCCGGGTATCCAGTTGAGCGAACTGAACCCCGGGGTGCTGCTGCAGGCAGAGAACCGACGGCAGATCGCCAGTTTCACCAGCGCTTTCTGGCCACCCGCGCACGATGCCGATTTTCTCGTGTTGCTGTATGAAGCCACGCTACAGACCCTGGCCGTGGCCACCGCCGGCATGGCGTTGGCGTTGCTGCTGGCCGTCCCGGCGGGGCTGTTGGCCAGTCGCGCCTTGTCGTTGCGTGCTGCCTCCCGTGGTGGGCGTGCAGGGCTTTGGTCGCGTTTGCTGCGCCTGCCGGTGCGCGGGTTGCTGATCTTCCTGCGCAGCGTGCCGGAAATTGTCTGGGCGCTGTTGTTCGTGCGGGCCGTGGGGCTGGGGCCGACGGCGGGTGTGTTGGCCATCGCCATTACCTACAGCGGTATGCTGGGCAAGGTCTACGCCGAAATCTTCGAGTCGGTCGACCAGCGCCCGGCCCATGCCTTGTTGCAGGCGGGCAGTGGCCGGCTGACGGCGTTTCTCTACGGCATTCTGCCCAATGCGGCGTCCGAGGTGGTGTCCTACACCGTGTACCGCTGGGAGTGCGCGGTGCGGGCCTCGGTGGTGATGGGGTTTGTGGGGGCGGGCGGGCTGGGGCAGCAGATTGACCTGTCGATGCGGATGTTTGCCGGGGCGGAAGTGGCCAGCATGTTGCTCACCTTCCTGCTGCTGGTGATGTTGGCCGATTTGCTCAGCCGCCTGCTGCGCTGGAGGCTGGCATGAACCGGGTCATCAACCTGTTGTTGCTGGGCGCCATCGTGTTGGCGGTGTTGGCCTCGTTCGCATACCTGGAGCTGGACCTGCAAGCGCTGGTCGGCAACGGTGGGCTGGGGCAGATGGGCGAGTACGCCGGGCGTTTCCTGCACCCGGACCTGTCTGCCGGGCACTTGAAGGCCGTGTGGCATGGGGCGCTGGAGACGCTGGCAATGTCTGGTCTGGGCACCTTGTTGGCGATGGTCATGGGGATGTCGCTGGCACTGCCGGCGGCAGGGCGATTCGGTTGGCCATTGCAGGGCGCGGCGCGGTTGCTGCTGAATGCCCTGCGCGCCATTCCGGAACTGGTGTGGGCTGCGCTGACAGTCCTGGCGGCCGGTCTTGGGCCCAATGCCGGCACCCTCGCGTTGGCGTTGCACACCGCCGGTGTTCTGGGGCGCTTGTTTGCCGAGGCGCTGGAGAATGCGCCGCCAGAGCCAGCGGCAGCGATTCGCTTGCAGGGCGGCAGCCAGGTGGCCGCGTTCTGTTTTGGTACCTTGCCCAACGTGTGGCCGCAGTTGCTGGCCTACAGTTTGTACCGCTGGGAAAACAATATCCGTATGGCCAGCGTGCTGGGCTTTGTCGGGGCGGGCGGCTTGGGGCAGATGCTGTACACCACGTTGAGCCTGTTCCAGGAGGCCCAGGCCAGCACGGTGATCCTGGGCATGCTGGTGTTGGTGTTGCTGGTGGATATGTTGAGTGATGTGTTGCGCCAGCGCTATGTGCGGGCCTAAGCGAGTTCCCCACACTGCGCTTCCCGTTGCATCGACTCCAGGTTCCGCTCGATCGTCTCGCAAATGGTGTCCATCTGGATCTGGTGCTCACTGAACTTGAACGGGCTCTGCAAATCCGTGCCGATCCGCTCGATGGCCAGCAACATGAACCCCACCACGGTCGAAGCCAGCGGCGTGAACCAGCCCAGCGACTCCACCAGCCCTACTGGCACGATCAGGCAGAACAGGGTGATGAACAGTCGCGGAAAATACACGTAAGGGTAGGGCAGCGGTGTATTGGCGATGCGCTCCATACCGCCTTGGGCATTGGACAGGTCCACCAGTGTCGATTCCAGCCGCGCCAGACGGATGCTGTCCAGCCGCCCGGCCTGGTATTCCCGCGCCAGCAAGGCCGCCGAGCCACCGAGAATGTCATTGGCAAAGTTGTTCGAGCGGTTGCGCCGTTCGAACTCAGTCGGCGGGATGAAGGCCATCAGTTCATCCGGGCAGCTCTCACCCTTCAAGTGTGCAGCCAGGCAGTTCACATAGGCGATGTGCCGGCGCAGCAGGGTGGCCTTGACCGGGTTCAGGCCATCAGCCGAGTCATCGATCAGGTTTAGCGTCTGCCTTGCGAAGCTACGTGAACTGTTCACCAGCGCCCCCCACAACGTGCGAGCTTCCCACCAACGGTTGTAGGCGCTGCTGTTGCGAAAACTCACCAGCACTACCAGCGCCGAGCCCAGCAAGGTCAGCGGGATCAGCGGCAGGGTGAACTTGCTGTTGAAGAACAGCATGAAATCGATGGTGACCAGCACATCCCAGATCAGCAGCCAGAACAGCGACCAGCCGATGTAGCCGATGGTCTTCACGACCAGGCGGTACTTGCGGGTGATGATGTCTTTCACGCAGTGGGACCTCGAAGCGCGGGAGATGCAGGATGGGACGCCGATGGGAGGGCATGGTTCGGTGCACTTCATCGAGGTGTGTGTACAAACGTGTCCTGTTAGCGGAGTTGCTGCTTCATCTTTACCAGCGCCACCCGCGAGCCATCCCACCCCTGCCGTTCCTCGATGCCAAACGGCACAAAGCCCAGTTGTGGATAAAGCAGCAAACCCGCGGTGTTGTGATTGAAGCATGACACCCACACTTCCCGGGCTGTGTATTGCTGGCGGGCGAGGGCGATCATGGTGGTGACCAGAAAGTGCGCTACACCAAGGCCTCGGGCGTCGGGCGCCACGACCACGTTGCCCAGGGCGCACACGCCGTCATGTTCAGCCTTGTAGAAGTTGGCGAAGGCCAGGATCTTGCCGTTGCCTTCCACCACCGTGGAGCTGCTGCGCTGGGCGATGGCATCGCTCAACTGGGCGGGGGTGAGGGGGTAGGTGGCTTTGGGGAACAGGTAGAACAGTTCGTCCGGGCTTTGCGGGAAGTTGCAGATGACGGGGATGTCGTCTGGCTGGACGGGGCGGTGGGTCAGGTGCATGGCAGGTCCTTCTTGCGCTGGCTATCAGGGCCTCTTCGCGGGCAAGCCCGCTCCCACAGGATCTGCACAGCATCTGAGAGCAGTGCAGTATCTGTGGGAGCGGGCTTGCCCGCGAAAGGGTCATCAGCCTCACATCATAAGCCGCTTTCCATCCACAAACGCTACCCGCTCAAGGCTTGGCAGCAACCGCCACATAGCCTTTGACCGAAGCCGGTGCCTGAGGCTTGCCCTTGTGCGCCGTCAGGTACTGAAAGCGTCGCCATTCCTTGTCGATCTCGTTGAACGACATGAACACGCTGATCCGCTCCTTGCCAGCCAGGTCCGGGCGCTTGCCAGCATCGATCTCACTGGTGGGGATGATGGCCACATTGATACCGACCACCTTGCCGTCATCGGCAAACACTGGCCCGCCCGACATGCCCTTGGTGATCGGGCCGTCGTGTACCGAATAGAAGACGCTACCGGGCGTGCCTTCAAGCCGCACCAGCGACGGGAGCGCATGACCCTTGCCCTGCATTGGCATCATGAAACTGTTGAAACCCACCGCCGTCACGGCTTCGCCCGGCACATACTGGCGCCAATCCGGCACGTTGCTGGCCTTGTGCTTGAAGAACACCACGTCACCGAGGCCCTCGTGGACCACGTTGCGCAGGAAGGGGGTGTGTTTGGCGGTTACGGCGTAATCCTCGTTCCACTGGATGGCGCTGGCCATCAGCAACATGGGCAATGGGGCACCGGAGGTGACCACGAAAGCCTGGCTGTAGACGGGATCGGAAACGTACGAGGTTGGCACTCCATTGCACCCACTGAGCAGCATCATTGCCGCCATGCAGGGCGCGATTGTTTTCATGTGGCACACAGGGGTGGAGAAAAGGGAGCGCAACTATGGCTAAGTGCCATTACGCTATCAATACTTTCGGCATATATCCGATGAATGACAGCTTAAGTAGTAGGGGACAGCATGGCTAATAGGCTTCATGCATGGCTGGAGGCCCCACAGTCATTAGGGTGCCGTCAATTTTTACTTGTCACGGCGATAGGGCCAGCACAGGAATAATTGATCTGATAATCGTTATCATCTAAGGTGCCATCCTCGCCCGGAGGGATACCCGTGATTAACGACGATCTGAGTCAGGTCTATGCGGAGCACAATGGATGGCTCAAGCAGTGGCTATACCGCCGGCTGGGCTGTTCGGCACAAGCCGCCGACCTGGCTCAGGACACCTTCTTGCGGATCCTTCAGGCCCAGCAGAAGGCGGGTGCCAGCCTGAGCCTGCAGCGCCCCCGGGCCTACCTGGCAACGGTGAGCCGGCGGCTGGTCCATGACCATTTCCGCCGCCAGTCACTGGAGCGCGCCTACCTGGACATGCTCGCGCAATTGCCGGAGTTGTTCGCGCTGTCTGCCGAAGAACAGTGGGAAATGCGCGAAACCCTGCAGCAACTGGATGCACTGCTCGACACCTTCAAACCGGTGGTGCGCTCGGTGTTCCTGCTGGTGCAACTGGAGGGCCTGACCTATATCGAAGTAGCCCGCCGCCTGGGCATTGGCGAGCGCACGGTGAAGCGGCACATGGCCAATGCCCTGCAAGCCTGCATCCTGTTCGACGAAGACTTCTGATGCCCAGCCAGCAACCCCGCATCACGCCGGAAGTGGCCCGGCAAGCCGCCAACTGGCACATGCTGATGCTCGACGAGGCCGTCAGCCCGGCCCAGCGCGCTGCCTGTAGCCGATGGCGCGCGGCCGCGCCCGAGCATGAGCGGGCCTGGCAGAAGGCGCTTCGGGTGCAGGCCCGGTTGGGCATGCTGCCGCAGCAACTGGCCATGGGCACCTTGAACCGTGAGCGCCGCCAGGTGATGAAGCAGATGCTGGCACTGGCCATCGTCGCGCCGCTCGGTTATGTCGGCTATCGCCAGCTTGTGCCACAGACGGCTTATGCCACCGACGTTGGCCAGCATAAACAGATGACCTTGGCTGACGGCACGTTGCTGGACATGAACACCGATACCGCTGTGGACGTGGACTTCGACGCGCAGCAACGGTTGATCAACTTGCGCCGTGGCGAAGTACTGGTCGACACTGGCCCGGATACCCACAGCACCTTTCACCGGCCATTGCGTGTCTCCACCGAGCAAGGTCTGCTGGAGGCCCTGGGGACCCGCTTCCTGGTCCGCCAGCGCGAAGGCACGACGCAACTGGCCGTGTTCCAGGGAGCGGTAAGGATTACGCCTGCCCGTGGCCCGGGGCAAACCCTTGATGCCGGGCAGCAGCTGACCTTCGATGCCTGGGGGCAGGGCGCTTTGGCGCCAGCCCGTGAACAAGACAGCCAGTGGACCCATGGCCAGCTTGTGGTCGACGAGATGCCACTGCGCGAATTCCTCAGCGAGCTGGGGCGCTACCGACCGGGCTGGCTACGCTGCCAGCCTGAAGTTGGGCATCTGTTGATCAGCGGCGCTTTCCAGCTGAAAAACACTGACGCCATTTTGGCCGCGCTGCCAGCCACATTGGCGGTGCAGGTGGACTACCGCACCCGTTACTGGGTAACGGTCAGCAAACGTTAATGAGAATTGGCCCGTTTTTGAAACTCGTCAGTCCTTATCTGTGGAACTGCCACACATAATAGGGACAACTTCTCAATGATCCGCTCTTCTTCACCGGTCGCCACGACCGGCTTCGCCATGGTTCAACCACGCGTGCCCAGCTACCGTCGGATACTCGCTCTGAGCGCCCTGGCCATCGCCCTGCAAGGTGTTGGCGTGCACGCCCTGGCTGCGCCTGTGCAGGCGCCGCAGGCCTACAGCATCGCGTCTGGCTCCCTGGCCCAGGTGCTTGCCCGGTTTGCCAGTGAAGGAGGGTTTACCCTGCAATACACCTCGGAGCTGACCCGTGGCCTCTCCAGCCCGGGGTTGCAGGGCCAGTATGGTGTCGAAGAAGGCTTGCAGCACCTGTTGGCCGGCACCGGCTTGCAGGCCGTGCGCCGGGGCAACAACGTCTATGGCTTGCAGCCCGTCCCCCTGAGTGCAGCGTCTGGCGGAGCCGCCTTGAACCTGGAGCCGCTGAACATCAATGGTGTCCAGGATGACGCAACCACCGAGGGCTCAGGCAGCTACACCGCCAACGCCGTGACCATTGGCAAGGGCACCCACCGCCTCAAGGACATTCCACAATCGGTCAGCGTGGTCACGCGCAAGGCCATGGATGACCAGCGTCTCGATACCCTGGATGAAGTGCTGGAAAAGACCACGGGCATTACCACCCTGCAAAGCCCGTCCGGCGGCAAGTACATCTATTCCCGTGGTTTCGAGGTGGAAACCATCCAGTACGACGGCGTGCCACTCGACCGCCGCTACTACGCCATCGGCAGCAGCTTCACCTCCGACACGCTGCTGTACGACCGCGTCGAAATCCTGCGCGGGGCCAACGGCCTGTTGCAAGGCAGCGGCAACCCCGGCGCAGCCATCAACCTGGTGCGCAAACGCCCGAAAGCCGAGCCGTTCTTGTCAGTGACTGCCAGCGCTGGCTCCTGGGACACCTATCGTCAAACCGTCGATGCCGGCGCCCCGCTCAATGCCGACGGCTCGTTGCGTGGCCGTGTGGTGGCCGGGCACGAAGACCAGAACTATTTCTACGACACCGCCGAAAGCCGCAAGAACGTGCTCTACGGCATCCTTGAATACGACCTCAGCGACGCGACTACGGTAGCGGCGGGGGCCAGTGTCGAAGACTTGCATTCAACGCCGTTCTTCAGCGGCCTGCCGCGCAACAAGGATGGCAGCGCCTTGAACGTCAGCCGTTCCACCTACACCGGTGCCGACTGGAACACGTGGGACAACAAGCAGACCACCTACTTTGCCGACGTCACCCACGACTTCAACGAAGACTGGCGCCTGAAGGCTTCCGGCAGCTACATGCGCGAAACCAACTACATCCTCTACAGCTTCGGCCGTGGCGCTGTGGACCCGGCCACCGGCGACGGCATGCGCTCGCGTGCCTACATGTACGACTTCGAGAACATCAACAAGGGCGCCGACATCAACCTGACCGGCAAGTGGCGTGCCTTTGGCCGGGAGCACGAAGTGGTGGTGGGCGCCAACGCCAGTGACCTGCAGACCGACGACCTGCAAGGCGGTTTCCTGAACCTGGGCCCGATGAACATCTACGACCCCGTCTCGCCACAGCGCCCGACCCAGGATCAACTGCTGGGCAACGGCACTACAAACACCTACCCCGGCACTTCCAAGGGCAAGATCCGCCAGAACGGGCTGTACGCGGTCACGCGCTACAAGCTGACCGACCCTTTGACCCTGGTAGTGGGCGGGCGCACCAGCAACTACACCTATGACTATGAACTGCACCGCTTCAACGGCGTGTCGCCAACCCCGGCCCACTCGCGTGAAAGCGGCGAGTTCACGCCTTATGGCGGCCTGATCTACGCGCTGAACGACCAGTGGTCGGCCTACGTGAGCTACGCCGACATCTTCAAGCCGCAGACCGAGCTGAGCGTGGACAACGCCCCGCTCAAGCCCATCGAAGGCGCCAACTATGAGCTGGGCCTGAAGGGTGAGCTGTTCGATGGTCGCGTGAATACCAGCTTCGCGCTGTTCCAGGTTGACCAGGAGAACCGCGCCCAGGCTGCCGAGTGCGGTACTGACGGTGGCGAAAACTGCTACGTGGCCGGCGGCAAAGTGCGCACCCAGGGCTTCGATGCGGAGATCAGCGGTGAAGTGCTGGACCGCATGCAGCTGTTTGCCGGCTACACCTACACCCACACCGAGTACCGCAACGACCCGGCCGATGGCGAGTCGCAGGCCGGCGGCACCTTCAACACCTACACACCCAAGCATCTGCTGCGCTTCTGGGCGGACTACAACCTGCCTGGCGAACTGGACCCATGGACCGTGGGCGCTGGCGCCAACATCCAGAGCCGCAATTACCACGGCAACTTTGGTGGGACGGACGGGGTAGGCAAGATCGAACAGGCCGGTTATGCGATCTGGAACGCTCGGGTGGCTTACCGGATCAACAAGAACTTCAGCGTGTCGCTGAACGGCAACAACCTGTTCGACAAGAAGTACTTCTCCAGCATCGGTTGGCTGTATGCGGCGAACTACTACGGGGATCCGCGTAACTACACCGTGACCCTGCGGGCGGATTTCTAAAACCGGGCACGCTCTACTGTGGGAGCGGGTTCACCCGCGAATCGGGCGCCGCTGTGGATGGCACCGGCTTTGCCGGTGTTCGCGGCTGAAGCCGCTCCTACAGTGACCGTGCAAGCTGCGATCTGTACGAGAGATCAAAATGCAGGCGAAAAAAAACCGACCATAAGGTCGGTTTTTTCCGGATCTTGGTGCCCCGAGGGAGACTCGAACTCCCACTCCTTTCGAAAACGGATTTTGAA
>JADHEF010001207.1_pt1 | contig 17538 bp, 19 predicted proteins | sample 8952391 | NCBI WGS metagenome assembly JADHEF01 (sample SAMN16124439, study PRJNA663245) | bioreactor sludge metagenome | isolation source: sludge (nitrite) | place: India:Bengaluru | collected 2019-02-28
TTGAAAATTATATCGCTAAAAAAGCCTTTACAGATAGGTTTGTGCAACAAAGCCTTACTGATATAAAAAATTAAAAAATAAACCTTTTTTTTGTTTTTTAAACTTTTCTCATCTTTTTTTTATTAATTTGATAAGCTTTATTTTAAGAGTTTATCTCTTACAACCAATTTTTAATAGACCTCTTTCATAAATCATTTTTTACTCAGTTCCAAATTATAGATCCCAGCAATTAGATTGAACCTCAATCCCAATCTTTTTCCTCGATTGCGATATCGCTCAGCAAGGATTTTGAAGGTTTTCAAACTGCCAAATACATGCTCAATGCCAATTCTTCTTTTGTTAATTTCTCGATTGTAAAGCTTTAGCTCAGGATCTAGTTTGCAGCGTTTTTTTGCTTTTAATGGCAATAGGCTATTTCGATACACTGTGTAAATCCCTTGATAACCCTTATCTGCAAGTATAAAGGCACTTGCAGGAATCTGATTCAAATTGCGTTTGAAAAGTTCGAAATCATGTACAGCACCACGACTTGTGCATAAACTCAGAATTTGCTGAGTTTTATAATGAACAATGGCTTGAACTTTGAAAGTATGTGCCTTCTTCTTACCACTATAGCTTTTCTTCTGTTTTTTTAGGCCTTTGTATTGGAATTTCTGTGGCATCTACGATCACCACATTCCAGTCAATACCTTCGCCTTCAGGCAAATGCTTTGGTAAATTAAATAAATTGGACTTGATGAGGCAGTCCTCTACATGGTGTACGATTCTTGAAGCTGTGGGCTCTGACACGCCATAACTTGTTGCGACATGGAATAATGTTCGGTATTCACGCCAATAGCTTAAGCATAAGAGAATCTGATCTTCTAGGCTTAATTTAGATGGTCTACCTTTGGCAGGAACATGCATTTTCAATTGCTCAACCATTAAATTAAAGGTTGACCATGAGATGCCGGTATATCGCTTAAACTGTGTTTCAGAAAGCTTCTTTGAATAGATGTATTTCATTCAAAGATTATGCCTGAATGTTTAAGATTCTTCGGTACAAATAATCAGCAATAGATAGGTCGTATTTTGATTTATGAAAGAGATCTAATGGAGATGATTTTTATGGGTGTATCTATAAACCTGACTAACACTGAACGACGCGTATCTACTGCTGAATTTGCTTTGAGAATGAATATCTCTGAAAAAGAACTATATGATCGAATTAATACTGGTCGTGTAAAAAGACCTGTAAAAGATGGTCGCAAGAACTATTGGCTTAATAGCTATGTCCTTGCCTGTATTATTCATAACGAAAATTCTATTCTTACACCAGAGTAAAATGACCTTGCTCTATAACTATAAGCGCCTGTTTTTTTTCAGGCGTATTTTTTCAATATCTCAATTCATCCAATATTCAAATTCCTCTACAGTACTATAACTTCTTTAAAAGAAACTAAGCATAGAGCTATAAAATTTAAAAAGGCCACAAATAAAATTTGTGACCTTTTTTGTAACAAACTCAGATGTGAGTAACACTGTGAGTAATTTTAATCAATTTGGTTTTAATTGTATTAAATTACAATAACTTAAACCAAATACAAGCAGCTTACATCATTCCGCCCATACCACCCATGCCGCCCATATCAGGCATCGCTGGCTTGTCTTCTGGAACATCAGTAATCATACATTCAGTTGTCAACATTAAACCTGCTACAGATGCAGCGTGTTCAAGTGCGGAACGCGTTACTTTCGCAGGGTCAAGAATACCCATTTCTAGCATATCGCCATACTCAGAAGTCGCAGCGTTATAACCGAAGTTACCTTCGCCATTTTTCACAGCGTTGATGACAACTGAAGGCTCATCACCCGCATTGGCAACGATTTGACGAAGTGGTGCTTCAATCGCACGACGTAAAATGTTAATACCTACATTTTGATCGTCATTCGCACCATTTACGCCATCAAGCGCAGCTGCAGCACGTACCAGTGCAACACCACCACCAGCAACCACACCTTCTTCAACCGCAGCACGTGTTGCATGAAGCGCATCGTCTACACGGTCTTTCTTCTCTTTCATTTCAACTTCAGTCGCTGCACCAATTTTGATTACAGCTACACCGCCTGCCAATTTAGCAACACGTTCTTGAAGTTTTTCTTTGTCGTATTCTGAAGATGATTCTTCAATTTGCGCGCGGATTTGAGTCACACGTTCAGCAATTTGAGCTGCATCACCAGCACCGTCAACAATCACAGTGTTTTCTTTAGATACCGTAATTTTGTGCGCTGTACCTAAATCTTGAAGAGAAGCTTGCTCTAAAGTCATGCCAACTTCTTCAGAAATCACAGTCGCGCCCGTCAAGATCGCGATGTCTTGTAACATTGCTTTACGACGGTCACCAAAACCAGGTGCTTTAACCGCACATACTTTGATAATTCCGCGCATGTTGTTAACAACAAGTGTAGCTAAGGCCTCACCTTCAACATCTTCAGCGATGATTAAAAGTGGTTTACCTGTTTTAGCTACAGCTTCAAGTACAGTAATTAATTCACGGATGTTGCTGATTTTTTTGTCAACAAGCAAGATGAACGGATTTTCAAGTTCAGCCGTTAATGTGTCTTGTTTGTTTGCAAAGTATGGGCTGATATAACCACGGTCAAACTGCATACCTTCAACAACGTCCAAAGCATCTTCAAAGCCTGAACCTTCTTCAACGGTAATCACGCCTTCTTTACCTACGCGTTCCATTGCTTGTGCAATGAGTTTACCTACTGTTTCGTCAGAGTTTGCAGAGATTGAACCCACTTGTTCAATCGCTTTAGTATCAGAAGCCGGTTTTGCTGTTGCTTTAATTTCAGCAACCAATGCTTTAACAGCCAGGTCAATACCGCGTTTCAAGTCCATTGGGTTCATGCCCGCTGTTACAGACTTGATGCCTTCATTTAAAATTGCTTGAGCTAGTACAGTTGCAGTTGTTGTACCGTCACCCGCGATGTCATTGGTTTTAGAAGATACTTCACGAACCAATTGAGCGCCCATGTTCTCAAATTTGTCTTTTAGAGAAATTTCTTTCGCAACCGTTACACCATCTTTAGTGATGTGCGGCGCACCGAAAGAACGGTCGATCACAACATTACGGCCTTTAGGACCTAAAGTTACTTTTACAGCATCTGCAAGCACGTTTACGCCTGCAATCATTTTAGAACGAGCTGAATCACCAAATTTTACGTCTTTAGCTGACATACTAAACTCCAAATATTCTTAAATTTTAATCAATTGTATTGCTTAAACAGCAAATGAACGTTCTGAATTAACCTTCAAGAACCGCTAAAATATCAGACTCTTTCATCACAAGAAGTTCTTCGCCTTCGACTTTAACTTTAGTGCCTGCATATGCACCAAACAGTACATTGTCGCCCACTTTTACGTCTAAAGCACGAACGCCATTGTCTGTAATTTTGCCATTACCTACTGCAATGATTTCACCTTGAGCTGGCTGTTCAGCAGCAGAAGTACTCAAAATTAAACCACCTGCAGTTTTAGTTTCTTTCTCTACGCGGCGAATCACAACGTTGTCATGTAAAGGACGAATTTTGCTCATTTCTTGCTCCATAGACATTTTCAAAATGCCGTTGTTTACGATGTGAAGATGACTTCTTATTCCTAGGTCATCAACAAAATTTTGATATGACACTTTTGTGGGGATGGAATAAAACGCTTCAAGGGCAAACACAAAATATTTTTATATTTTTGCGCTCTTTTTAAGCAAACCCCATCAAAGTTTAAACACTCGATTCAATCTGAGGTATTTTGCTGCATCAACTCGAAGCGATTGGTTGCAGCGTTAAAGCTCAAATGTTGTACATCGGCATTCGGTAAAATAATATTCAAGCTATTGGGCAAGCCCGCATGTAAACGATAAGACGTTGCCGTTCCCGCATGAATATCCAGCACCGGATGTGATACCCCAAGTTGATAAATCTGATTCAAATCATAAACGGCAGCGTGGTGTAAATGCCCATGCAAGAGTCCATTTAAACCATGCTGGCTCCATTGCTCCAACGCAATACGACCAAGCATTGGACAGTCTTTCACACCATGACTATGGTCTGGCGGAGTATAAAAAGGCTGATGTGCGGCGATCAGTTTAATTTTGTGTGCAGGTGCTTGCTGCAACTTCAGGTCAATCTCTTGAATTTGGCTCAGTGAAATATGCCCTCGCGTATGGTAACGCCGACGAATACTATTCACACCAATAACATAAAAATGTTCAGTTTCTAAGGTGTTTTCCATCCCCCCAAAAAACAGTTGATAACGTGCAAAAGGGCTGAAAAAACGATTCCATACATGGTACAGAGGAATATCATGATTCCCCGGCACCACCAAATACGGCAGCTTCAAACTGTCTAAAAACTGCCTACAAGCATAAAACTGAATAAACCGTGCGCGCTGGGTCAAGTCCCCACTGACCACTACGGCTTCAAAAGGATGTTCCTCACATAACTGACGAATGGCCTGCAAACAGGCTTCGCGTTCGGTCCCAAAGTGTAAATCCGACAAATGTAAAATCATGCGGGAACCATAATATTTAATGCATGCTTACGTACTGTAATTTTCAGCGGTGGTGTCATCGTGACAATTTCTCCATCTACCGCAACCGTGAGCTTATTGCGCTTTGAATGAACAATCACTTCATCTGCTGCAAAACTATAAACATCGGAAGCCTGATCCAAATTGCCTTTAATCATCTGCCATAAGGTCTTGAACAAAGTCCGCTTATCACTTTTTGCTACTACCACGCCAGCCACTTTGCCTGCTTCCGCCGCCTCGGCAATACGTAGTTTCATTTCAGCTAGTTGAAGTTGGTTATTGCCAAAGAAAATCAATGGCGTTTTCACTGGATAGCGTTGTCCATCGACTTCTACTTCAAGTTTTAACTCTTTACGGTCGCGGATGAGAACATCCAATGCTGAGGTATACGCATGCAATGGAAAACGTCCAAAATGCTTATTAAACTGTTCTCTTTTTTGAATAAATAAAGGATAAAGCCCTAAACTAGCATTGTTCAGATAGATATGTTGATTGAGCTGTGCCACATGTACAGAACGTGGCTGCCCTTCACCAATGGCTTTGGCCGCGTCTAATAAATCCAGCGGAATATTCAACACTCGTGCAACATAGTTAAATGTACCTAGAGGCAAGATCCCCATAGGAATATCCGTTCCCATCAATTTAGATGCAACTGCATTTAAAGTTCCATCACCACCTGCAGCAACCACGACCCCTACATTCTCCGCTTGACGATGACGTAGTAAAATATCTTGCATCATCTGATCAAAGTTCATGCACTCACTTAACTCAAATGACTGTATTTCAAAACCCGCAGTACTCAGATCGGCTACCAACTGTTCATACACTTCATCTTTATTTGCAGCATGAAAACCTGATTTTTTATTATAAATAAGCGATAAAGGTTTGAGTTGTTCTGACATTTTGCACCTAAATTTGAAGTAATTGCTCTATTTTTGTCCAAATATTCAACACTTAACAGTTTTGTTATGTAAAATTCAAATGACTACCATTTATTTAATCAATAATAAATCTCAATCACAAAATAAATGCAAGCATATGATTTTAATACTAATATCTTAAATGAATAATCCTCATAAATATAATAAATACACAAAATAAAAGCAAGAAATCCAACCAAACTATTGTTTTTTAATAATTAAAATGAAGCAACTCCATCGAACTGTTCATAATTTAGATACGCCTTTGGTCTTATTTTTTTTATCAAATTATGCTTTAATACAGCCACTTTTTTTTCATCTTTTCATCTCAGCAGTAAATTTTATTGCTGAGATTGTACTTTGTACAAACGTGTACATATTTGAGATAGGCCTCACCATGACCCAAGTGAACGCACCAGAATTCGTTCGTCACCCTAAGCTTATTGCTTGGGTGGAAGAGATTGCTAAATTAACAAAACCAGCAAAAATTGAATGGTGTGACGGTAGCGCAGAAGAATATCAACGTTATATCGACTTGATGATCGCTAACGGCACAATGCAAGCGCTGAATCAGGAAACTCATCCTGGTTCTTATCTTGCAAATTCTGATCCTTCTGACGTAGCACGTGTTGAAGATCGTACTTACATCTGTTCTGAAAACAAAGACGATGCTGGCGCGACCAACAACTGGGAAGCACCTGCTGTCATGCGCGAAAAATTGAACGGTTTATTTGACGGTTCAATGGCAGGTCGTACACTTTATGTGGTTCCATTCTCAATGGGTCCATTGGGTTCTCATATCGCTCATATCGGTATCGAGTTAACTGACTCTCCTTACGTTGCAGTAAGCATGTCTAAAATGGCTCGCATGGGTAAAGCTGTTTATGACGTTCTTGGTACTGACGGTGAATACGTTCCTTGCGTACACACTGTAGGTGCTCCGCTTGCGAACGGCGAAAAAGATGTTGCATGGCCTTGCAACAAAGAAAAATACATCGTGCATTACCCAGAAACGCGTGAGATCTGGTCTTATGGTTCTGGTTATGGCGGTAACGCATTGTTGGGTAAAAAATGCCTAGCATTACGTATTGCATCATTCATGGGTCGTCAACAAGGCTGGTTAGCTGAACACATGCTGATCCTTGGCGTGACCAATCCACAAGGCGAAAAACACTACATCGCAGCTGCATTCCCATCTGCATGTGGTAAAACAAACTTCGCAATGCTGATTCCACCAGCAGGCTATGAAGGCTGGAAGATTGAAACTGTAGGTGATGATATTGCCTGGATCAAACCAGGTGAAGACGGTCGCTTATATGCAATCAACCCTGAAGCTGGCTTCTTCGGTGTAGCGCCTGGTACCAACACCAAGACCAACCCGAACTGTATGGCAACCATGCACAAAGACGTGATTTATACAAACGTCGCTGTGACTGACAACGGTGAAGTATGGTGGGAAGGTCTGACTAAAGAAGCGCCTGCCAACCTGACTAACTGGAAAGGTCAACCACACACTGGCGAAGAAAAAGCAGCGCATCCAAATGCTCGTTTCACAGTTGCAGCTGGTCAATGCCCTTCTATTGACGCTGACTGGGAAAATCCAGCTGGCGTGCCAATTTCTGCGTTCATCTTCGGTGGTCGCCGTGCAGACACTGTGCCTCTAATTTCAGAAGCATTTGACTGGGTTGACGGTGTTTACAAAGCTGCAACGATGGGCTCTGAAACAACTGCTGCTGCTGTTGGTCAACAAGGTGTTGTTCGTCGTGACCCGTTCGCGATGCTGCCATTCGCTGGCTACAACATGGCGGATTACTTCACGCACTGGTTAGAAATGGGCGAGCAAGTGGGCGCGAAAGCTACCGCTGCTGGCAACAAACTTCCAGGTATCTACAACGTGAACTGGTTCCGTCGTGATGCTGAAGGCAACTTCGTATGGCCTGGTTTCGGTCAAAACATGCGTGTTCTTGAGTGGATTATTGACCGTTGTGAAGGCCGTGCTGATGCAGTTGAAACACCAATTGGTTTAGTTCCAACTTATGAACAGTTGAACTGGACAGGTTCTGACTTCACTAAAGCCCAGTTTGACCTTGTGACTTCTCAAGACAAAGATCAATGGATCAAAGAGCTTGAAAGCCATACTGAGCTATTCGACAAACTTGGTGAACGCCTACCAGCTGCACTTAAAGCTCGCCAAAACGAACTTTTAGATGCTGTTAAGCAATCTGCTTAATCTTTAAATTAAGCCAAAAAAGACCGCGTAAGCGGTCTTTTTTTAATCTATTTATAATTTTAAAACTTTATAACTCAACAAAAATTTATCAAGGGGTAATTCATGCTTAAAAAACTCATACTCACAATTGGTCTAATGGGTCTATCAAGCCTAGTTATGGCTCAAACAGAAGTAGCAACAACTCAGCCAGCACTGCATGTTTGCGCAATCAAAGGCACACCTGATTCAACTCAATTTGAAATCAAAAAGCGCATCAAAGTCGCTAAAGGCACTTATGGCAGTGTGGTTGAACTCTATCCGCGTTTTGCTGAACGTGCACATCAAGTCGGTGGTAACGTCGTCATCAACTACAATGCCAGCCAACGTTTTGGCTTTTGGCCTTGGCGTATTGTTCGCCCAGTCGTTTGGGGAACGGCTGTAAAATGGAAGACACCTGTAGACTGTAAACAGCTCGGCGGTATCGAAATTTAAATCTAAAAAAGCCGCGATAGCGGCTTTTTTAATAGAACGAAATCAACTGTATCCATTACACATACTTAACACTATGCAGCATCCCCCTGCATACGACGCAGGTGTAAATCCTGCAAGTAGATGTCTAAAGCTTGAGTTTCTAGTGCATCAAATTTTAAATACAGTTTAGTCCGTCGTTTTAAAATATCTTCACTGCTGACTGCCCACTCACGTTTCACCATATAATCCACTTCTTGCTGATACAAACCATGGCCAAAAGACTGCCCTAAAGTTTGTACATCTTTGTTCTCAGCGAGCATATGCCACACTCGACTACCATAACTGTTTGCCCAACGATGCGCTGTTTGAGACTCTAGCCCTTTGATTTCATGCATCAACTCTGCACATAAAACCTCGACTGAACTAAAACCTTCCGCACCTGGGAGTTTTTCCTCAGCCGTCCATTCCGCCTTCATATGTGGAAAATAACGTTTCAACTGTAGCAAAGCCGCTTCCGCTAACTTTCGATAAGTCGTTAACTTTCCACCATAAACCGATAATAATGGCGCTTCATCCGCAACAGGTTTAGACATCGACAGTACATAATCACGTGTCACTTTAGAGGCTTGTGCACTTGCATCATCATACAGCGCCCTTACACCTGCAAAGCTTGAGATTACGTCTGCTTGCTGTAATTGAAGCTTGAAATGATCATTAATCACATCAATCAAATAAGCAGTTTCCTGCTCGGTAATGTAGACATGATTTGCATCGCCCTCAAACTCTACGTCCGTGGTACCAATCAGGCTGTATTCATCTAAATAAGGAATTACAAACACAATGCGTTGATCATCATTTTGTAGAATAAACGCATGCTGCTCCGGGTATAAACGCTTCACGATAATATGACTGCCCTGAACCAATCGAATGCCTGCCTTTGGGGTTTGGGACAGTTGTTCTTGAATAAAATCTGTGACCCATGCACCCGTTGCATTAACTAAAGTTCGAGCTTTAATTTGGTAGTGTTGTTTTTGATGCTCTAAGGTTAGACACCACACACCCTCCTGCTGAACTGCAGAAATACATCGCGTTTGTGTCCGAATTTGAGCTCCCAGCTCATGCGCTTGGATTGCATTAACCACGACCAAACGCGCATCATCCACAGTACAGTCTGAATATTCGAAACCACGTTTAATCGTATCTTTTAACGGGCTATCGACATTAAAATGAACAAGCTCCGAACCCTCTAATGTTTCTCGTTTTGCCAAATAGTCATAGATAAACAAGCCTGAGCGAATCAGCCACGCAGGACGTAAATAAGGTAAATGCGGCATAATAAAACGCATAGGATGAATCAAATGTGGGGCTTTTTTTAACAGTACTTCGCGCTCTAATAGCGCTTCACGCACCAAACGAAATTCTTTCTGTTCGAGATAACGCAATCCACCATGAATGAGCTTGCTACTGGCTGAAGACGTATGACTGGCTAAGTCATCTTTTTCGCAGACGAAAACACTTAAACCGCGCCCTACAGCGTCATTTGCAATGCCCACCCCATTGATGCCCGCGCCCACAACGGCAATATCATAAATGGCATCTGTGTCTTGCATATTCACCTCTCTCGTTGAGTTATTGTGTTATTTTTGTTCTTCACGCTAAACTTAACATCAAAATCCAACCTTGTCATATTCCACAGCCAGTCAAATCAGAGAAAATTCGTTACTCTAAATAAATTAATAGCCGCATCTATTTTTACAATTTAATTGTAAATTTTGACTATTCAGTGAAAAATCGACTAATTTCCAAGCTAAAAAAACGTTCCTTTCTAAAAATTAAGATTCACCATAAAATAAAAAAACACCAAAACCCTTTGTATTTTAATTGACTATTCACATATTTAAAAATCACAAGGGTTTGTTCTAGATAAGTAAAATGATAATTTCCCATTAAAATAAAGATATTCATTAGAAAAACTTAACAGCATATAAATCATACCAGCATTTAGACTAAAGTCGAATGAAGTCCAAGAATAAGGGGCGTATAACGAAACAGAATTTTTTGTTTAATCTTTAAATATATTGTTTTAACTTTTTCTATTTAAAAAGTTAAAAGATGTATTTTCCGAACTTATCCTTGGAAAATTTTTGTGACTGATCTATCTCCCCAAACTGCTCCAGTAAGCATCGATAAAAAAACCCGTTTAAAATCGATTCTCGGTGGTTCAGCTGGCAACTTAGTTGAATGGTATGACTGGTATGTCTATGCCGCATTTACCTTATATTTCGCGCCACAGTTTTTCCCTGAAGGGGATGACACGGTAAAACTTTTACAAGCTGCTGCCGTCTTTGCACTGGGCTTCCTGATGCGTCCTATTGGCGCGTGGATCATGGGCATTTATGCAGACCGTAAAGGACGTAAATCAGGTCTTACCCTGTCTGTATCTTTAATGTGTGTGGGATCTTTAATTATTGCCTGTGCACCCACCTATGCCAGTGTGGGTATGCTCGCACCTGCCTTATTGCTCTTTGCCCGTTTATTGCAAGGTTTAAGTGTTGGTGGAGAGTACGGTTCAAGCGCAACCTATTTAACAGAAATGGCTGGCAAAAACCATCGTGGTTTCTTCTCTAGTTTTCAGTATGTGACCCTCATTTCAGGTCAGCTCTTGGCGCTGTGCGTGTTGATCATTTTACAACGCACCATGAGCGAAGCGCAGTTATCTGAATGGGGCTGGCGTATTCCATTCTTCATTGGGGCTGTACTTGCCATTGTGGTGTTCTGGATTCGTCGTGGTTTGGTTGAAACCCAATCTTCAAAAGATGCACAAGAACAGGTTAAAAATGGTGGCCCTAAATCTAGCGCACTTGCTTTATTTACCAAATATCCAAAGCAAGCATTCACTGTGATTATGCTGACAGCGGGTGGAACACTGGCATTCAACACCTTTACTACGTATTTACAAAAATACTTGGTTAACACCTCAGGTTTTGAGAAAACTACAGCAACAGAGATCACCACAGCAGCAATCTTTGTCTTCATGCTATTACAACCTGTGGTGGGCGCACTGTCTGATAAAATTGGTCGTAAACCAATTATGATCACTTTTGGTGTATTAGGTGTACTGTTCACGATTCCAATTTTCAACGGTCTAGGTTCAACCAGCAGTCCAACAACCGCATTTATGCTATGTATGAGTGGTATGGTGATTGTAACGGGTTATACCGTAATTAATGCTGTAGTCAAAGCAGAGCTCTTTCCAGCACATATTCGTGCACTAGGGGTTGCCCTACCTTATGCGATTGCCAATACCATCTTTGGTGGCACAGCAGAACTTGTAGCGTTGAGTTTTAAAAATGCAGGACATGAAAACTATTTCTTTTACTACATCACCTTCATGATTGGTTTATCTCTACTGACTTACATCTTTATGAAAGACACCAAAAAGCACAGTATGATTACCGATCATTGATGCTTAAAGTAAGTGTGTAAGTTAATAATCTAGACATAAAAATGCCTTCTCGAATGAAGGCATTTTTTATGTTTGATCAATTTTTTGCCGAAACTTGATCGATTGAAATATCGTGAATTACACCCGCGTATGGCATACTAAGAACAAGAATAATGTTAGGAACTTTTTATATGAAAAATACGTATAAACTTTTAGGCTTAAGCTGTATCGTTTTAGCCGTATCTGCATGTCAAAGCACACCTCGTCAATACAATGGCAATGTTGGCTATCAAATTGAACATCAATCAGCGTCGAGCGCTACCCTTGCTTATACGCTTGCTGCTCGTAAGAACCAGCAACTCGATGAAAACAAATTACAACGTGCTTGCCAAAAAGTTTTAGGTTCACAAAAGAATTATAAATTGGCGATTTTAAGTATTAATGAAATTCCTAATACTGCAGCAGATGTTCCCGAATATGGACGCCAAATTGGTCAAACTCGTGCCACTTTTGGCTTAAGCAATACACCTGACTTACACCAAGGTGAAAACTTTGCAACACGCGAGTCACTTGAAGCACGACCAAGCACACTACATGTTGTACGCTATACGTGCTCTTAAGACCTTCTGATATATAAAAAAGGGCTTAGTGCCCTTTTTGAACATCCAAAGTTCGATAAAAACTCACATTGCGAAATTCTGGCGACTCATCTAGATCTGGCCAAGTTGTGGCACTACGCTCATCGAGCTTTATGTATTGCGGATGACTAAAATTTTTAACACGACTATCTGCCACCCAAACCTCAGGTGCAAACTTTAAAAACTCATCTAAAAAGAAACGATTACATTGGTCATATAAAACATCAGCAGCCAATAGAACATCGACCTGTTCAGATTGATATAAATCATCCAAATACTCTAGCTCTACGTTATTGAGTTCCGCATTGGCACGGCAAGCATCTAAACTAACTGCATCAATATCACAACAAATTACACGTTTTGCACCCGCTATTTTGGCTGCAATCGCCACCACTCCTGAACCTGCGCCAAAATCCAACACCACCTTATCTTTGACATGATGTGGCTCTGCCAGTAACCACTGCGCCATGGCTAGACCTGACGCCCAACAAAAGATCCAATATGGTGTTTCATTCCAAATACGGCGAATAATTTCATCATCCAGTTTATCGGTTGGAAATACGGGAGGAATGAGCCACAAAGAAATAGATGTTTCAGGAAGCCGTTGCGCAAGCAATTCACAGTGTGGAATCACTTCATGCAAGGCTTGAAGTAAATGATCTGGGGCTTTGGGGAATTGGAAAGTACAGCTCATAGATAAGCCTTGAAAACTTATTAGAATTTACAACAATAATTTGATACATGATATGCCATCTACAGCTATTTGAGGCAGACCATCATTAAATAATTAATGTTTCTGCGACATATTAAATCAACGATTAAATATGTCGAGTTATGTAGATGGCAATGGTTTTGGTTACTTTTGCCGAAACAAAAGTAACATACGAGCTACTTACATCAATAGTGACAACGAAAAGACTCCGTCATGACTCATATCAATCAAATTAACCTAAAGCTTTCTCAGCTGCTTCAACCGTTTGACGAATTAGTGTCGTAATCGTCATTGGGCCCACGCCACCTGGAACTGGCGTATACGCAGAAGCCACCTCTTCAATACCAACCAATTGAATGTCGCCTACACCACCACCATCACGTGGATGGAAACCAGCATCAACAACCACTGCACCTTGTTTGATCCAATCTTTTTGAATCAATTCCGCCTTACCAACCGCGCCCACGATAATATCGGCTTGTTTCACAAAGTCAGCTAAGTTCTGAGTACGTGAGTGGCAGATCGTTACGGTCGCATTGGCTTGAAGTAACATCGCAGCCATTGGCTTACCCAAAATTGCAGAACGTCCTACAACAACAGCATGCTTTCCAGCAATTTCGATATTGTTTTCTTGCAAAATAGTCATAATACCTGCAGGCGTCGCAGAACCATATGCTGCCTCACCCATAGCCATACGACCAAAACCAAGACACGTTACACCATCCACATCTTTTGCAAGAGAGATGGCATCAAAACATGCACGCTCATCAATTTGTTCTGGCACTGGATGCTGAAGTAAAATACCGTGAACATCAGGATTTGCATTCAGTTTTTCAATTTCAGCCAACAATTGTTCAGTGGTGGTCTCTTTTGGCAGTTCAACTTTAAGTGAGTCCATACCAACACGACGACAGGCATTTCCTTTCATACGTACATAAGTTGCAGATGCGCCATCGTCACCCACCAAAATAGTCGCAAGAATTGGGGTACGACCTGATTTTGCTTTGAGCGCTTCAACGCGAGTTAACAAGTCAGCTTCAATTTGTTTTGCCAATGCACGACCATCTAAAACTAATGCCACGGCACATCTCCAAGTGTTGATATGAATCAATTTTGCACATAATACATGATAATTTTAAATATTTTTCGCTATATGCTGTTTTTATGCGCATACGAATGAAAGCACTATTGTTTTTTTTTCAGAGCTTGCTAATATACGCATCAACAAGACGCGGCGGGGTGGCAGAGTGGTCATGCAGCGGACTGCAACTCCGTGGACGCCGGTTCGATTCCGACCTCCGCCTCCATCTTGTTAAAGCCCGAGTGGTGAAATCGGTAGACACAGGGGATTTAAAATCCCCCGCCCACAAAGCGTGCCAGTTCGAGTCTGGCCTCGGGCACCATTCTTATACTTCTAAGTATGGTGCATATAAAGAACCCAGCGTTAAGCTGGTTTTTTTATGCCTACAGAAAAGTGTCACAATACAATGCACAAAAAAAAGAGAGCACATTGACTCTCTTAAAAGTAATATCTCATTTGTTTATCACGATAAGGGTGGTAATAAGTAATGTTGCAGATCTTGTTCTAATTTTTCTTGAAAATGAGCTGGCTCAATAATTTTAATGTATGGAATCCAATAACGCACCAAAGGTAAAAGTTGCATTTCATGGCAAATTTGACAATCAATTAATAAACCACCTGATGCATCTTCTAGTACGATTTGTTGCTCTGGCAATAACAGACGTTGCTTAAAATATAAAGCAACTTCAGGTCGAACCGATATTTTCACCGTTTGCTTATGCTTTGCAAACCAAATCCCATCACTCAGTTCTAATTGGGTTAACACCTCTAAATGGTGCTCGAAAAGCTCCGTCTCATGTAGAACGACTTGATCTATTTTACTTAAACGATAAGCACGTAATTCATCAGCTACAGCTGCAGCCAAATACCAACTTCCCTGATGATGAATTAAACGATATGGGTCTACATGGCGCAAACGATCATTATAAATAAAACTGATTTTTTGACGCTTATGAATCGCGCCCGCAAAAACCTGAAAATGTTCAGCAAATTGCTGTGCATTTTCATAATAATAACCTTTGGCAGAGAACACTTGATTCGCACGCTCATCAAGCAGACCACGTAGAAAAGACATATCTAGAGATGGATAGAGCTCACTGATCCCAGAAAGCTGCGCAAAGTTTTGAATGTCTTGTAGCTTAAAGCGTCCAAGATAAACCGGATCTAAGAAGTACTTCTTGGTATATTCATCTTGAAGTAAAGGCAAATACGTATTGGGACGATCAAAATCTCGCTCTATCGTTCGCGTACTCACCTGAAATTCGTGTGCTAGTTCTGCAACCCCTAATTGATACCCAGTATTTAATTTTGTCAAAATATTTGCTAAACGCTCCGCAAGGCGTTCATGTGTTGAAGCTTTACGCTTCATATTGCCCTCGCTGCACAATCAATGTTGTGTCTTTATTTATAGTTAAATGCCTAAGCATTATATTCAATATAAGTCACTGAATAATATTAAGTAAAAGACAAACGGTTAGCTTTCAAGCTATGTCATTTTTTATCAAAAAAAAAGCGTTCAATGTTTGTTAGATTTCTTCTTTACAGCGGTTTGCTGATGCGCTAATCGCTCTATATAGCGCTCAAAATGAATTAAGGCTTTATACAACTTGTGTAACTCATCAGGTAAAACACTATTATAGATAACCGCCTTATGCAAGCGCTTGAGCGCACGGAAACCATGCGCATGTGTATATGATGTCGATAAAATTTTCATGACAACCCTCTTTTCTGTTTTATTTTTCATTTAAAACCACGTAAATTTGTCAGGTTTAAATTTAGTTGCAAATTTACACCACGGTTTTGACAGGTTGTGTCGAGCAGTTATCATTTTTTAATCTTTGTGAAATTATTTTCTGTTTTCAGTACATTATTTTTATTTTTTGGCAAAATTTTAGGCAAAAAAAAGCTGACACTAGGTCAGCTCTACTTTTTATACTATAGAAATATTACAGAATTTTTACCACAACTTTACCCACGTGCTCACCCGTATCCATGCACGCATGTGCTGCTTGAATCTGATCGAACTCAAAAGTTTGATAAATCATTGGCAAGCACTCACCTTTGGCCCATAGCGGTGCTACATGATCTTGTAAACCTTGTGCAATCTCCGCTTTCTCAGCGGTATTTCGTGCACGCATGGTCGAGCCTGTAATGGTTAAGCGCTTCATCATAATTTGCCCCAACTTAACCTCTTTGGCTTTTGCACCCCCTAAAAAGGCAATATAAAGCAAACGTCCATCGCGGCGGAGCAAGTTCAAATTTTTTTCTAAATACGGTGCACCCACCATATCTAAAATGACATCAACACCAGCATTATCCGTTTTCTCATTGATCTCGTGTTCAAAGTCTTGGGTTTTATAATTGATGGCATCTGTCAAATTCGCAATGGCTTGTACTTTTTCATCGCTGCCGACGGTTGCAAAGGTTTTAATGCCCAATGCTTTACATAGCATGAGTGCCGTGGTGCCAATACCACTGGTTCCGCCATGCACCAACACCACTTCCCCTGCTTTGGCTTTACCCATTTGGAACACATTCGCCCAGACCGTGAAAAAAGTTTCAGGAATAGCCGCTGCCTCCACAAAGCTTACATTTTCTGGAATATGTAAAGTTTGACTTTGTGGAACCACACAATACTCGGCATAACCACCACCATTGGTCAAACCACAAACTTTATCGCCTAATTTAAACTGGGTAACTTCAGCTCCAATTGCAACGACCTCACCTGCAACCTCAAGCCCCGGCACTTGTGTTACCCCAGGCGGCATTGGATATAAACCTTGACGCTGTAAAATATCTGGACGGTTAATACCAAACGCATGGACTTTAACCAAAACCTCGTCTGCTTTTGCTTCAGGGATAGTCACTGTTTCATATGCCAGCTTATCCACACCACCCGGCTCTGTAATAATGACCTGTTGCATCGTTGTTTGTGACATGATTTATTCCTAACTCTTGCGATATTTTTCAAGTTTCATAGATCTATTTGATCATAGAAATAAATTGAAATGAAGAACACCGTACTTATGTATAAGCCTGAAGCCTATTTTGCTACGTGATAGCGCTGATCATTGATAAAAAAGCAAGCTGCGACATCAATCCGACTGCATTCAACATCCTTCTCAAACATCACCTAGAACCATTAGGACCAGATGAAAAGCACAAGTATTCAGTTGCGTGGCTGATCAGGCAAAGACACAAACTGCATTAGAAATTTACGAACCAAAGGCAAAAACATCATAATCAGCGGAAATGCAATCAACCAAGATAAGCTCCAGCTTTTGAGCCAAAGATGGAAGAAATTATGCACTAGGCCTTTATTTAGCAGTAAGTTAAAACCAGAAATAGAACCACTCATCAGACCTGAAAGCAATAAAGGCATTAACCAATTTAAGTGTTTGATATCAATTTTTGGGAGCGTGTTGAACATAATCTGTACTAGCTCAAACCTGATCTGACAGTTACCCATTTTTTATTGTGCCTGTCAGG
>JADHEF010001208.1_pt1 | contig 17537 bp, 1 predicted proteins | sample 8952391 | NCBI WGS metagenome assembly JADHEF01 (sample SAMN16124439, study PRJNA663245) | bioreactor sludge metagenome | isolation source: sludge (nitrite) | place: India:Bengaluru | collected 2019-02-28
TCCGAAAGTGGCGGTCGAGTTGCCGGAAGCCGCCACGGGGGGCGGTACGGGAACGACGACGCCCAGCGTGACCATCCGTCAGATCCAGGCGGTCTTTAGCCGCGAGTATCGCGAAAAGGATAACATCGGCGATATCAACAATGACGGTATACCGGATCAGACGGCAATCTACTATGGCTTGCCCGCGCTGCTGGGCGGCGACCTTCCTTCGGCGCTGGACTATAATGCGGACCTCGACTTCCTTCCGGGCGCGGCGAGCGACGGCGGCGGCATTATCGGCGGCTCGTCGAATGTGTGGTCGGCGGTCGGACGCCCCTTCACCGCGTTTCTGGAAATCCGCGGGTATCACGAAGGTTTGAATAACCCGCAGTTCAACTCCGAACAGGATTTTGGCCCCGGTGAGTTGGCGGTCTATACGGACTACGGCATGAGTTCTGAGCGGCCCACGGATCCGACCAAAATGGACACCGACGGCGATGGCTATCCCGACGGGTGGGAGTATTACTTCTGGTATCAGTCTCTGGTCAATCACCTGACAGGCAGGAAATACAATCCGCTGGACGTGGCCTCGGGAGACATCATCAACTGGGCGGACATTTACGCCAAGTTTGATCCGCTCGCGCCGGCTACGGATACCGCGGACAAACGTGATTTGGACAACGACGGTCTCACGGATATGGAAGAGCTGACCACCGGTACCAACCCGATCAACTGGGATACCGATGGAGACGGCATGTGCGACGGCTGGGAAGTGCTGCGGGGGCTCAACCCGAATGACGCGAGAGACGCGCTGAATACGTCCATGAACAATCCGGATGGCGACTACATGGCGATCTCCGTAGTGTCGCGCGAGTTTGTGACGGCCACCGACAGCACCACCTATTTGAGGGATGTGGCCGGAAACCTGACGACCTGGTATCAGTACGGCGACAAGAACACGAATTCGCCGATCGCGGTCGGACGTGCCGTGACGTTGGGGTCAGGTGTGACCATTGACGCAAGCATCGCCGCTGTGACAACCAATGCGTTGATCCTGCATTTCCAGGTCTATCAGGAGTTCGGCTTTGACCCGCGTACGGCGTGGATCGGCTCGGTCGGCCGCGTTCCGGATTATGTCAGGAATCATCCTGTTCCCGCCGGTTGGGCTGCCATCGCCGGGATGCCGGGCTTTTACCGTTTCCCGGCATGGCAGAACAGCGATGCCGCGAATACGCGTCCCTTTACTTCGCTTGATGAATATCTGTTGATGAAGTTCATGTCCGAGAATCGGCTGAACGGAGCAGGGGCGAGTATCGGAGACGGTAATGCCACCGTGAAAACAACGGAATGGAGCCGTTGGTCCACGAACCCGTTGACGCCGGACACCGACGCCTCGGCCGCGCTTGCGGATGGTGTGCCGGACGGCTGGGAGTTGTACGTCGCTTGTGATGCTGGCACACGGGCCATGGGCATCTCGCCGTGGACGGCGCAAGATTGGGACGATGATGCTGAAAGGCCTGTTAATCCGGCTCCCGGGGACGGCTTGACGGTCCAGCGCGAATTCGCCGGTGTGGACTCCTGTGCGGCGTATGCCAACGCGGCGTTGTACGGGGCTGGCCTGGCCACGGTTACGATCACGCGTCCTGCGGTTGATGCGCTGTGGCTGAATAAATTCTGGCCGACCGACCCGTGGGACAAGGACTCCGACGGCGACGAATTGAATGACGCGGCTGAGCGCGCTTTCATGTATGGCGCGCCGACCGACGACGGTTCGACCTGTATCGCCGGTGGCGGCTTGAATCCCTGTTCCATAGATACGGATCTTGACGCGTTGCCGGATGCATGGGAGAACGAGTTCGCGGGCAGTGGTAACGGGGCTCTCGACGGCATGGACGGCACGGTCAAAGATGCCGATCAGGATTGGGATTTCGATGGCCTGTTGAACTATCAGGAATACTGGGTCGGCGCGGTACGCAGCTTCCGCTATGACATCCCGACCAACGATGTGACGGCGGCTACCTCGGCCTCCGGCATGGCCCATACCGGTTTGCCGATGGATATGACCTTCGAGTCATCGAGTCTCTTCACAGAGGTTACGAATGACTGGCAGGTCTGCAAATATCCGTGGGGCGATACAAGACCCAACCTTTGGGTCCTGTTGCCTCCCGGCAGGAACAAAACATACACCTCCACGGACCCGCGTGATCCGGATACCGACTACGACAGCCTGGACGACTATTACGAAATGTTCCATGGATTGAATCCGGTGTTGGGTGTCTTGGTTGCCGGAGATAACCAATTGCTGGGTGACCGCGTGGCTCGCGCCTACATGGGGCCCGGAGGTGGCATTTGGATACTTGCCCAGTATAACGACTGGAACACGTCGCCGCTGGTTCCGCTTCCGCTGGATTTCGTGAACTACCCGTGGTTGGCCGGACTCCAGACGGCTGACCCGGATGCGGACGGTCTGCGCAATTTCGAAGAGATGCTGCAGCCCAATCAGCCTGCGCCCGCCTCACACAACACTGACCCGAGTCCCATCTGGCTGACGGACAGCAGCTCTCCGGACAGTGTCACAGCGCGTTTCTACGACGCGTATCCGAGAAGTGCCGGGTTGCCGATCATGTTCTTCTGGCCGTGGCACAATGTCCCGCAACTTCCGCCGTTGCTCAACGTGTTCACGTTTGAAGAGAACGAAGGTTACGATACCGATAACGACGGCGTCTCGGACAAAGCCGAGCTGACGCAGGGCCCGAGCGGGAACAGCGATCCGCAGGATCATGACGACCCGCTCCGCCGTCAGGCCATCTGGTTTGACGGTATGCAATCGGCGGCTCAGACATATATTCCCGCCAATTACGGTGCGTATGGTCTGCGCAGTTTCACCGTGGAGCTGTGGGCGCGTCCCGAGGTCGTGAACCGCGACCAGGTGCTCGTCGAGCGTCCGGTGGCGTATGGGGATTCCGATTTGGCAGTGCCGGCGAATTATCTGCGCCGCAACTTCCGCCTCGGTATCGGTGCCGACGGCCGCGTTTATGCCATGTTCGAGAACGCCGGTTTCCATGACTCCCACACCGGCATTGCGCGGGTCGACGGCCCCGTGCTGAAGCCCAACGAGTGGGTTCACATTTCGGCCCGCATGGACGGTAACGCGGGTGAACTGATGCTTTTGGTCAACGGCAAACCCGAAAACACGGTGGCCACTCAGCTGATACCGGCCACCGGCGTGCTGAATGTGTCCACGGATCCAAGCGATAATAATTTCGGATACATTTATACGCCGGCCCCGCTTGTTTTGGGTGCGGCGAATGACAATTTGAGCGCGCCGGAATCATGGGCGAACTTCAACCAGTTCTACAAAGGTTTCATCGACGAGGTCCGCGTGTGGGATGGCGCGCGCAGTGTCGCCGAAATCAAGGCCGACTTCCGCAAGCGCTACAGGAAAGCGGATCTGATGACGATCCGTTACAATGTCGCGCAGCAGACGGCCAACGGCTTTACGCGGATTCCCGGTGATCCCAACCAGTTGCCGGCGGATTTGCTCTATCATTTCACGTTCGACAATATGTTCAGCGCCGCGGTTCCCACGGCGACCACCCAGGTGCCGCGCGGTTTCAATGATCCGCAGGTAACCGTCAACCGCCCCGTCGGCTCGGTGGTGGGCTGGTGGGCCGCCTATTCCTTGGTCAGCACGGTGTATCAGGATTACGGCTATGTCCCGTGGATTGAGAATGGCGTCGATCATCTGCCGATCTGGGTCAATGTGGCACCGTCCAACAGCACGCAGTTGGTGTTCTCGGAGCGGGTTAGGAACTCGGTTTACTGGACGTCGACGTCGACAGGCGCGACGCCGTCTTCCAACGTGTTCCCCAATAGCAATGATCCCTATGGCTTCGGCTCAAATGGTCACGGTGTGGGAGGCATCGGTTTCGCAAAGGATCTCCTCCCTCTGGGCAATGCCTTCGCGAAGACGATCGCCGACATGTGGGATGCGCAAGGCGGCAGCGGACGGTGGAGCGACACCAACGCGGACGTGGACTCCGACGGACTGCCGGATTGGTGGGAAGCCTATGTGGCCACGCTCTATCCCGGCTTGGGTAATTTAGGCTGGTACGACCTCTATCCGGACGGCAGCGGCATGACTATGGGTGAACGCTATCTGACCGATTTGGCCACGCCGCAGGTTCCGCAAGTCGGCGATTCCGATGCGGATGGTTTGCCCGATTGGTGGGAGAATGAAGTCGGCGGCAATCCGAACTGGACAACGGCCTATCCCGACGGGACTACCGCAGGAGAGCGTTATCTGCGTGACCTCTCCGACTTCTTGGCTCCGATGGTCTACGATACGGACGGCGATAGCTTGCCCGACTGGTGGGAAAGCTACCTGACGGCGGTCTACAGCTTGGCGTTGCCGGTCGCATGGAATGATCCTTCTCCGGACGGCAGCGGCAAGACAGTGGGCGATCGCTATCTGTTGGATATGCAGGCCTTCAAGCCGGAGCAACAGCCGGGGGACAGCAACTTCAATGGCTTGCCCGATTGGTGGGAGGCCCAGGTGCTTACGAATTATCCGACGGCGGAGCTGGGGTGGTCGCTGCGCTATCCCGACGTGGATCTGTCGGTGACGAACAGTTGCGGCTCGGTCTATATCAGCGATCTGGCCCAGCTCGGGGTGCCTCCCTCGCTTGGCGACGGAAACACCAACGGCGTGCCGGATTGGTGGGAGACCTACACGACCAATCTCACGGGCGTTGCGCTGAGCGCGGTGAACCCGTGGGGTGCAGCGCACGCGGATGGCAGTGGCTGGACCGTCGCGCAGCGTTATGAGATGGACTTGTCCGCCTTCACGGGCGTCAACCGCCAAATAAACGATGAGGATTGGGACGGCCTTCCCAACTGGTGGGAGCGGTACAGTGTGGCGCTCTATTCGTTGAACGCAAGCAATCTGGTGTGGACCTCGGCCTATCCGACGAACGGAACGCCGCCGATCACGGCCGGTGCGAAGTATCAGCAGGACCTGATAGCGGTGGTCGGCGCGGAAGGCCAGGCCCGGGACAGCGACCTTGACGGACTCCCCGATTGGTTCGAAACGTATATGTCGAGGACGCTGGGTTTGGGTGCCCTCCAGTGGGAGACGGACTTCCCGACGAATGGCAGTCCTGAGAGTGCCGGACAATTCTACTACAGTGTGTGGACCATGATCGATAGGACGAATCAGGTCGGCGATGTCGATCTGGACGGTCTGCCCGACTGGTGGGAATCGAAGGTCTCGGCGGTTTATCCGGGAACCAATCTGACGTGGGACGCGGCGTATCCGGACGGCAGCGGCGTGACGGCGGGGCAGAAATATCTGACTTATCTGGCAACGCTGAGCTCGGCTCCCGGCGACGCGGATGCGGACGGCTTGCCGGACTGGTGGGAGTGGTACGCGGCCTCGGTTGATCCGAGCCAGGATTTCGCTTGGGGCAGTGCGTTCACGCATGTTTATCCGGATGGCAGTACGACCAATGCCGGCGTTGCCTATCTGTCCTATCTCACGAATGATTTTCTGACAGTCGGGTTGCCGCTTGTTGGCGATAAAGAGTTCGACGCCCTGCCGGAGTGGTGGGAAATGTATGTGGCGACGCGGGTGACGTCCGCGCAGTTTACCCAGGCGACCAACCTGAATTGGCTGTCGGCCTATCCCGGAACGGCCGGCGTTATCGCCGGTGACCGTTACTTGGCTGATTTGACGCGGCACGTCAATGACGTTGATAACGACGGCATGCCCGACTGGTGGGAAATGTTGGTCGCGTCACTCTATCCGGGCACCGGGAATCGCGGTTGGAACGATCCCTATCCGGATGGCACCGGCGTGACGATGGGCGACCGTTATCTGCAATATCTGGCCGCTGGCGATTTGACGTCGATCGGAGCGGCTCAGCGGGCGGATTCCGATTATGACGGTTTGCCCGACTGGTGGGAGATCATGTTCGGCCTCGATCCGAATGACGCGACGGGTGTCAACGGACCGGATGGCGATCCGGATGCGGATGGGCTTACCAACTATTACGAGTTCCTGTCCTCAACCAAACCGTTCTCTGCGGATTCCGACGGGGATGGCATTTATGATGTCGATGAGGATGCGGATGGTGACGGCCTCTCGAATGGCGAAGAATACCTGTATGGAACAAGCCCGAAAGCCGTCGATTCCGACGATGACGGGCTCGATGACAAGCTGGAGGTCGTGAACGCGCTTAATCCGGCGGATACCCTCTCGCCCTATACGCCCCGGACGCTGGTGAATGACGGCACGGGTTATCTGAGTATTCCCAAGGCGCCGATGATTGACGGTTTCAACGTTGACCCGGACGGCCTGCGCTTCAACTTGACGAATTGGACCGTCACTGCGCGGGTTAAGCTGACGGCAGCGCCGTCAGCCGACGTGATCGTGGTCCGGCGTCTGGTCAAGACCGGCAGCAACAGTTATCTGAACTACGAAGTGGGCATTGACCGTGCCACGTTGGTGCCGTATGTCCGGTTCCAGACGGTCGTCGGGGATATTTGCCGCGTGAACGGTTTCCGTCCGTTGGAACTGGGCGTGTGGACGAGTTTGGCCGGACGCTTGGGTCCGTCAGACCAGCCTGCCGTCAGAAAGCTCTCGTTCGTTCAGGATGGCGTCGTTAACGCGCAGGACATCAGCGGCCAGATCTGTGTGACCGGCACCCAGTCCGGCGATGTGGCGGTTGCCCTGAATTTGCGCGGGGAGATCGATGAAGTCACGGTATGGACCGAGGCGCGTACGGATGCCCAACTTGCTGAATTGCAAGGCAGAACTCTCTTGTTTGGTCTGTTCTCCACGGATGACTGGAGGACCGCTGAATATTACGATTGGGACAGCACGACGTATGCGATAACGTATTTGCAAACGGGTAGAACGCTTCTTCAGTCGGGGAAAGTCGCGCTGTACTTGCCGCTTGATGATGGCCGCTATGTGGCCGGCAGCAAGGTGAATGCGGTCGACGATTTTGTCCATTACACGAATGGTTGGCACACGGGACGTCCTTATGCGGGCACATTGGTCGGCGGTATCGACTTCAGCCCGTTGATGAACAACGCGTCACCTCAGTTCCCGCTCCCGATCGATTCCATCCAGAACATTGATTCGGACGGCGACGGCATGCCGGATATGTTCGAGGTGTTCTATGGACTTGAGCCGGATCTCTCCGGAGATCAGCAGGGTAATTATGATTACGGGCCGAATGGCGATCTGGATCTTGATGGGATATCGAATCTGTACGAGTACTATGCCGGAACCGATCCGTGGTCTGCCGACACGGATAACGACAGGATTCTTGACGAGGACGAGGACTCGGATCACGATGGGCTCTCGAACATCGAGGAGTCCCGCTTGGGCTCGCATCCGATGCGCGTGGATACGGACGATGACGGGATCATCGATGGTGTCGAAGTGCAAAGGGGGAGCCATCCGGCCTTCTCCGATTCGCCGCTCGCCGCGCTCAAGTCGATGCGGTTGAACGGCACGGCGGCCTGTCAGATTCCTTGTCCGGACAAGAATCGCACGCGGTTCAACAGCACCGCCTGGACGGTGGAGGCGTGGGTGCGTCCCGATACGGCAACGCAAACCGGACCGCTTGTCAAGTATGCGGGGGCGGTCTATACGAACGGTGTCAAGCGTGACGTGGTCTTCTATGAGTTGGGTTTGGATGCCGGTATGCCCTACGTCCGCATGGATACGGCGATGTTTGCGCCGATCGTGGCCCGCGTGAACGGCGGGGTTCTGCCGGCTGGCGAGTGGTCGCATCTCGCGGGTGTCTTCAGTCCTGCCAATAACGCCTTGACCCTGTATCTGAACGGGATCGCGATGGCCTCGCTACAGGTCATGGTGGAAGGGTTGGCCGGCTCTGCGTCGGCGTCGGCGTTCCCCGGCAAGGCCTTCATCGGCAGTGTCGGTGGCGTGATCGGTAATATTGATGAGGTCCGCATCTGGAAACAGGCGCTCACCCAGGACGAGGTTGTCGCCGGGATCGAGCATCTGGTGCCTGCGGGGGCCTTGGGACTGATCAGCTATTTCCGCTTCGATGACGGCGGCCTGACCGCTGAGGATTATGCCTACCCGATCCGTCCCCCGATAGCCTTCGCTTCGACCCGGGTCGCATGGACCGGAGACTTGGAAACTTCGCTCCTCTATTGCATGACGGGGGTCACGTTCGACGCCGGAACGGCGTATACCGGAACGCGCACTGAGGTCGATGATAATGACGGCGACGGATTGCCCGATTGGTGGGAAAGCTTCAGCCAGTATCGTACGGGCATTTATCCGGTCATGGAAGATATTTACCACACGGAGACAAACACGACCACCACGGTCGAGAATGGGGTCACAAACGTAGACAGAGTTGTCAAATACATCTACACGGGCTTGAGAGTGATTGACGAGCGTTCGGAAATCATCGACCCGGCTCGGGAAAGAGCCTCCAGCGTGTTCGATTTGGGCTGGGGTATCGACTATGGGTACAATGGTCGATTCACCACGGTTCCCGCATGGACGCGTTCCGACGGCACCCGTCAAGGGCGTTGGATCGATACGCCGGACGGCGCGTGGTTGCTCAAGGACGTTTATATTGAGGTGGATGAGGTTCACACGGCTGAACTCCGTTTCCTGTTCCATCAAACGGACGAGAGGAGCCTGATCTATATCAACGGTAAGAAGATTGCGTTGCCCGACATTGACGATAAGCGTATTTCCACGTTGGTTAATGCGGAAAGCGACACCTTCAGGGATGAGCGTTGGGACTCTTTCAGCGAGTATTTCCTGGATGCCGATTTCTTGAAGCGGGGACAGTATCTGAAGGCAGGTTGGAACCGGATTGCCGTGCAACAGGTGAATGACGACCTGAGTTTGGTCGATTCGCGGCGCTATGAACAGTTCTGGCTGACGTTGGTGGTGGATGCTGGCCAGAAAGTGTTGATTAAGCATGGCGAGCGCTGGTGGGTGTATGCGCATCCGGGAAGCATGGTCGAACCACCGGTTGATGCGGCGGGGCGGGTTTGGTATGACCCGAGTTATGGTCTTGACACGGATGCCGATCCGGACGGCGACGGCTTGTCGAACTACTATGAGTCGCTGGTGGGTACGAACCCGACTTCGCCAGACACGGACGGCGACGGCGTCATGGATAGCTACGAGGATTTCGACGGTGATGGGTTGCCGAATATCCGCGAGTACGAGGTCGGAACGGATCCGCGCCTGCCGGACACCGACGACGATGGTCTGCTCGACTTTGAGGACGGCTATATGAGTGCGACCGTAACCATGCCGACCAATAGCCTGATGCCCAGCGTCGAGCGGCACCTGAGTCTGGGAGGTGACGGATATCTCAAGGCTCCGGCTGTTTCACGGTGGAGCAGTCTGGATAATTCCTTCACCCTGCGCCTCTCTGTCCGTCCGGATGCGCTGCCTGCGGCCGGAACCACGAACTTCCTGGCCGTTCGCGAGGTCAGTGCGGGTGTGTATAATTACGCCGTGAAACAGTTGCCGGACGGGCGCGTGGAGGCGGCCGTGACCGTCGACACGAGCGTCGGTTCGCCGCAGCAGATTGCGGTCGTTTCACCCTCGCCGCTGGCTTTGGGCGAGTGGTCGCACATTGATATGGTAGTCGACCTCGACATGCAACGTCTGCTGCTGTTGGTGAACGGCACGAATGCGGGTTCGGCGTTTGGCGATATGCGAAAGATGCCGGCATCGAGCGGTCGCGGTCTGGTGAACACGCGTTTTGGTGTGAACCTGGTTGGCGCGTTGGATAATATCGCGTTCTACCGGATGGCGTTGACTGAGGCGGACTTGGACCTTGTTCGCGATCAGGGTATCCTGTTCTTCCCGACCAATGCGCTTCAAGCGTGTTATCTCTTCGATGACGGCACGGCGAGCAATGGCGTGAGTGGCGTGACTGGTTGGAAGACAGGTCAGGTTCAGGACTTCGCCTTCCACTTCTGGAGTGATGATGAACAATTGGCTGCTGGTTTCAGGTTCAGCGACTGGTTGACGGGTTGGCGGAACGCCGGCACGCTGGTCGGGGCCTCGACCATGATCACCGACACCTATTCGAATCAAGCGGATAAGGATACCGATTTCGACGACATCCCCGACACGTGGGAGATGCGGTACGGCTTGGATCCCTACGACGATAAGGGTGACAATGGTGCGGTGGGGGACCCCGACCGTGACGGGTTGAGCAACTTGTCCGAATACCTGATCTCGGAAGTCTACCGGTTCTATCCGGGCTTGAACCCCAGGCTCTTCAGCACCAATCAGAAGGTGTCCGACTACTTCCTCAAGGAAGGCAGTCTGTACTTCGGAGAGATGTTCTCGGATCATGATTTCATGGAAGACGCGTGGGAAGGCGAGTCGTTGCCCTATTACATCAGTCGCTTCGTCTATGATCCGCAACAGGATAACGATCAAGACGGTTGGTCGAATTGGGCGGAGTGCCGCTACGGAATGACCGCGTTGCGGACGGATCCGGCGCTCGGCATGCACTTGGCTCCGGACGGTCTGTCGACCAAGGACTTCCCCGTGCCGGTCATTGAGGCGCATTTGGCCTACCGGGGCCTGCAGCCCGTGGGTAATGTTGTGGTTTACGCCTACTCATCGGCGGAGATGGACGGGCTCCCGGATGCGATCTTCAGCGTGCCCGCAGGGGGGGCTGCCGTAAAGAGCTTGGGCTTCTGGACAAGCAAGACGATCGAAGGTGTGTTGTCACCCGGATCGGTGGTGCCGGGCACAGTGAAGCTCGAGTTCACGGATGTAGCCGGAACGACCTACACGACGGCCGAAGCCTCCTACGATTTGCAGGATGTGGCGAACGGTGGCAAAACCGGTGTGATATACGGCTATGACAGCTTGGGAACGACGGCGACAATCGGCACGGTGGATTATGTCACGGGCGAGTACGTCATCGATCTGGGCTGGTACAGCGGAAGGGCGGTGCAGAACTCAACCGCGCCAGGCACGGGCACGACAACGCTGGATCCGGCGACGTCCTATCTGAAGATCAACTACTCGACCACGCAGATCACCGCATGGCCGAGGACGCTGTATCTGACGGATGCGGATGTGCCGACGGTGGCGAACCCCAGCGTGGGCTATATCAAGGAAGGACTGAACTACTTCTTCGCCTTCATTGATATCGACAACAGTGGCACGTGGGATGCCGGTGAGCCGTGTGGCGTTCCTGAACAGAACGGGACGGATATCGGTTGGCATTGGAATCAGATCAATGTCGAGTTGACCGATTATACGACCGGTTATCTGCGTATGACGCTAGACTCGGGACTGCGTTCCGAGGATGTGTATAACGGAACCACGCAGCCGGGTTCCGGCAGTGGCGCCGGAGGTTCGTTCAATACACACGTGCGCGTGTATCGCCTGAGTGTGGACGAGGACGCCTCGTATCAGGAAAAGGTGCTGGATAAACAGGTCGTTTTGCGCGGCTATCTGCATGAGGGCGATTTGCTTGCGGAGGGACAGCTGGCGCTCGACTGGGGTCTGGTTAATGTGCCGACCTATCTAAATAGAACCAAACTCGTGTACAGCGTTCTGTTGGGAGACAACCCGTCGCTGACGAATAACGTGGTGTGTGTCTTCACGAACACTTTTGACACGGCGCGTGCGCAAGCCGCGACTACCTATCCGATCGATGGCGCGTACGTGTACGCCTCCCGCCCGACCTTTAAATGGTCGATGCCCGAGAACTACACGGCCTTCACGCTCGAAATCCGCCAGACCTCGGAGAGCGGGCCCGTCATTTACAACTCGGGTGCCGTGAAGGCCCCCCCGCGCAACATTGATGGCGAGTGTGTTTGGAAGGCGCCGATTTGCGCGAACGCGCGGATGCCGAACGGCAGGATCTTTGAATCCAACAAAGTCTATGTGTGGCGCCTGGTCGCGATGAACGCGAAGTACAGCGATACGGGGAGCAACTGGTCGGCCTGGAAGAAGTTCCGCCTGGATGTGAACGCGCCGATGGCGTCTGCCGGCTACTGCTCGGTCAGTGCCAGAGTCAACTATTTCGGGCCTGCGGTCGACTTGACCGACCGCGTCAAGGTGCAGGCGTTCCAGAACGCCGGCTTTGCGGGATTGCCTGAGGCGGAGTACACGCTGGCGTTGACGGATCTGGCCTCGTTGCAGTCGGGCGTGTTCACGGTGAACGCCGTGCTGAACGGGTTGCCCGATAGCAGCGTGGCGGGAGACTACTATATCCGCGCGTTCATTGACCACAACATGAACGGCGTGCGGGATGAGTGGGAGTCGTGGGGCTACCTCAATAATTACGGTGTCAACAGTCAGCCCTATACCCCGAAAGCGGTCCAGTTGAAGTATTCAACGAAACCGGAAGTGGTGGACATCGTGATCGAGGATGCCGATTCCGATCAGGACTGGTTCCCGGATGCTTGGGAGTTCGAGCAGAACCCGAGCGGTGACTTCCTTGACCTCACGGGTCCTGCGACAGGTCCTGGCCCCTATACAGAGATCAATCCTTATTTGACGGCTGATGTGGCGTTTCTCGCCGCCTTGGCGATGGGCACCACGGATCAGGACAGAGATGGTTTGGGAGATCTTGCGGAGTTGCTCTTGGGGTCGGATGCCCAGAAGGCCTCGAGCTCGGGTGACGGTTACAAGGATGGTGATAAAGTTGCGTTGGGTCTTTCGCCTGCAGACACGTTGCGTGTGTATCTGACAAGTCTGGAAGCGAGCGGTGCGATGCAGCCTCAGGTCCAATGGACAATGGAAGTGCAGAAGGCGGCGGGTACGGCCAAGTCGGCGCTCAGCCTGTTCTCCTCTACAAGCTCGGGCAGTGCGGCCACCTATGAGGTGCTGTATACGCCCTCCTTGTCCAGTCCGCAGTGGCGGACCGTGAAGACCGGTACGGTGGCGCTGTCGGGTGTGCAGACGTTGACAAGCGAAATCGAAACCGCGCTGGCTTCTGAGCTCGACCCGAAGAAGGGCTTCTTCCGGGTACGGTTGTTGAAACCCGTGAACCCTTAACCGGCTCAGGCTGAAGAACGGCTGCTCCACGTGTCCTGACGTGTTGTGGAGCAGCCGGTCCTAACGCGAGTCGCCGGTGGATTCGGGGGTGGTCGGTCGAAAGTCCGCTGCCCCGTTGCGAAGGTTCGGTTGCGTGACGAAACCGTATTAGAGAGCGTTATGGTACCTTTCAATAACAAAATGTTGCGGGTTGTGTGTGGGTTGTTTCTGGCGGCTGCCTGCGTGCGGGGGGCTCCGTTTGCCAAGACGTTCCAGTTCACTCAGCCGGACGGCACGCGGATCGAATTCTGGGGCGAAGGTGACGAATTCCGGGCGGTCTTCGAACACAATGGCTACACGGTCGTGATGGATGCCGCACGTAAAACGTACACCTATGCCCGGCTGTCAGCAGATGGCACGGAGCTGATACCGACCCGCCTTGATGTCGGCAAGGCCGATCCTGCCGCCAACGGATTGCCTCAACATCTGCGCATCACGCCGGAAGCGGCGCGTGCTCAAACGCTGGCCCGTTTCAACAAGTGGGATGCGGGGGTGCAGGTCTCGCGGCGTTGGCAGGAACAGAAGAGCCGCTTACAGGCCCTGCGACTTCAGGCTCAGGATGGGCGAACCGCCTTGTCGCCACCAAAAAATCCCACCACGGGCATCAAGGTCGGATTGTGCTTGCTGATCGATTTTCCAGATGACGTGGCCACTGTTCCGCAGACGGAGATCAATGACTTTTGCAACGGCGACAGCTATACGGGTAATGGCAACAATGGTTCAGTAAAAAAGTATTTTCTCGATAACTCCAACAACCTGCTGACCTACTCGAATGTGGTGACTGTCTATGTTCGTATGGTTAAAACGAAAAGTTATTATTGCGACACGTCGAAGGACGCGGGTGTTCAGGCCAACGAGATGATCCGGGACGCGTTGAATATCCTGAAGGCGATGCCGAACTACGCAACGGAAATCTTGCCAACATTTGAACCCCTCACGGTTGACGGCGACAATCAGGTGGTCGCATGTAATGTGTTTTACGCCGGCGGTAACGGCGGTCGGTGGACATATGGCCTTTGGCCGCACTCTTGGTCGCTTTACCTGGTGGGTCCGCAGGAGCTCTCTCCCGGAGGGATGTCGGTCTTCCGTTATCAGGTTACCAATATCGGTAATTCGTTGGATATCGGCACGTTCTGCCACGAAAACGGGCACATGCTCTGTGGGTTCCCCGACATCTACGATTATGATTATGACTCTAAGGGCGGGGCGGGAAGCTTCTGTCTGATGGATTATGGCGGCGGCGACACACAGATTTGCGCGTACCTGAAATACGTGGCCGGATGGGCGAGCACCGTAGAGGTCACGAAAGATGATGCTATAGCTGGTTCGTTGTCGGCGCTGGTTGGGAATGCGGATTATAACCGGTTCTACCGGTTCGAGAAACCGGGCACCCCGACCGAATACTATATCATGGAGAATCGACAGAAGCAGGGACGTGACAAGGATATTCCAGGTTCTGGCATCGCCATCTGGCACGTCGATGAGTTGGGCGATAAGGACGACCAGCGTATGGAATATAACACCAAGCATCAGAACTATGAGGTTACGCTGGTGCAGGCGGATAATCAGTGGCATTTTCAGAAGAATGTGAACGCGGGTGATGCCAACGACCTCTTTTATTCCGGCAATCGTAGCGCGTTTTCAGACTCAACTGCCCCCAGTGCGCGTTGGTGGGACGGAACACCGTCGTTGATGCAGGTGGAAACGATCAGCGCGAGTGGCCCGGTGATGACCTTTATGTTCCAAGTGCCGGCCCCGGTCATCGTAACCCCCTCCCGGTTGCCGGATGGACGCATCGGCACGTATTACTCTTTCGCGCTGGCCGCGGGCGAAGGTGCAACACCGTATGTGTGGCAGGTGGTTTCCAATACGTTGCCGTTGGGGTTGACGCTGAGTGGTTCGGGTGTTTTGAGTGGTTTGCCAGAAGAGGTCGTAACCGCCGTTTTCGATGTGGCGGTGACGGGGAGTAACGGGAAGGCCGATACAAACCAGTTCAGCCTGACCGTCTGGCCGGCTTTCAACGTGCCGTATGTTGAAACCTTCGATCGTTCGGCAGGAGCGTTGCCGGATGGTTGGGCGCAAGAGTATGTCACGAATCAGGTGCCTTGGACATATGTGAACGGCAACGGGACAGGGTCGGGGGGCGGGAGCCCGCTCACCGCGTATAGCGGTTTCTACGACGCCTGTTTCAAGGTCAGCTTAAGTTCCCTGGTCGGTTCCAAGACCCGTCTGATTTCGCCGGGTATCGTGTTCGGTTCTGCCCCCCGCTACGCGCAGTTGAGTTTCTGGCACCATATGGCCAAGAAGTCGGGCATTTTCCAAGATAAGCTTCGGGTCCTTTACAAAACCTCCTACACGAATGAATGGCAGCCCCTTGCGACCTATGATCAATCCGTCGATATCTGGACGCGGCGAACCGTGTCATTGCCCGGTTCCGCAACAACGTATTATATTGCGTTCGAAGGGATGGCCAATTACGGGTACGGTATCCATATTGACGATGTCGAGATCATGGATGCGTATGTCCCGCTTGACATCGTGGCGTCTTCCGTGTTGCCGGATGCTGTGCTCAACCAGCCCTACAGCTACACCTTGGAAGCCGCTGGCAATGAAGGTCCCTTTACCTTCGCTTTGACGGCGGGTGCTTTACCTAGCGGCTTGACGCTCGATACGAACGGGGTCATCAGCGGCACGGCGACCAATCTCAGTAATCTTGGCAGTAATGTCTTCACGGTTGCCCTGACGGATAGTCAAACGAATACCGTTTCGTCACAATTCACGCTGAATGTCGGGGCGCCGCGCGTGGTGCTGTTTGCTGAACCGTTCGAGAATAACGGCGTGATGCCGAGCGGTTGGACGCAGGCGTATGTCACAAACACGCTCACCTGGGTTTGCCGTGATGGTGGCGGAAACGGCGACACCTTCAATTGGCCGACAAATGCGCAGGAGGGTTTTTATAACGCCGTGTTGTTTACCCAAGACTATGCCAGTCATGTGACCCGGCTTGTTTCGCCCGCGATCAATCTCGGGGCGGCACCCGCCAATATCCGCTTGGATTTCTGGCACTGTATGACCGCGCTCTCGGGCCAGCAGGATGAACTTCGGGTTTATTATAAGACCTCTGTTTCAGGGGCTTGGAATCTGTTGGCGAGCTATACGAATAACGTGAGCGCTTGGATGCAGCGGACGGTGCCGCTACCCACCCCCACCAGCACATATTATCTGGCCTTTGAAGGGAACGCCCGTTTCGGGCAAGGCGTGTGTATTGATGATATCCGTATCACCGACGAGTCCCTCGCGCCGATCATCATGACGATGTCGCCGCTGCCCGCCGGGACGGTCGGCGAAGCCTATAGCCAAACGTTTACTGCGTTAGGAGGCATCAAGCCTTACACGTGGGATTTGGTCTCGGGTGCCTTGCCCTCTGGACTGGTCTTCAGTGCCGATGGTGTGTTGAGCGGCACGCCGGAGGTAAAAGCCAATGTTACGTTGGGTGTGAGGGTGGTGGGTGCGGACGGCTTCGCCTCGACCAACCTGTTTGCGTTGAAAGTGTCGAGTGTGCAAAGAATCCCTTACACGCAGAATTTCGAGGGCCGCTCGCAATTGCCGCTGGGATGGACGCAGGAGTTTGTGCCTGTATCGACGCTGAACTGGAGGATTTATAATGGCACGTCAATGAGTGGCGGTGCGCCGAATAAAGCCCACAGCGGAACGAATAATGCCCTGCTCGTAACCTTAAACTCGTCGGGATTTAAGACCCGCTTGATAACCCCTGTGCTGGATATGGGAGTCGGTACAACGAATACCCAGTTGTCCTTCTGGTTATGTATGGCAAAGACGTCTTATCAGGATGAGCTGAACGTCTTATACAAGACCAATGCGACCGATACCGTTTGGATCCAATTGACGAATTTCAATAAGTCGGTTGTGGCGTGGAGCAACGTCGTGTTGAACCTGCCTAATCCCACTCCGAACTACGTGATTGCGTTTGAGGGGTATGCGAAAGCCGGATTTGGTATCTGCATCGATGATGTCCAGATCACGGGGGATCTCGTGATGACTTCGTACGAACAGTGGAAACTGGACAATTTCGGGTTGGATGCGGGTAACGAATTGATCGCCGGCGATGAGGCGGACCCGGACAATGACGGTATTGTGAACTGGCGCGAATACGCCATGGCGTTGGATCCGTTGACGCCCGATGCCGAAGGTTTGCCGACCGGTAGCGTGACCTCGGGTTATTTGACGCTGACCTATCGCGAGAACCAGGCAGCCACGGATGTCCGCTTTGAAGTGGAGGCGTGTGACGATCTGCTTCTGCAGAATTGGACCACCAATGGCGTGACCGAGATCTTGCGGGCTGACAGCAATCTCTGGTGGCAGGTCATGTGTCGGCACGATGTGCCGGTCACGAACGCGCCCCAGCGCTTCCTGCGTCTCAAACTCACCTGGCCGACGCCGTAGGTCGGGA
>JADHEF010001202.1_pt1 | contig 17513 bp, 7 predicted proteins | sample 8952391 | NCBI WGS metagenome assembly JADHEF01 (sample SAMN16124439, study PRJNA663245) | bioreactor sludge metagenome | isolation source: sludge (nitrite) | place: India:Bengaluru | collected 2019-02-28
CCCATGCCGTTGGTGCCGCCCTGCAAGGTCAAGGTTTTGGTACCCGTGCCGGAAACGAGCATGCCGCCCGTGAGAGTCAGCGTGTTGGTCCCGGAGTGGTCGATCGTCGCGCCACCCGTGGTGCCCGCGAGGTCGATCGCGCGGTCGGAGGTATCGCCCATGCCGACGTAGGACAGGGTGCTGCCCGTTGTCGAATATCCGATTTTCAGTGTTCCTTGTGCGGCATTCGTGGGTGCGCCGAGAGGCCCGGCACCGGCGTTGACACTGTTGATGGCCGGCACTCTCAGAGTACCCGCCTTGACCCAGACGGGGCCGCGGAAGGTGTTGTCGCCTGTCAGAATCAGGGTTTGCGTGCCTGCTTTTGCCACCTCATAGGGACCGCCGACTTCACCGATATCGCCGGAAATCATGCCCACTCCGCCCTCAGAGCCAAGGAATCCGTCCGCGGTGTTGGTGACAGGCCCAAGGAGGGTAACCGGGCCAGCCCAGTTGGCGTTATTATCGATGCGCAGTTGCCCGTACGATTCCCCCGTGTCTCCGCCGTTCAGGAAGACCTTCGCATTGTGGGTGACGGCGCTGTAACACCAAAGCGTGGCGTTCGACCGGACGTTGATGGTAGCGTCGCCATGATCCAAACCGTTCATTTCGGCTCTGGCCGCGCCGGCTGCCGCGCCGATTCCGATGTTCCAGACACCGGTAAAGCCGGAATAATCGCCGTTCAGATAGACGCGCGCCGTCCCCGTGCCGAGCGTGACGTTGTTGGTGCCCGCGCCGCTGAGTCCGACGGAAAGTCCCGTGTACGTGATATCGCTCGCGCCTGTCAAATTGAGCGTGCCTTTATTGACGACCGCGCCTGCACCGAGCGCGCCGCCCGTACTTGCGGTCACAGTTCCCTTCTCGATAGTGAGTCCGCCGTTGAAAGGGTTCGCCGTGGAAAGGGTCAACGTTCCGGTACCGGTCTTGGTGAGACTTCCGCTGCCGCTCAGCGCGCCGCTGTAGGTGGTGCTGGCGTTGTTTTTGCCGACGGTCAAAGCCACCGGGTTAGGCGACCCCGCGTTGTCAGCGAGCGCCTGCGGGAAAGAACCGGAAAGCCCGCCCAAGTTAAAGGCATGGTTGGCGACCGACTGGTCGAACACCGCTCCGGCGGTGCTCAGCGTGCTGTTTTGCAGCGCGTTGCTGTGGGCGAGGATGAGCGTGCCCCCGCCGATGGCGGTGATGCCCGAAAACGTGTTGTCCGCAGTCAGTTTGGCGGTGCCCGTACCGACCTTGCCCAGTCGCGTCGCCGTGCCGTTGTTGGCGACAACGGCGTTGACGACCAAATCGTTCGCGCTGTTGTTGTTGAGAACGACCTCGCCGCTGGACTGCACGGACGAGAGAATTCCGTCATTCGGGGCCTGCCCAACGGTGACGGAAGCGCGATTGACAGGAATGACGATTCCGCCGGTCTGGAAAGTCTTGCCCGCCGTGTTGATCTCCGCGTCGGTCGTGGTGTCTTGAAGGAGCGAGGCGACCCGCGTGGTTGCCGAGCCCAGCGCGATCGGGCCGCTGGTGCCGGCGCTGCTGATGCGCACGTTGCTGCCGCTGTTGTCAACAATGGTGGAGGGTCCGCGGGCCGCAATATCGGTGAATGCGGCATCGCCGGCCGCATAGACGCCGTTCACGCTGCTGTAGGCGGCCAGCCTGGCCCCGTCAACCGTCGCCCAGGGGCCGATCAAACCGTTGGGTTGGTTGGTGATGTAGATGCGGTTACGGTCGCTCTGGCCCAAACCCGTGCCGATGAAGTTGACCGCGCCGCCTGCGTTGTTGGTCAGGGCGGCCAGACGCAACGTGGCGGTCTGGCCGGCTGCGGACTGAAGCGTCTCAATCGTGCTGTAGCCCGCATTGGCGGTCACCACACCCGCGTTCTCGCTGTAGTTGGTGCTTCCGCCGGTGTTCGAAAAGCGGAGCTTGCCGCCGTTCAGGGTGATGGCGCTGGCATCGCGCAGGCGGTTCGTGTTGTTGGCCTCCGCCGTATTATCTAAAAGCAGGGTGCCGCCGGCCAAGATGTAGCCGGTGGAACTGCTCAGGGTCCCATTGATTCCCGTGAGGGCGAGCACGCCGTTGTTCACGGTGGTCGTGCCGGTGAACGTATGGTTCGTCGTCAGGAGCCAGGTCCCGGTGCCGGCTTTGGCCAGAGAGAGTGTTCCCAAATCATTGCGCAGGAGTCCGCTGAATTCCGCTGTGGCCAGCGTGGAGCCTTGAAGGGTCAGCGTCTTTGAGCCCGACGAGACGTTCACCTGCGCGGAGAGGTTGAGGTGGCCGCTGCCACCCTGTTCGATGATGGCGCTGTTGTTGACCGCGAAGGTGCGATCGCTGGTCTCGCCGACACCGGTATAGAGCAACCGCGTGCCGGTTGCTCCCAGGGTGACGGTGGTGCCGCTCCCCAGGTTGCTTGTGGTGGACCCCTTGTTTCCCATCTTCGCGATGCTGACCGTGCAAGCCGGCCCGATCGTAACCGGCCCCAAGAAGGTGTTGATGCCGTTGAAAATGTAAGTGCCCGTACCGGACCAGAGCTCGAGCGCGGCTGATGCGCCCGTGATCGGCGCATTGATGGTGAGCGTCTTGCCGGGTGCCACAAAGTTGTTGCTCGTCATGTCGTTTGTGACACCGCCTTGCATCTCGAGTGCGCCGGGGCCGTTGATTGTCGCATCCCCTGTGGCATAGAAGCCATCTCCGCCGCTGTTGGTGATGGACAGGCACCCTCCGCTGGCGATGTTGACAACCGCAGGCAGCACAGCGTCACCGCTGAGATAAAGGGCGCTGATCGTATTGGTGGTGTTGACGTTGAGCGGACGACCGGTATTGACGCGGATCGCATCGATGCGATTGGTACCGGTAATCGTCACATCGCCGCCTGCGGCGACGAGGGTGCTGATACGGTTCGTCCCCGACAGGATCAGGGGGCCCGTTGTGGCGTTGGTCACGGTGAGCGACGAGGCCCCGCCCACCGTCATGTTCCCGCTGACCGTGATGGCGCCGCTACCCTCAAGGGAGAGGTACTTCGCGCCAGCGGTGCCGCCGCTGTTGGTGGTCGTCACGTCGCCCGCGAGCGTGAGGGTATTGCCCAGCCGGTCGTTGCGGAAGGAGTGGAGGCTGGACGAACGGTCATGCCCCAGCAGAATAAGGGCGTTCACGGTCTGGTTGCTTCTGACGTTCGACGTGAGGCGGAGGTAACTTCTGTTCGTAAAGGCGAATGATTGTTCGTTCAGGGCACCGCTGCCGAGCGTGTAAGCGGCGGCGCTCGCTGTGTCGAAGATGAGGTTCGTCACGCCCATGAAACGCGGGAGGCCGGTCAGATCAATCGTGGTCCGTCCGGCTCCGCTGTTGTTGAAGGTCGCGACTTGGTCACCGGAGGGGTAGGGCGACGCGCTCCAGTTGGCGGAGTTCGTCCAAAGCGCGTTTTGCGTCCCGTTCCAGGTGCCGCTGGCGGCAAACGCCGAAAGTCCGAAAAGGAGGACAAACACCGAGACGATTGATGATGCCCGAAGACAGTAACCCTTACTTCTCATAACCACCTCACCTTTCTAACCACCATCCTGACGCCAACATAAAAGACAAATCAATTTATGGGAATTGTCTCACGTGAACTTCGTTAGCGTCAAGGAGGATAAATGAAAATTTCAGAAGGCGCGAGACCGGATGAACCCGCTGCCCTCCGGCGTTCCACCGGTGAGGCGTCCGAGTGAAACCGCGAACTGTCGTCATTGACAATATAAACGAAGATGCGTCGCACCTGGGCCTGCGGTCAACCGGTCTTGACTTCGCAACCCGTTTTTGTTCTTATCAAAAAGTGAAAGTAATGATACGTACTCCCCTGTTATCGCTGTTCCTGTTGTCTGTAAGCAGCGGATCAGCAGCCACCCCCAAGAGGGTTACCGTCTATCAGGCCGAAGAGACGCGGTTTGATTCTGCGCGCGTTGAGGTCGTCGCGCAAGAGTCCTTCCAAGGCAAAAAAGGCGTTTCGCTCAAACCCGGCTTGAGCTCCAATATCACGACCAACCTCACCGACCCGGATCTTGTCTTCAGCATCAGTGAACCCGTTGCCGGACGCTTCGCGTTCAGCACAACCACGGCCACCGATGCGTTTGGCACGGAGCAGATGCGCAAGGCAACCAGCAAAAACGCCTCGCTCACGGCCCGGCTCCAGATCGGTTCACAACGTCCGACCAGCCGCGTCGTTTTTGTCCCTTGGAGTGCCCCGGACTCCTGCTGGCAGTTTCTTGGGATTTTTGACCTGACCAGCGGGCCGCAGGAGATAAAAGTCTGGCTGCCGCCCGGCGTACGGCTCGACCGGCTCGAAATCCATCCTTACCGTCCTCCGGCCATCCCGAAGGAGGCCGCTGCCTACCGGCCCGTTGTTCTACCTCCGTCCAACCATCCCCGCCTGTGGGTCACAACCAACTCACTGCCGCAAATCCGCGCCAACCTGACCCACCCGGAAAATCTGAAACAGTGGGAAAAAGTCAAGAAGGTGGCGTCTTCGCCGTTTGCCTTCAAATTCAGCCCCGATAAAGAAGTCGCCTACAATACGCCCCTCGAGAATGCTGCCGCGGCGAAAGCCTTCGTCTACCTGATGCAGGGCGACAAGAAAACCGGACGCGAAGCGGTACAGCTCATGCTGGACTACCTGCCGCGTGTGGAATTCGGCAACCTGCTGGACATCACCCGCGAAATCGGTGCCGCGATCTATTCCGCTGCCCGTGTCTATGACTGGTGTTATAGCCTTTGCACGCCCGCCGAGAGAGAGGCGCTCCGGCGCCACATGATGCGCCTTGCGGAGGAGATGGAATGCGGCTGGCCGCCTTTTAAAGGGACGATCGTCAACGGCCACGGTAACGAGGCCATGACAAACCGTGACTTGCTCTCCATGGCCATCGCGCTTTATAACGAGGATTCCGTGCCTTATCAGTACTGCGCATACCGGCTGCTCGAAGAACTCGCACCCATGCGCCGCTTCGAATACCAGTCGCCGCGCCACAACCAAGGCGTCAGTTATGCAGCCTTCCGTTTCGGCTGGGAGATGCATGCGGCCTGGCTCTTCCGCCGCATGACCGGAAAGGAAGTATTCGACCCGAACATCAAGTCCGTCCCGACCTATTGGCTCTACATGCGTCTGCCGAATGGCGAGATGCTGCGCGACGGCGACGGCGTCCCCTCTGGCCGCTACTATGGTTACTCGCAAACGGCGCTTCTCTGCTACGCCTACAATGGCGACCCGGTCCTCAAAGGCGAGTTCATGCGCCAGGGCGGATCGGCTTCCGACCCGCTGCTCTACCTGCTGCTCAACGATCCCGGCATCCGGGCCAACGAGAAGCTCGACGCGTTACCCCTCACGATCGACTTCGGCCCGGTTCTTGGCGGCATGATCGCCCGTACCGGCTGGGAGATCGGAACCAACTCGAACGACGTTGTCGCCGAAATCAAAGGCGGAGGCTATCATTTCGGCAACCACCAGCATGCCGATGCGGGTGCGTTTCAGATCTATTATCGCGGCCTGCAGGTCGCCGACCTCGGCCAGTACAAATTTTACGGCACGCCTTTCGACATGAACTTCAACAAGCGCTCCATCGCTCACAGCATGATGCTGGTCGTGGACCCTCAAGAGAAGTTTCTCAACACGCCCGCCAATGATGGCGGCTCGCGCTTTCTCCAGTCCCATCCCCGCACCCCGGAGCAGGCACAGAAAGACGCGCTTTTCAACTATGGCAAAAAGAGGTCCTGCAGCTTCGGACCATCCGCCGCATGTCCTTCCTTTAGCCTCTTCTCTGTAGACCTGCACGGTGCCTACTCGGGGAAGATAACCGCATTTACGCGCACGTTCTGTTTCCTGAATCTGAACAGCCCCGCCCATCCCGCTGCCGTCATCCTCCTTGACGACATCAGCACGGCCAAACCGGAGTTCAAGAAATATTGGCAACTCAATACCCTCCAGCCGCCGCAGCTCACTCCGGGCGGCGTGCTCTTGAACAACACCGCTTTCGGCGTCACAGGACGGTTCGATATCTGCATGCTCTGGCCAACACCTGGAGAGCGCACGGTGGAGGTCAAGAGCGGGACCGAGACCCACAATGTTTTCGGATATGCCGTCTCACCGCCGAATAAGGCCCAGCCCGAAGCCCTCGGCCACCGCGTGCTGTTCTCCCCTAAACAAGCGAACCAGCACGACACCTTCCTGACGTTGCTGCAAGCCTGCGACGCGGCAACGCCGCCGCTCCCGTATGACCTGTCCGAGACTCCCGTCAGCGTGGCGCTCCGCATCGCAGACCGGGTCGTCAACCTTGCGAAAGGCCCAAGCCCGATCACGCAGTCTTTCGACCTCACAGTTCCCTCCGACGGCAAAGAGTATAAGGTGCTGCTCGCAGGTCTCGCCCCCGGAACCTGGAGCGTCAATTCATCAGCCGGAGCCCCCCCCCTCTCAGCCGTTTCCGAGCCCGGCAAAAACACCGTCTTTTTCCTCTCGAAAGGTGGCCGTTACCGCATCAACCCCAACTGACCTTCGGCAAGCGTTTTCCCTGATATCTGCCTGATAGATCAGGCTCGCCAACCATACTGGACCTGTTAAAATTGCAACCATCTAAAGGAGTTTTTATGATCGCACGGAACGAGGAACTGCAAGTGGAAATCCGCGAGAATATGCGCGGCGGAAAAGGGTCGGTCACGCTGGAGCACTGGTTTAAGCCAGAGGCGTTTGGCGCCAAGGTTCGACTTTGCACGCGCATGACACTCGCCCCTGGCAGTTCGATCGGCAGCCACACGCACGACGGGGAGGACGAAATCTACCTCGTGCTCGCGGGCAGCGGCTTGATCCAAGAGAACGGCGAATGGGTCCCCATCAAAACCGGCGACATGATTCTAACCGGCAAAGGCGGAACACACGGCGTCGAGAACAACAGCACTGAGCCGCTGGTCATCGCAGCCGTCATCATGCTCTACGCATAAGACCTGAAATATGAGTTTACTCCCCCCCACCCTTCTGTTGCCTCAACAGACCGTCTCTAAAAACGGCGCGGTGCTGGGCCTCACACGGGCGGCATCCTCCTATGGCCGGAATGGCGTGCTGGTTCATGGACGGTCGTTAAAGCGATCGGGCATGCTTGACGCCGTTCTGGAAGAGCCGCCTTTCGGCATGACCGTCCGCACGTGGTGTCATGAGGGTGATGAACCGACCGTCGGCGAGGTCGACGCCCTGCGTGCGGACCTGCGCGTGAACCGGCCCGACTGGGTGGCGGCAGTCGGGGGCGGCAGTGTAGTCGATCTCGCCAAAGCTGCGGCTGGACTGATCGACGCGCCCGAGCGTTCGGCGTTCTATCAGATGAACCCCAAGGATATCCCGCCAACCACCTTGCCGCTAATCGTGGCGCCAAGCACGGCGGGAACGGGGTCCGAAGCCACGGTTGTCGCCGTGCTGACTGATCCCGATCGCACACTTAAGCAATCCATCCGCCATCCCTCCTACATGCCCAAACTGGTGATCCTCGACCCCAGTCTGCTCAAGAGCTGTCCGCCCGCCACGATCGCCGCCGCAGGGCTGGACGCGTTTGTGCAAGCGTTCGAGTCCTACACAAGCCGCTCTGCCACGCCCTTCACGCGGGCGCTGTCCGAAATGGCGCTGGTGCGTATTTCACAGACGCTGCTGCCGCTCTATCAAGGGAACAGCGACAGGGCCTCCGACATGCTGGAAGCCAGCTATCTGGCCGGCCTTGCGCTCTCGCACGCGCGCCTCGGCGTGATCCACGGCCTCGCCCACCCGCTCGGCGTGCGTTTCCATGCGGCCCACGGACTGGTCTGCGCCTGCTGCCTGCCCGCGTGCCTCGCCTTCAACCGCGAGGTCATCCGGCAGGACTTAAACGACTTGAAGGCACGGCACGGACTGGACGTCGAGGCTCAAATCACCGTTTGGCTGTCGGCGATGCGGCTGGACAATCCCTTCGCGGGGCAGTCGGTCACCGACCGCGAAGCCTTCATCCGCGAAACGCTTGCGTCGGGATCGACCGCAGCAAACCCCCGTCCGATCAAAGCGGACGACGTGTCTGCCCTGCTCGACGCGGTTCTCGGCTAAAAAGAATGCGGTGACCGCAAGGGGGCGAATAAGCCGGATTCTGTTCACCGCCCGAAGGCGGCTCCGATCATTCATCTGAGCAATCTACCCGGGACCCTATTCAGCTTGCGCCAAAGCGACACGGGCCGCGTCTCGAGTCCCCTATTTGATCTTGCTCCAGAGGGGGTTTGCCATGCGGCGGCGCTCTCACGCCTGCCCGGTGGTCTCTTACACCACCTTTTCACCCTTACCCGGCGCGAACGCCGGGCGGTTTGTTTTCTGTGGCACTTTCCGTCGGCGCCGATATGGCGGCACCTCTCAGGCCTTAACAGCCTGACCTCTTGCCCTGCGGAGTCCGGACTTTCCTCCCCTGCCGAAGCAGAAGCGACCGGTCGCTCCCCTTGCAGCCCCCGCAAAGTGAAATTGCGAAAGCTCAATCACACATGAAAAAAGGCACCTCGCAAAGAGAGTGCCTTCTACTGAGCCATATACAGGATGCGCCCGCACATCTGGCAGGGCACAATTCCCTGATTGCGCCGCACCATCTGTCCGACAGAAGGCGGCTGCACCAGATGGCAACCGTTGCAGACACAGTCGGGCTGAAGACTCACAACCACCGGCCAGCGCTTGGTACGCAACCGTTCATAATAGAGCATGAATTGTGGCGTCACCCGTTTGATAGATTCGGCACGCTCAGCCTCGGCAGCGGCCAGCTCAGCCTGCACAGAGGCCAGACGCGCGACCAGTTCGGCCACGTAACTGTCTACCACCGCCTGCTCTTCCTTAAGCTTTGCCTCAGCCTCAGCCACACGGTGCTTGACCGGAATCACATCGTCCATCGCGGCCAGTTGGCGGGCTTCGTAACTGTCGATTTCGCCCTCGATCTTGGCGATTTCGAGATTGTACATCTGGAACTCTTTATTCGTCTTGAGCAAGACCTGGTTCTGCTTGATCGACTGGATCTTGTCACGACGGGCTTTCACTTCCAGTTCCGCCTCGTTGACTCTCAACTGGGCGTTTTTGAACTCCGCCTGCGCACGGGCCAAGGCCTCACGGGCGCCGCTCAGGCGCTCCTGTTCCTGGGCTTTGCGCTGCGGAATGTCACGGATTTCTTGCTGCAGGCCTCGGATGCGGCCATCGATTTCCTGCAAATCGAGCAACGGTTGAACGACACTCACTGCGGCACTTCCTTCCGGATACAACTGCTAAAGATCACGTATGGGTCAAATAGTTTACTCAACCCCCCCCCCATAGTCAAACACCGATATGAAAAAAAGGCCCGGAGCATCAGCCCCGGGCCTTTTCGAATCAGCGTCTACGACAACGCTTATTTCGCGGCGTTCAGACGGGATTGGATCTCGGCCAACTTGGCCTTAAGAGCGAACGGCATGCGTGAGCCGAACTTCTCCCACGACTCAGCTACGCCAGCCAGCTCTTTCTTCCAGCCTTCAACGTCCACCGTCAGCAGCGCTTTCATGTCCTCGGCAGACACATTGCAGCCCTTCAGGTCGATCGCGTCCTCGGTCGGCATGATGCCGATCGGGGTCTCTTTGCACTTGGCGGTGCCTTCGATGCGCTCGCAGACCCATTTCAACACGCGGCTGTTCTCGCCGTACCCAGGCCACAGCCACTTGCCTTCGGGAGTCTTGCGGAACCAGTTCACAAAGAACACCTTGGGCAGCTTGGACTCGTCCGTGCGGATCGCCATGCTCAGCCAGTGCGTGAAGTAGTCAGCCATGTTGTAGCCGCAGAACGGCAACATCGCCATCGGGTCGCGACGAACCACTCCGACTGCGCCGATGTTGGCCGCCGTCGTCTCGGAACCGGCCGCAGAGCCCATGAAAACGCCGTGCGTCCAGTCGAACGCCTGGTTGACCAGAGGGATCGTCGCCGGACGACGCCCGCCGAACAGGATCGCGCTGATCGGCACACCGGCCGGATTTTCCCACTCGGGGGCAATCACCGGGCACTGACCTGCAGGGCCTGTGAAACGGGCGTTCGGGTGAGCCGCTTTGATCTTCTTGCCATCCGCATCGCGCATGTCAGGGGTCCAGTCGTTACCTTTCCAGTCGATCGCGTGCTTCGGCGGCTCGCCATCCATATCCTCCCACCAGATGTCGCCATCGTCGGTCAGCGCGCAGTTGGTAAAGATCGTGTTTTTGGTGATCGTACGCATCGCGTTCGGGTTACTCGCATAGGAGGTGCCCGGCGCCACGCCGAAGAAACCATACTCGGGATTGATGGCGTACAGACGTCCATCTTCGCCGATGCGAAGCCAAGCGATATCGTCACCCAGCGTCTCGACCTTCCAACCGGAGAGCGAGGGTTCCATCATGGCGAGGTTGGTCTTGCCGCAGGCGCTCGGGAAGGCGGCGCACACGTAGTAAGACTTCTTTTCGGGCGAGGTGAGTTTGAGGATGAGCATGTGTTCGGCCATCCAGCCCTCCTGCTTGGCCAGATACGAGGCGATACGCAGCGCCAAGCACTTCTTTCCCAGCAAAGCATTGCCACCGTAGCCCGAACCGAACGACCAGATCGCCCCCTCTTCCGGGAAATGGGCGATGTACTTCTTCTCAATCGGAGCGCAGGGCCAGGAGGAGTCCTTCTGCCCGGCTTTGAGCGGAGCGCCGACGGAGTGCAGGCACGGAATAAACTCGCCATCCTTGCCCAACTGCTTCAGCACCTTGGTGCCGACGCGGGTCATGATGTGCATGTTCACAACCACGTACGGAGAGTCGGTGAGTTCGATTCCGATCTTGGCGACCGGCGAGCCCAACGGTCCCATCGAGAACGGGATCACGTACATCGTGCGGCCCTTCATGCAGCCCTTGTAAAGGCCGAGCATCACGCCCTTCAGCTCATCCGGGTCGCGCCAATTGTTGCTGGGGCCGGCATCGATCTGCTTCTTCGAGGCGATATAGGTGCGGTCTTCAACGCGCGCCACATCCGACGCGTGCGAGCGGGCCAGATAACAACCGGGGCGCTTCTTCGGGTTCAGCTTGGTAAATACGCCAGCCTCGACCATCAGGTCGCACAGCTCCTTATACTCTTTCTTTGATCCGTCGCACCACACCACGTTCTTGGGCTGACACAGTTTCTTGATCTCGTTGACCCAAGCGATCAACTTCGCGTTCTGGGTGGGAAGCTGCGCAGTAACGGCAGCCTTGGCAGGCTTTTTCGCGGCCATACTACAGGCGCATTTGGCGGATTTCTTACAGGGCATTGTGGTCGTCTCCATGCTTGTCGGTTTGTAACTTCTGCAAACAGCCGCATGCTCCGGGCATGAGGGGTGCGAAAGTTGACGCTATATGATACTTTATTTTGACCTTCCCGCCAAGTGATAAAACGCATGGAATTACCGTCCCAAGAAAATCTACGGTGTCTTTGCTGTTTGATGGACTGTGCCTCCGATTTGAGGACCTTGGCGAAAAAACAGGAAGCCACCCCAATGGGGCGGCTTCTTCCGTCAAACGCGAGGTGCCGGGCTGCCGTCCGTCCCCTTTCACTCCTCCCTCCCCAAACACTCGGCGTCTCGAATATTAATGACGTCTTGCTTCAAAACCTTAAAAGGATGAATTGACTTTTACGCAACAAGAAGGCTACGATTTAACTGTGGTTGTGGGAGAGTACACTTAAAATCAGGTCGTAAGTCACTTACGCCATGAAAGGCTTTGTGAGAACAGTTCATATAATTTCCCTGATAAACGCGGCCAAGCGCGTTTATAGATGTTTTTTTTGTTTTCTCTTCGGCCTGTTGTTTGCGGCGCAAACGGCCTGCGGCCAAGTCGTCATCAACGAGATTTCCGCAGCGAACTCGGACCGCATGCTCCAGCGGACGCAGCCCGGCTATCCCAAACTCGGCACAACGACACCCTGGATTCTATCGGGATATGACGATTCACTTTGGAAGGAAGGTAAGGGTCCCTTCGGCTTCGGCACATTCAGCGGCGTAACGCTTGGCGTAAACACCTCCGGCGCCATGCAGAACAAACTGGCGTCGTTGTATGTGCGCAAGGCGTTTGCGGTGACGGCGGGTCAAGCGGCCTCGACGAACCAACTTCAGCTCGTAACGCGTTTTAACGACGGCTTCATCGCCTTCGTCAACGGCGTTGAGGTGGCTCGGCGCAACATGGGTAACCCCGGCATGTTCGGCTACCGTGACCAGACCGCCTTCAATACGAATGTTCCAAGCGCTCCTGCCATAACGATTGACCTCGGCATGGCAAGCAACCGGCTATGGACAGGCACCAATCTGCTGTGCATCCAGACGCACAACAAAGCGACCACGAGCGGCGACTTTCTGTCCATGGCGGATCTGAAAATCGGCGGTGCCACACCCGTGTCCCTGGTGACGAACTCGACGACATGGAAGTACTTCGCGGGAGTCGCTGAACCCTCTGGCGGGCTGATCGATTACGGACTCATCAACGGGCTACCGCAGACGGCGACTTGGGCGACCATCGGGTATAACGACTCCGCATGGCCCCAGTCAAAAGGCCCCTTCGGGTACGACCGCAATGTGCCCGTCCACTACCTTCTGGGAACAAATCTGACCAGTCAGGTATACAATATTGCCGCCTGTGTCAGATCCACAACAACTCGCTGGGCAGTTCCGATCTGATCGGGCGCGTCACCGTGTCGACAACCGGAGCCTCCTCGCGCACACTGACGCGTCCGGATGACACGGGCAGTTTCTTCGTCGGCACGAGCGAGCCGCAGGCAGCCGGAGTTGGAGAAGAGGGCGATCAGGTTGATGTGGAGTTAGACACGGACACGCCCGATTCCGAAAGCGACTGGATCGAGCTTTTCAACGCCAGCGGCGAAGCGGTTAACCTGACGGGATGGTCGCTGACCGATGACAGCGAAAAACCACGCAAATGGTATTTCCCTGCTGGAAGCTCGATTTCCGCCGGAGGCTACCTGATCGTGATGGCCACCGGTTTTGACGTGGGACCGGCCAACGGAGCAACCTACCTGCACACCAATTTCAAATTAAGTTCAGGCGGTGAATACGTAGGGCTTATCGATGCGTCCGGAAGCGTCATCAGCGAGTTGGCGCCCTCGCTTCCCGAGCAGAGTTACTTCCACTCTTACGTCAGGGTCGCAAACGGACAGACTGCCTTCTCCGACATCGCGACGCCCGGCGCGACCAATGCAGGCAACCTTTTCACAGCGATTACGGCACCTCCGAATTTCAGCCACCTTGGCGGGTTTTATGCATCCGGATTCCTCCTGCAGTTGGCCGCATCCGACCCGGAGGCGAGCATCCGTTACACGCTGGACGGCCGTGAGCCGTCTGTCACGAATGCGCTCTACAGCGCACCGCTTTCCATCACAAACAACACTTCGGTAAGGGCACGCTGCTTCAAGGCAGGTGAGGTACCCTCCCCCGTCCGAACCTACAACTATCTCGTTGGGCAATCCGCAGCCCGCCAATCGCTTCCTGCCCTCTGTTTCACTGGCGACCAAGCATTGAGCCTATATGGCCCGAACAACAGCGGAGGGCCTGTGAACGGCGAGGGCATCATGGCCATCAAAGGTGGCGGCTTCACCAACGACATATGGAACAACTACGGGGACATGTCGGCCTTCAGCATGCCGATACAGAACGGGCGGTCTGCAGAACGGGCCGTCGGATTCGAATACTACCCGACCAGCGGCGTCCCGCTGCGGACAGAGCTCGGCCTGCGGATTTCCGGGAGCCCTCATGCGCGGCCGCGCTACCGGCTCACGGTGGCGCCAACCGCGCGGTTCAGTCCGACATCTTTCTATGAAAAACCCTCCTTCAATTTCTTTTTCAGGGGCGAATTGGGTGAATCTCCTCAGGACTACGCGTTCTTCCCGGAGAGCCGCGTCACGAAGTTCGAAGACATGCGGCTGCGGGCCGGCAAAAACGACGTATCGAACCCTTTCATTAAAGACGAACTCATGCGACACATCTATATCGGCACCGGGCAGGAGGGGGCGCACGGCACGTTCGTGTCGATCTATATGAATGGCATCTGGAAGGGTTACTACAACTTTTGCGAACATCTGCGCGAAGCCTTCATGCAGCAACACTACGGCAGCGTTGCCCGTTGGGACGTGATACAGACCGGCGCTTTTGCCAGCGGAGACTCAATCCACTGGAACAACACATTCGCCTTCCTGCGCACCAACGACCTGACGACAGCCGCGAACTATGTAAAGGCGCAAGACTATGTGGACACCGACAATATCGCTGACTACGTGATGGTGAACGCGTACGCGGCCATGTGGGACTGGCCCCACAACAACTGGGTAGCAGCGCGGGAACGCAGCACGAACGGACGTTGGCGCTTTTATATGTGGGACGGCGAGGGCGGCTTCGGATCGGCAGGCTGGAATCCTGCCACGTTTGACAGTTTCATCGGCGACCTGAACGGTGACGGGGTGGGAAGTGATGCTGGAACGTCCAGAATCGACATCGGTGATACGTCAGCCATCAATGCGGGCACCACAAAGGATGTGCGTGTTGTCTACACGCGACTGAGATCATCGCCGGAGTTCCGCCTGCTTTTCGCGGACCGCGCCCAGAAGCACCTGTTCCACGGCGGCTGTTTGACACGCGAAAGCATGGAGGCCAATTACTTCATGCTGCGTAACGCCATCAACCCGATCATGCAGGAAACCATCAGCCAAACGGTGAACGAAAGTTTTTATTATAGTTGGATCGCCGCCGACACGCGACGAACCGCGTTCTTCAACCAACTGCTGAAATATGGACTTTGGTTTGCAACGCTGGCACCAGAATACAGCCAACACGGCGGAGAGATCACCACCAACACCTGGATCACCGTCACCAATCCGAATGGCACCGGCAACGTCTACTGGACCACGAACGGCGTCGACCCCCGCGCCCTGGGCGGCGCGGCGGTCGGCAAACTATACACTGGCCCCCTTTCGTTCGCGGCAACGGCCACGCTCAAGGCGCGTGTGCTGAGCGCAGGCGGGGAGTGGAGCCCGCTGCAGGAGGCCACATTCGTCGTGCCGTTGAATGTCCCGTTCTTCCTGCCTTCCGGGAGCGCGGACTGGACAGTTGACGCCAACTGGAGCACAACGCCCAAGCCCTACCCCAACGGCATCGGTGCTGCCGCCCAGATCAATGCGCCCGCCTCTGCCAATCGAGAAGCCAACCTTCGCGCTCCTGTTACAATCGGCTCGCTGACCTTCAACCAGGGCGACACCTCTTACCGCAACAAAATCAGCGACAGCGGTTCCACCAACACGCTGACCTTCATGACCACCAATGCGACCGCAGCGCTCGCGATCTATGGCAACGGTGCTGGATATGTCGAACTAGAGGTCGATGCGGATGTCATCCTCGCTTCCGATTTGAAGCTTAGTGTACACAACCCAACCGGCAACGTCAGTTACGGTGCGGCGCGCCTGAAGGCGAACTGGCGCGGTCCGGGCGGAATCGTCAAAGATGGCGTCGGGCTGGCGGGCCTCGGCGTCTCCGGAGCTCTGCGCTACGAGCCGGACTCGAATGACAGCACCGCCGTCATCACCAACCGTATTGTTTTCTCGGGACCTTCGGCGATCCACGTCGAGAACGCCCGTAACACGCTCGAATTGTCGGGTCCCCTTTTAGGCAAGCACAGTTTCATCAAAACGGGCGGCGGCAACCTGGTTCTGCCCGCCGTCAGCCAGAACTATTACGTGCCTGTCTGCGTCAGCAACGGCACGCTCACGGTTCACGGCCGCATCATTTCGCCTGTCGAGATCACCACGGGAGCGATCCTCGCAGGCACAGGCAAGGTCGGCCCGATCCACGGCACCGGCACGCTGGCGCTGGACGGGACGATCCTCACCTCGCCCGCCGCCATCGGACTCAACTACGCCTTTGCATTCAGCACTAACTTGCCCTCCTACAGGAACGCCACAACCAGCGGCAATTCGGTAGTGCGATTGCTATCGATCCGGCGCAGCGCTTTCTCCTCGATGATCGACATCTACTTGGATGTGCCAGACCTGTCTGTGGGAGACAGCCTGCGCGGAGGATTTTTCGTCGAATGCGGAAATGACTTGTTCGACTTCATCGCTCATGCGACTGTACGCTTTTTCGAACCCAGCGACATCGGCAGCCAGACTTTTGCGGGACGGCTGTATGCGCCTTACAGCGGCATGCTGGCTCTTACCGTGACAGCGATACCCGACGCAGCAGACTTCGGGGACGGACCACGACTAGGATATGTGATGGAAATCCGCGCGTCCGGACAACCCGTGAGCTACAGCGAGTGGCTGTTGAAGAATTTCCCGTCCCCGACGGACCAGTCTGATCCTTATATCGTTGATCCGCAGGCAACCCCACATGGCGGCGGCGTGCCGAACTTATTCCGCTATGCGTTTAACATCGCCATCGACGAACCAGCCAGAGACCTGTTGCCGCGTTTCTCGTTACAGGACAGGAGTCCCGTTTACCGTTTCCGTTTCGATCCCGGCAAGACCGACCTAGTTTATCGGGTGGAATCCTCCTCGTCGATGACGGGTGATTGGTCGCGCGTGCTCTTCGATTCCAGCACAAGAAATCCCGCCGTCTGGGATTGGGACGGAGAGTGGCTTTATATCATTGATAAAGAGGTGGAGTCCTCTTCCACTCCCACCTATTTCTACCGCCTCCGCACGATTTGGACAGGGCGGTGACGTGCCAGTTTCGCAGCAAATAGTGAATCTCTTGCTTGCTTGTTGTCTTTCGGCAGCAAAAAGTTTAAAATATTAAGCTTTCAGGACACGTTATGTAAAACATGTCAGGTGTGTTATGGATGGTATTGCGTGCAACTGTAAAATTTCACGTGTCAGTAAAAGGTCGCCTCAACACGTTCTTGATGTGCAAATGACACGAACTGTGAAGCGAGGGTATTGGTTTGTGGCTGTTCTGTTATCGCTGTGCGGAATAAACTTGCCCGCAGGCGGACAGGTCTTCATTAATGAAATTTCTGCCGCGAATTCGGACCGCCAACTCCAGCGGACGCAGTCCGGCTATCCTAAACTCGGCACGACGACACCCTGGTATCTTGCAGGATATAATGATTTGCTTTGGAAACAAGGCAATGGACCCTTCGGGTTCGGTACGTTCAGCGGCGTGACGCTTGGCGTAAACACCTCCGGTGCCATGCAGAACAAACTTGCGTCACTGTATGTGCGCAAAGCGTTTGCGGTGACGGCGGGTCAAGCAGCCTCGACAAACCAACTTCAGCTTGTAACGCGCTTCAACGACGGCTTTATCGCCTTCATCAACGGCGTGGAGGTGGCCCGGCGAAATATGGGCAGCCCCGGCATGTTCGCCTACCGCGACCAGACCGCTTTCAACACGAACATAGCGAACGCTCCGGCCATGACGATTGACCTCGGCATGACGAGCAACCGGCTGTGGACGGGCACCAATCTGCTGTGCATCCAAACACACAACAAACTA
>JADHEF010001210.1_pt1 | contig 17471 bp, 16 predicted proteins | sample 8952391 | NCBI WGS metagenome assembly JADHEF01 (sample SAMN16124439, study PRJNA663245) | bioreactor sludge metagenome | isolation source: sludge (nitrite) | place: India:Bengaluru | collected 2019-02-28
TGAGGTCCTTGATGGTGTTCAGGATCGGTTGGATTTCCATGGGCTGGCTACTCGTGCGAATTCGGTGAAAAGCCCGCGAGTATAACCGAGTCCGCCGCACGGCGGCAGACCCGCCGGGCAGTCAACAGCCGCGAAAAAACCAACAAAAAACCCATGTCAGGCGATGCCGACCTGGTTACGGCCGCCATTCTTGGCCAGGTACAGGCCTTTGTCCGCCGCAGAAATCAACTGCCGGCAATGGCTGCCGACGGCCGGGGTCTGGGTGGCCAGGCCAATGCTCACGGTCAGGTACGAGTCGGCCACTGGCGCCGTATGCGGGATGCCCAGCCCCAATACGGTCTGGCGCAGCTTCTCGGCCACCAGGCGTGCCCCGCCAGGCGAGGTGTTGGGCAACACCAGGGCAAACTCCTCGCCGCCATAACGTGCCGGCAGGTCGGTGGGCCGCGAACACGAAGCCCGAATGGCTTCGGCGACCTGGCGCAACGCCTCGTCGCCGGCCAGGTGACCAAAGCTGTCGTTATAGGCCTTGAAGTAGTCGACGTCGATCATCAGCAACGACAACTGCTGTTGTTCACGCATCGCCCGGCGCCATTCCAGCTCCAGGTACTCGTCGAAGTGGCGGCGGTTGGACAGCCCGGTCAGGCCATCGGAGTTCATCAGCCGCTGCAGCATCAGGTTGGAATCGAGCAACTGCTGCTGGCTGACGCGCAGGGCACGGTAGGCCTCGTCGCGTTGCAGCAGGGTGAGGTACGAGCGCGAGTGGTAGCGGATACGCGCCACCAGCTCGATGGTGTCGGGCAACTTGACCAGGTAATCGTTGGCACCGGCGGCAAAGGCCGCGCTCTTGACCAGCGGGTCTTCCTTGGTCGACAGAACGATGATCGGGATGTCCTGGGTCGCCGGGTTGTTACGGTACTCGCGCACCAGGGTCAAGCCGTCCAGGCCAGGCATGATCAGGTCCTGGAGGATAACCGTGGGCTTGATGCGCATGGCCTGGGCCACCGCCTGGTGCGGGTCGGCGCAGAAGTGGAAGTCGATGTTGTCTTCATTGGCCAAGCCACGCCGCACCGCTTCGCCGATCATGGCCTGGTCATCGACCAGCAGCACCATCGCCGAGTTTTCGTTGGTGGTCGCGAAACCTTCGATCGGTAAATCATTCATACCTGTTCACCCGATCACGACCGGTCTGGCGGCGTGATTCAATACATTTCGTCATTTTGCGAAAAATTCCATCAAGCGCCCGGCGATGCGTTCCAGCGGCCGGATTTCCACGGCGGCATCGATGGCCGCAGCGGCCTTGGGCATGCCGTACACCGCACTGCTGGCCTGGTCCTGGGCAATGGTCAGAAAACCCTGCTGGCGCATCAGTTTCAGGCCTTGGGCGCCGTCGCGCCCCATGCCGGTAAGCAGCACACCCACCGCATCGCCATTCCAGTAACGTGCCACGCTCTCGAAGAACACATCGATCGAGGGCCGGTAGATTTCATTGACAGGTTCGGCAGTGTAGGCCAGTTGGCCGTTCTGTAGCAGCCGAATGTGGTGGTTGGTACCGGCCAGCAACACCTGCCCGGGCTGCGGCGGTTCGCCTTCACGGGCCAGGCGCACCGGCAGGCCTGCTGCGCTGCTGAGCCATTCGGCCATGCCGGCGGCAAACACCTGGTCCACATGCTGAACCAGCACGATGGCCGCCGGAAACGCGGCCGGCAAGCCCTTGAGCAATACTTCAAGCGCTGCCGGGCCGCCCGCCGACGAGCCGATCGCCACCAGCCCGCGACGTTGGGAAGCCTCGCGCAGCGGTGTAGCCACCGGCCTTGCTGCCGGGGCTCGCTGCTGGCCGACCAGCCAGCCGATATTGAGAATTTTGCGCAGCAGTGGTGCGGCCGCTTCACGGGCATCACCAGCCCCCAGCGCCGGCGTATCGACCACGTCGAGGGCGCCATGGCCCATGGCCTCAAACACCCGATGCACGTTCTGCTTGCGGTCGACCGTAACGATGACGATGGCGCACGGGGTTTCGGCCATGATCCGTCGGGTGGCCTCCACGCCGTCCATCACCGGCATGATCAGGTCCATGAGGATCAGGTCCGGCAGTTGCTCGGCGCAGCGTTGCACCGCTTCGGCGCCATTGCTGGCTACCCACACCACCTGGTGCGCGGGCTCCAAGGCAACTGCCCGGCGCAGCGCCTCGACGGCCATGGGCATGTCATTGACGATGGCGATCTTCATCCCTGAGCACCTCCGATCAGCTCCACCACAGCATCCAGCAACGCATCGTCGTGGAAACTGGCCTTTGCCAAATAGTAGTCGGCGCCGGCATCCAGGCCACGCCGTCGGTCTTCCTCACGGTCTTTGTAGGACACCACCATCACGGGCAACGATTGCAAGCGCTGATCGCGGCGCACCAGGGTCACCAGTTCGATACCGTCCATGCGTGGCATGTCGATGTCGGTGATCAGCAAGTCGAAGTCCTCGCCGCGCAGGGCGTTCCAGCCGTCCATGCCATCTACTGCCACCGCCACGTCGTAGCCACGGTTGCCCAGCAGCTTGCGCTGCAGTTCGCGCACGGTCAGCGAGTCATCGACTACCAGCACCCGCTTGCGGGTCACGCCACGAACGCCACTGCTGCCGCGCTCGATGCGCTCCAGGCTGCCGGTGCTGAGCAGTTTTTCCACCGAGCGCAGCAAGTCTTCGACATCGACGATCAGTACCACCGAGCCATCATCCAGCAAGGCGCCGGAGGAAATGTCCTGCACCTTGCCCAACCGTGGGTCGAGAGGCATCACCACCAACACACGCTCGCCTACCAGCCGCTCCACGGCCACGCCGTACAGTTGCTCGCGCTCACGGATTACCACCACCCGCAGGCTGGCTTCGTCACTTTGCCCGGCTGGGCGGTTGAGCAACTGGCTGGCCGCCACCAGGCCAATGTGCCGGCCTTCGTGCCAGAAGTGCTGACGGCCTTCGATCTGAACGATCTGTTCAGCGGTCACTTCCAGCGTGCGTTCGATATGGGCCAGCGGGAAAGCGTAGGCTTCACCGCCCACCTCGACCACCAGGCTACGCACCACCGACAGGGTCAGCGGCACCTGCAAGTGGAAGCGACAGCCCTGCCCCGCCACCTGCGTCAGCTCGATCGAGCCGCGCAGTTCGCGAACCATGTGCTGCACCGCATCCAGCCCCACGCCGCGCCCGGACACTTCGGTGACCTTGTCACGCAAGCTGAAACCGGGCAGGAACAGGAACGTCAGCAGCTCCGCATCGCTCATCCGCGCCACTGTGTCGGCAGGTGACAGGGCGCGTTCGACGATGCTGCTGCGCAGGCGCTCCAGGTCGATGCCGGCACCATCGTCGATCAACTCCAGGCTGAGCATGCCGGCCTGGTGCGAAGCGCGCAGGCGGATCACGCCCTCGTCTGGCTTGCCCGCCAGCAGCCGCCTTTCTGGCAGCTCGATACCGTGGTCGACGGCATTGCGTAACAGGTGGGTCAGGGGCGCTTCGAGCTTTTCCAGCACATCGCGGTCGACCTGGGTCTTCTCGCCGTCCACCACCAGTCGCACCGGTTTGCCCAGCGAGCGCCCAAGGTCACGCACCATACGGTTTTGCCCGGTCAACACGTCGGCGAACGGGCGCATCCGGCAGGCCAGGGCGGTGTCGTAGAGCAACTGCGCGCGCTGGCTGGCCTGCCAGCCGAACTCGTCCAGGTCGGCCGCCTGCTGCTGCAGGATCTGCTGGGTTTCTGCCAGCAGCCGCTGGGTTTGCGCCAAGGCTTCGAGCACCTCGTTGCTTTGGCCACTGTCCTCCAGTTGCATGCGCAGGCCGTCGAGCGCCTGCATGCCCTGACCGTGCATGCGTTTGAGGCGCTGCAAGGTGGCCAGGTACGGCTTGAGCCGCTGGGTTTCCACGAGCGACTTGCTGGACAGGTCGAGCAGGCTGTTAAGACGGTCGGCGGTGACACGCAGTACCCGCTCGGCCCCTTCGCCAACGCGCTTGCCGGGCTTGCGCCGCAGGGCAGGCTCGGGCTCCGGCTCGGGTTCAGCCGGATCGACTGGCACTACCAGCGGTTCAGACGGCAAGGTTGCCACCTGCGGTTCCGCTTGCAGCGGGGCAGCCAGCGGCGCCGCAGGCACGGTCGCAGCGCCCGGGTCGAGCAAGCTGGCCATTTGCGCAAGAAATACCGGCAAGGTCGCCTGCGCCACGGCATCGCCTGGTGTGGCGATGCGCATCAGCAAGTCGGTCCCCTGCAACAGCGCGTCGATGTGCTCGGCGCTCAACCGCAAGCGGCCCTCCTGGGCGGCTACCAGGCAATCTTCCATGACGTGGGCGACACTCACGCCGGCATCCACCCCGACGATACGCGCGGCCCCCTTCAACGAATGGGCGGCGCGCATGCAGGCCTCGAGCTGGTCGGCCTGGGTGGGGTTGCGTTCCAACGCCATCAGGCCGGCGCTGAGCACCTGGGTTTGCGCCTCGGCCTCCAGGCTGAACAGTTCGAGCAACGATGCATCGCGCATTTGCTCTGGGGTCATGACAGGCTCCGCTGCACGGCAGACAGTAAGTGTTGATCGTCCAGCACTCGCACGCTACGGCCGCGCCACTGCAGCACTGCGGCAGTGAAGCGCGTAGCGTCCTGGCCACTGCCCAGCAGCAGCGGGTCGAGCCGGTGAATACCGTCGATTTCCTCTACGGCCATTACCACAGGGCCACCTTCGGCAGCCAGAATCAGCATGCGTGGCATCGCCCTGCCGCTACGTTGTTCGGCGGTGCCGGCTTGTACACCCAGCAAATCGGCCAGTGACAGGCACGGCACCAGTGCACCGCGAACATTGGCAACCCCCTGCAACACCCGCGAGCGCTGGTGCGGCAGCGAATGTACAGCCTGCAACGGGGCGATTTCAGCCAGGCTGGCGGTGGCCAGTGCCAACCACTCTTCGCCCAGACGGAACAACAGCATGGAGCGGCCGGTGTTTTCTTCGACCGGCTGCGCCGCCGCGGCCAGGTGGTCCTGCATCAGTGCGTAGCGGTCAAGCAGGCGTGTGGCCGCTGCCGCATACACGTCGCAATTGCGACAGTGAACATGACGCGCCAACAGTGGGCATTGCTTGTCGCCGTGCACACCAATGCGGTTCCAGCAATCGTCGATGTGCGCGTCGTCTTCGGCGAGTAGCTGCATCGCAGTGTCACCCTTCATCGTTCAGGCTCCCGGCCAACCCGCGCTGCACGCTCCTGCAGGCGTCGGGCACCGGCCTGGTCGCCCTGGGCCGCCAGCAAGGCCGCCAGGTGCACCAGCGCCTCAGGGTGTTGCGGCTCAAGATACAGCGCCTTGCGGTAGTGGGTCAGTGCCTGTTGTGCATCGCCGTCGGTATCACTGAGCAACCCCAGCCAGTAGTAAACCTGTGCCGAGGGCGCGTACTGGCCCAGGTAGCGCTGGCATTCGGCACGCGCCTGTTCGCTGGCGCCAGCATTGGCAAGCCGGGCGATACTGGCCAGCAGTTCGTTTGCGTCCTCGCGTTTGGGTTCGCGGGCCGGCGCGGGCTTAGCGACCGCCGGTACTGCCCGTAACGGACGCGGCAGTGGCGCGACGGGGGGTGGATAGCCCGCCGAGGCCTGCGGTAGCACGGTACGCCGTGCAGGTTGTGCCGGGGCCACGGCCTGTGGGGCGCTACTGCCTTCTTGGCGCACGTAGGCGAACGATTGGGCAATGCCCAGCGGGCGCATCCCCATCCGCGCCAGCAAGCTGCCTTCAGCCGGGCCGATGAACAATACACCCTGAGGATGCAGCAGACGCTTGAGCACTTCGAACACACGCTGCTGGGTCGCCACGTCAAAGTAGATCAACAGGTTGCGGCAGAACACGAAATCGTACAGGCCATCGCGGGTGGCCAACGCCGGGTCGAGCACATTGCCCACTTGCAGGCTCACCTGCTGCTGCACCCGCTCATGCAGGCGATGGCCTTCGTCGAGGGCGTCAAAATAGCGCTCGCGAAAGCCCAGGTCGCTGCCCCGGAAGGCGTTGCGCCCGTATACGGCCTGCCCGGCCTTGGCCACCGAATTGGGGCTGATGTCCATGCCATCGATCAGGAACGCCCCCGGCGCGATGCCGGCGTCGAGCAGGGCCATGGCCAGCGAATAGGGCTCCTCGCCTGTCGAGCATGGCAGGCTGAGCAGGCGCAGTGGCCGTGCCCCGGCCAACTCGGCCAGGCGCTTGTGTGCCAGGCTGGCCAGGGCGGTGAAGGATTCCGGGTAGCGGAAGAACCAGGTTTCCGGGACGATCACCGCTTCGATCAACGCCTGTTGCTCATCGGCCGACTGCTGCAGGCGCAGCCAGTAATCATCCAGGTCGATGGCGTTCATGGCCACGCAACGCTGGCGCAGCGCGCGCTCGACCATGGGCGCACCCACCGATTCGACGTCCAGGCCAATGCGCTCGCGCAAGAAGCGGAAGAAACGTTCGTTCATGTCGGCATCCCTGTCGGCTCGACCGTGTACAGCAGTTGGTGCACGGCATCAGGCAACAGATCGTTGACTTCGATGCGTTGCAGCAGGCCTTGGTCATCCTGGCGTACAGGCCCCAGGTAAGGCGCTTCGCCGCTGTCCACACCATAGGGCTGGAACTCGTCGGGGCGGCAGCGCAACGTCTCGGTGGCCTGCTCCAGGATCAGCCCCAGTTGCAGGCCACCCCGATAATGCACCAACACCAGACGGGTACTGGTACGGTGTGCCGCAGGCTGGCCAAAACTCAGCGCAGCAAGGTCGATCACCGGTACCAGTTGCCCACGATGGGAAAGGATCCCCGCGACCCAGCCTGGCGCCTGGGCTATCGGTTTGAGCGGCTGGCGCGGCAACACCTCGATGACCTCGTGCACGCTCAGGGCAAAACGCTGTTCCCCGATACGAAACTGCAGGTACAGCGCCCCTTTGGCGTTGTCCGCCCGTGCGGCGTGCGGTTGCAAGTCGTTCATCGCGATCAGACTTTGAAGCGCGACACGCCGCCACGCAGGCCGGCGGCCACCTGGCTCAACTCATCGATGGCAAAACTGGCCTGGCGCAGCGACTCGACAGTCTGGGTGCTGGCATCGCTGAGCTGGGCCAGCGCCTGGTTGATCTGCTCGGCACCGGTGGCCTGGGCCTGCATGCCTTCGTTGACCATCAGCACACGCGGCGCCAAGGCCTGCACCTGGTGAATGATCTGGCTGAGCTGCTCGCCCACCTGTTGCACCTCGAACATGCCGCGGCGCACCTCTTCGGAGAACTTGTCCATGCCCATGACCCCGGCCGATACCGCCGACTGGATCTCGCGCACCATCTGCTCGATGTCGTAGGTGGCCACGGCGGTCTGGTCGGCCAGGCGGCGCACTTCAGTGGCTACCACGGCAAAACCACGGCCGTACTCGCCGGCTTTTTCCGCTTCGATGGCAGCGTTGAGCGACAGCAGGTTGGTCTGGTCGGCGACCTTGACGATGGTCACCACCATCTGGGTGATGTTGCTGGCCTTTTCATTGAGGATGCCGAGCTTGGCATTGACCAGATCGGCAGCGCCCATCACCTGGTGCATGGTCTCTTCCATGCGCGCCAGGCCCTGCTGGCCGGAGCCTGCAAGGCTGGAAGCCTGGTCGGCGGCCGAGGTGACTTCGGTCATGGTGCGCACCAGGTCACGCGAGGTGGCGGCAATCTCCCGCGAGGTAGCGCCAATTTCCGTGGTGGTGGCGGCCGTCTCGGTAGCGGTGGCTTGCTGTTGTTTGGATGTAGCAGCGATTTCAGTGACCGAAGTGGTTACCTGCACCGACGAGCGCTGGGCCTGGGCCACCAGGTTGGCCAGTGCCTCGGCCATTTCGTTGAAACCGCTTTCGATGGCGCCGAACTCGTCTTTGCGGTCCAGGCTCAGGCGCATGCTCAGGTCGCCGGAGCGCAACTTGTCGAGGGCATGGACGATGCGCTGCATGGGGGCGGTGATGGCACGCATCAGCAACAGGCCGCAAATGCCGGCGGCGACGATTGCCAGCAGCAGCGAAACCACCATGCTGCCTTTGGCCGTGCTCACGGCACTGACGATTTCGTTGGTGGCCGCGTCGGCAGAAGCCCGGTTGTTTTCGATCACTTCATTCAGGTGCTTGCGCCCGTCCACCCAGGCAGGGGTGAGTACATCGGTAATCAGCCGCTGGGCTTCGTCGTAATTGTGCTGGCGATAGGCATCCAGTACCTGGCCTATCAGCTTCATGTAGTTTTCTTCGAGCTGAACGAAGGCGTCGAAGCGGGTCTGGTCGTCTTTGTCCTGAATGGTGGCCTGGTAACTGGCCATGTGTTGCTTGAGCCTGTCTTCAAAGCTCTTGAACAGCTCCATGTCAGCCGAAGTGATTTCGCGGTGGTTGGACAGGCCCACCAGTTGCTGGCTGGTGACATAGCTATCGACCCAGGCGCTGCGGATCATCGAGCTGTAGTAGACCCCGGGAATGCTGTCGGTACCCACCGCCTCTTCGGCGGTTTCGATGGCGGCCAACCGCGAGTAGGCGGCCACGATCATCAGCATGATGGCGATGATCACGGCGAAACTTGCCAGGATCCGTTGGCGCAAGGTCCAGTTCTTCACATTCAGCCCTCAGGAATTCACAACGAGCGGGAAAATCGCCGAAGTATAGCCCAGAGGCCTTACAGATTTGCGGGTGAAGTGAAGCCTAACGCACAGCAGACCAAGTTTTTGTAGGAGCGGGCTTGCCGCTCCTACACACGTTAGGCGCCGACTATTGGCCGGCGGCGAGACGGGCCTGGCTTTCCAGTTCCTGGCGCAGCGCCGGGTCCAGCCGTAGTTGGCGGGCCAGTTCGTCCAGGTAGGCACGCTCCATGAAGTTTTCCTGGTCGACCATCAACACGCTGGCCAGGTACATCTCGGCCGCCATCTCTGGCGTTTGCGCAGCGCGGGCCACTTCGGCCGGGTCCAGCGGTTTGTTCAGTTCGGCATGCAGCCAGTGCTGCAGCTCGCGGTCGCTGTCCAGGCGGGTGAATTCACCTTCGATCAGCGCCCGCTCACGCTCGTCGATGTGGCCATCGGACTTGGCCGCCGCCACCAGCGCCCGCAGCACGGCCTGGCTGTGCTGCTCGGCCTGGGCGGGCGGCAGGCGGTCGACGGTTTGCGGTTCGGCTGCGGCCACCCGCTGGTTGGCCTGCCAGTTGCCGTAGGCTTTATAGGCCAGCACCCCCAGCGCGGCCAGGCCACCGTAGGTCAGGGCCTTGCCGCCGTACTTGCGGGCCTTCTTGCTACCCAACAACAGGCCCAGTGCCCCGCCACCCAACAGGCCGCCACCGGCTCCGGACAACAGCCCGCCAAGCCCACCGGCAGCGCTGCCGGACTTGTTCGCGCCGCCCTGTTTTTCAAGCATCTGCTGGCCGGATTTGAGGAGTTGATCGAGCAAGCCCCGGGTGTTCATTCGCGTGTCTCCACGTAAGAAAATGCAATCGCTAGAGTAAGGCTTGGCGCAGTACACGCCATCGTGGATTTGCTTCGGGATGTTGCATTGGCTGGCAAAAAGCCAACTAGACTCGATATCGCCAATACCTCGCGCAACCGCACTACGCTTATAACAATTGCTTCACGGCTTGCTTGATGACTGCCCCGACCAAGATCTCCAAGAAGAGGGAACACCATGTCAGTGCACAAGACCGCATTGCTCGGCGCCATGACGGGCGCCGTGCTGGCCAGCGCCAGCCTGCAGGCTGCCGAACCGCCCAAGGCCCTGGGGCCTGGCGAGGGGCGCCTGGATATCGTCGCCTGGCCGGGCTACATCGAGCGCGGTGAAAGCGACAAAGCCTACGACTGGGTGACCGGTTTCGAGAAGGAAACCGGCTGCAAGGTCAGCGTGAAAACGGCCGCCACCTCGGACGAAATGGTCAGCCTGATGACCAAGGGCGGTTACGACCTGGTCACTGCCTCAGGCGATGCTTCGCTGCGGCTGATCGTGGGCAAGCGCGTGCAACCGATCAACACCGCACTGATCCCCAACTGGAAAAACCTCGACCCTCGCTTGCAGAACGGTGGCTGGTACGTGGTCGACAAGCAGGTTTATGGCACCCCGTACCAATGGGGGCCGAACGTGCTGCTGTACAACACCAATACCTTCAAGCAACCCCCCACCAGCTGGGGCGTGGTGTTCGAGCCGCAGAACCTGCCCGACGGCAAGCCGAACAAAGGCCGCGTGCAGGCCTACGACGGGCCGATCTACATCGCGGACGCGGCGCTGTACCTGAAATCGGCCAAGCCTGAGCTAGGCATCAAGGACCCGTACGAGCTGAACGAGGCACAGTACAAGGCCGTGCTGGAGCTGCTGCGCCAGCAGCAACCGCTGATCCACCGTTACTGGCATGACGCCACGGTACAGATGAGCGATGTGAAGAACGAAGGCGTGGTCGCCTCCAGCTCCTGGGGCTACATGGTCAATGGCCTGAAGGCCGAGAACCAGCCAGTGGCCTCGACCATTCCCAAGGAAGGCGCGACCGGCTGGGCCGACACCACCATGCTGCACAGCGAGGCCAAGCATCCCAACTGTGCCTATAAGTGGATGGACTGGTCGCTGCAGCCCAAAGTACAGGGTGATGTGGCCGCCTGGTTCGGTTCGTTGCCGGCAGTGCCGGCGGCGTGCACCGGCAGCGAACTGCTGGGCGCCGAGGGTTGCAAGACCAACGGCTTCGACAACTTCGACAAGATCGCCTTCTGGAAAACGCCGCAGGCTCAGGGGGGCAAGTTCGTGCCTTATAGCCGCTGGACCCAGGATTACATTGCGATCATGGGTGGGCGCTGAGGCTGCCTGAATGCCTGTGCCGGCCTCTTCGCGGGTAAACCCGCTCCCATAGGTACAGCGCCACTTTTACAGGCGGTGGTGATCCTGTGGGAGCGGGTTTACCCGCGAAGGGGCCGGCACAGGAGAACATTGATGTCCGGAGCCCACGCATGCCCCTAGCCGTCCAGTTCACCCAGGTTTCCCGCACCTTCGGCGAGGTCAAGGCCGTCGACCAGGTCAGCATCGACATCATCGATGGCGAGTTCTTCTCCATGCTCGGCCCTTCCGGCTCGGGCAAGACCACCTGCCTGCGCCTGATCGCCGGCTTTGAACAACCCACCAGCGGCTCGATCCGTATCCACGGTGTCGAGGCTGCTGGCGTGCCGCCCTACCAGCGTGACGTCAACACCGTGTTCCAGGACTACGCACTGTTTCCGCACATGAACGTGCTGGACAACATCGCCTATGGCCTGAAGGTAAAAGGCGTGGCCAAGGCCGAACGCCACAGCCGCGCCGAAGAGGCCCTGGCCATGGTGGCCCTGGCCGGTTACGGCGCACGCAAGCCGGCGCAGCTGTCCGGCGGCCAGCGCCAGCGCGTGGCTTTGGCCCGGGCACTGGTCAACCGGCCGCGGGTGCTGCTACTGGACGAGCCGCTGGGCGCGCTGGACCTCAAGTTGCGCGAACAGATGCAGGGCGAGTTGAAAAAGCTGCAGCGCCAATTGGGCATCACCTTCATCTTCGTCACCCACGACCAGACCGAAGCGCTGTCGATGTCCGACCGGGTTGCGGTGTTCAACCGCGGCCGCATCGAGCAGGTCGACACACCGCGAAACCTGTACATGAAGCCTGCCACCACCTTTGTTGCCGAGTTCGTCGGCACCTCCAACGTGGTGCGTGGCGAGCTGGCCATGGCGCTTAACGGCAGCTCGGCGCCCTTCTCCATCCGCCCCGAGCACATCCGCCTGGGCGACCCGGTGGTGACCAGCCATGAGGTGCAGGTCAACGGCGTGCTGCGTGATGTCCAGTACCAAGGCAGCGCCACGCGCTATGAGCTGCAACTGGACAACGGCCAGCTGCTGGCAGTCAGCCAGGCCAACGACCGCTGGCAAGCACAGGCCCAGGCCTGGCAGCCCGGGCAACAGGTACTGGCGCACTGGCCCCGTGAGGCCATGACGGTGCTGCAGGAAACCGAGGCCCGCTGACATGAGTGCACTGCGCAGCCTGTCCAACCTGCTGTACCGGCGCCCCAACCTGTACCTGGCACTGCTGCTGGTACCGCCGCTGACCTGGTTTGGCGCGATCTACCTGGGCTCGTTGCTGAACCTGCTGTGGCAGGGCTTCTATACCTTCGACGACTTCACCATGGCGGTAACCCCGGACCTCACACTGGGCAACTTCGCCGCGCTGTTCAACCCGTCGAACTTCGACATCATCCTGCGCACCCTGGGCATGGCCGTGGCCGTGTCGTTGGCCAGCGCGGTACTGGCCTTCCCCATCGCCTACTACATGGCGCGCTACACCAGCGGCAAGACCAAGGCGTTTTTCTACATCGCGGTGATGATGCCGATGTGGGCCAGCTACATCGTCAAGACCTATGCCTGGACCCTGCTGCTGGCCAAGGGCGGCGTGGCGCAGTGGTTTGTCCAGCAGCTGCACCTGGACGGGCTGCTGCAAACGGTGCTGACCGTGCCGGGTGTGGGTGGCAGCACGCTGTCGACGTCGCACCTGGGTCGCTTCATGGTGTTCGTGTACATCTGGCTGCCGTTCATGATCCTGCCGATCCAGGCCTCGCTGGAGCGCCTGCCGCCTTCACTGCTGCAAGCCTCGGCAGACCTCGGCGCACGGCCCGGGCAAACCTTCGTCCAGGTGATCTTGCCGCTGTCGATTCCGGGCATTGCGGCCGGCTCGATCTTCACGTTCTCGCTCACCCTGGGCGACTTCATCGTGCCGCAACTGGTCGGCCCGCCCGGCTATTTCATCGGCAGCATGGTCTATGCCCAGCAAGGGGCGATCGGCAACATGGTCTATGCCCAGCAAGGGGCGATCGGCAACATGCCGATGGCTGCCGCGTTCACCCTGGTGCCGATCGTGCTGATTGCGGTGTACCTGTCTATCGTCAAGCGCTTGGGGGCCTTCGATGCACTCTGAAAAAGCGTCAACGGGGCTGCGCCTGGCGGCCTGGGGCGGGTTGCTGTTTTTGCATTTTCCGATCCTGATCATCTTCCTGTACGCGTTCAACACCGAAGACGCAGCATTCAGCTTCCCGCCCAAGGGCTTTACCCTGAAGTGGTTCGCCGTGGCCTTCGCCCGGCCCGATGTGCTGGAGGCGATCAAGCTGTCGCTGCAGGTGGCCTGCCTGGCCACGCTGATCGCCCTGGTGCTCGGCACCTTGGCCTCGGCGGCGCTGTACCGGCGCAGCTTTTTCGGCAAGGAAAGCATTTCGCTGATGCTCATCCTGCCCATCGCCCTGCCCGGCATCATCACCGGTATCGCCCTGCTCTCGGCGTTCAAGACACTGGGCATAGAGCCCGGTGTATTCACCATCGTGGTCGGCCACGCCACGTTCTGCGTGGTCATCGTCTACAACAACGTGATCGCCCGCCTGCGGCGCACCTCGCAAAGCCTGATCGAAGCCTCGATGGACCTGGGCGCCGATGGCTGGCAAACCTTCCGCTACATCATCCTGCCCAACCTCGGCTCGGCGCTGCTGGCCGGTGGCATGCTGGCCTTTGCCCTGTCGTTCGATGAAATCATCGTCACCACCTTCACCGCCGGCCACGAGCGCACGCTGCCGATCTGGCTGCTCAACCAGCTCAGCCGCCCGCGCGACGTGCCGGTGACCAACGTGGTCGCCATGCTGGTGATGCTGGTAACCATGCTGCCGATCCTTGGCGCCTATTACCTGACCCGTGGCGGCGACAGCGTTCGCCCTGGCGCAGATCAACGAAGCCAGCGAAGCCCAGGTGGACAGCGCCGTGCGCGCCGCCGACCAGGCCTTCGACAGCTGGTCGCAAACCAGCCCCAAGGACCGCTCGCAAGCCTTGCTGGCGCTGGCGGATGCCATCGAGGCCCATGGCGATGAACTGGCCCGGCTGGAATCGCAGAACTGCGGCAAGCCGCTGAGTGCCGCGTTGAATGACGAAATCCCGGCCATTGCCGACGTGTTCCGCTATTTTGCCGGTGCCGCGCGCTGCCTGGGCGGTTCGGCGGCCGGCGAGTACCTGCCGGGCCACACCTCGATGATCCGCCGCGACCCGCTGGGCGTGGTGGCTTCGATTGCCCCGTGGAACTACCCGTTGATGATGCTGGCCTGGAAGATCGCTCCCGCTCTGGCCGCTGGCAACACCGTGGTGATCAAGCCTTCCGAACTGACCCCACTGACCGCCCTGCGCCTGGGTGAACTGTCTCAGGACCTGCTGCCACCGGGCGTACTGAACATCCTGTTCGGCCGCGGCCAGACGGTGGGCAACCCGCTGGTCAATCATCCCAAGGTGCGCATGGTGTCGCTGACCGGCTCGATCCCTACCGGCGCGCACATCATCAGCGCCACCGCCGACAGCGTGAAACGCATGCACATGGAACTGGGCGGCAAGGCTCCGGTGCTGGTGTTCGACGATGCCGACATCGACGCTGCCGTCGATGGCATCCGCACCTTCGGCTTCTACAACGCCGGCCAGGACTGCACCGCCGCCTGCCGCCTGTATGTGCAGGACGGGATCTACGAGCAATTCGTCAAACGACTGGGCGCAGCGGTGGCCAGCCTCAAGCCGGGCCTGCAGGACGCCGAGGACACTGAGCTGGGGCCATTGATCAGCGCCCAGCACCGCGACAAAGTCGCCGGCCTGGTGCAGCGGGCCATCGCTCAGCCGCACATTCGCCTGGTGACAGGCGGCAAGGCGATCGACGGCGAAGGCTTCTTCTTCGAGCCAACCGTGCTGGCCGATGCCCAGCAGGACGACGAGATCGTGCGCAACGAAGTGTTCGGCCCGGTGGTGTCGGTCACCCGCTTCACCGACGAAGCGCAGGCACTGGAGTGGGCCAACGACTCCAACTACGGCCTGGCCTCATCGGTATGGACCCGCGACACCGGCCGCGCCCACCGCCTGGCGGCGCGCTTGCAGTATGGCTGCACCTGGGTGAACACCCACTTCATGCTGGTGAGCGAAATGCCCCATGGCGGGCAGAAGCATTCGGGGTATGGGAAGGATATGTCGATGTATGGGCTGGAGGATTACACCTGTGTGCGGCATGTGATGATCAAGCACTGAATGTAGTGCCTGGATTGGGGCCTGCACCTCAATCCAGGAGCATTCCTACAATCAGCTCGGCCCATTCCTAACGCCTTTTCCTCTATCTTGCCGCCATCAAAAATCAGATGAGCAAAAGGCCAATTATCATGGAGTATCGAGGACAAAGAGCAAAGGTGAAATACAGCAAGGAAGACCGCTTGTGGGTCGGTAACCTTTGCACAACTCGCGATATCGTCGGGTTTCACGCTCGGTCGCGCAGGATGTTGCCTGCCGCATTCAAAGAGGCGGTGGATGACTATCTGGAAGCAGCCAATAGAACAGGAGTAAGTATCAACTCCTGATTTTTCGCGACCACTGTGAGAGCGGGTTCACCCGCGAACACCGGCAAAGCCGGTGCCATACACCGAGTCGCCTTCTTCGCGGGTGAATCCGCTCCCACAGGGTACGCGCTGTATCAACAGGCTTGGATCAGTCGCGCAGATCCGACTCATGAATCGGGTTGGCCCGGCTGGTCGCACGTTGGTACTGCGCGGGCCAGGTAGCTTTGTTACCGCCCAGATCGTCATCGGCATGCAGCGGCCAGTAAGGGTCGCGCAGCAGTTCGCGGGCGAGGAAGATGATGTCGGCCTGGCCGGTCCGCAAAATGTGCTCGGCCTGGGCCGGTTCGGTGATCATGCCCACGGTGCCGGTGGCGATTTCCGATTCCTTGCGCACGCGTTCGGCGAAGCGCGTCTGGTAGCCGGGGCCGGTGGGGATCTCGGCGTTTACCGAAGTGCCGCCGGAAGATACGTCGATCAGGTCGACCCCCAACCCGCGCAGTCGGCGGGCCAGTTCGACGGTTTCATCGGGGTTCCAGCCGTCTTCGACCCAATCGGTTGCCGATACCCGCACCAACAGCGGCAATTCGGCCGGCCAGATCTTGCGCACGGCCTCGACCACCTGCAGGGTCAGGCGGATGCGGTTCTCGAAGCAGCTGCCGTACTCGTCGCGGCGCTGGTTACTCAACGGGGACAGGAACTGATGCAACAGGTAGCCATGGGCGGCGTGGATTTCGACCACCTTGAAACCGGCCTTCAAGGCGCGCTCGGTCGAGGCGACGAAGGCAGCGATCACACCCTGGATCTCTTCGTGGTTCAATTCATGTGGCGGCGTGTGTTGTGGGTCGAACGCGATCTTCGATGGCCCTACGGGCTGCCAGCCACCGTCTTCGAGCTTCACGCTGCCCTGCTTGCCCAGCCATGGGCGATAGGTACTGGCCTTGCGCCCGGCGTGGGCCAGCTGGATGCCAGGCACGGCACCTTGGGCGGTAATGAAGCGGGTAATACGTTGCAGCGGGGCGATCTGTGCGTCGTCCCACAGACCAAGGTCTTCGGCGGTGATGCGGCCATCGGCGGTTACCGCCACGGCTTCAGTGATAACCAGGCCCGCACCACCCACGGCGCGGCTGCCCAAATGAACAAGGTGCCAGTCGTTGGCCAGGCCATCGACGGCGGAATACTGGCACATCGGTGACACAGCGATGCGGTTGGGCAGGGTCAGCTGACGCAGGGTGTAAGGCTCGAGCAGCAGGCTCATGAGGGCACCTCCCAAGGACTCCAATGGTGATCCGGCCCGGACACTCAATTGCACGTCCCTGGCCCAGGTCCGGTCATAACTTCAGACTAGACCAGAATGGGTGGGGGGAAGCTCCCTGGAGTTTAGGAAAGCCAGACGGTTCAGTCGAAGGCATGCTTTAGCGACTCCAAATCCGATCAGCATTGCAGATGTTCCCTACGACTTAGATCTGGTGATACCTAACTTGAAGAAATACCCTACAAGTCCTGTCGACAGGCGTCTGATTGTTACTGGAAACACTGCCCCTTAGGCTTTCCAGGTCGCTGAGATCCAGCGATGCGGGTGTGGAAACCCGGTCAATCTTCAAGTGCCTGCTGTAATGGCAGCTGTGTGCGGGAGGCCGTTTGGCCTACCGGGTTCCTTGAAGACCGGTCTTTCCACCCTGCATACAGTTGCCGCCCTTCGTGTGGAAACGGCGGTGGCAACTCCTTTAACCTTCAAGGAATTGCTAAAAATGACTACAGAAGACACCCAACTCACCGCTGGCAAGACCACTTTCTTCCAAGGTGAAAACCACACCCATCCACTTTTTCGCATCGAAGCAGGCATCCCGTGCCGAGACGCCCGGGAACAGGCCTCGGAATTGATGGGCTATGTGCGAGAGTTGACCATCGTCGGTCTGATGGATGAGAAACCCATGATGATCTGGGCTGCGCATTACCTTAGCGCGATGGCCAAGGCACTGATGGATGATGCCGAGCTGGGGATGAAGCATTGAGGGGTGGGTGGCGGTAGGTTGCATGATGGCCGCCAGGTGTACGCCGACAGGTTTGCAGCGCCTATGAGATCGAGCGCCGCCCGCGCGGCGCTTCGCGGGACAAGCCCGCTCCCACATTTGTTG
>JADHEF010001213.1_pt1 | contig 17464 bp, 15 predicted proteins | sample 8952391 | NCBI WGS metagenome assembly JADHEF01 (sample SAMN16124439, study PRJNA663245) | bioreactor sludge metagenome | isolation source: sludge (nitrite) | place: India:Bengaluru | collected 2019-02-28
TCTATAACATTTATGGTAAAGCTGGCGCGCGTACTGAAATGCCAGGTTGTTCATTATGTATGGGTAACCAAGCACGTGTAGCTCCGAACACTACTTGTGTATCGACTTCTACTCGTAACTTCCCGAACCGTTTAGGTCAAGGTGCGAACGTTTACTTAGCGTCTGCTGAACTTGCTTCTGTTGCTGCTGTACTTGGTAAATTACCAACTCCAGAAGAATACCAACAGTATGCAGCTCAAATTGATAGCATGTCTGCTGACATCTACCAATACTTAAGCTTCGACAAAATGGGCGACTATACTGACGCTGCTGCGAATGTTGATACCAAGAAAATTGCTGCTGCTCAGTTGACTTAATTGATTGATAATTAAGATACAGTAGTTTATAAAAGCTTCACTTAGGTGGGGCTTTTTTTATGAAACTAACAAAATTTACAATTAAAAATTTCAGAAGTATTACTGATGGTGGACAAATTAATTTAAAAGATCAATCTGTCTTAGTTGGTAGGAATAATGAAGGTAAAACTACAGTTTTACTTGCTTTGAGGGGCTTTGTTGCACAAACCTATCTCTAAAGGCTTATTCCACAATATAATTCTCAAATGAATAAGCCCACACCTAAAATCTATCGTACAACCAATTGGTCTTCTTATAACAGTGCATTAATAAATCGAGGAAATCTCTCAATTTGGTTTGATCCCAAGACGCAATGGTACGCTCAACCCAAAGGTAAACATGGTCGAAATCAAACTTATTCAGATACAGCCATCCAATGCTGTTTAATGATCAAATCCTTATTTCGTCTTTCTTTACGCATGGTCACTGGCTTTGTGCAAAGTCTCATTCATCTTTGTAGATTAGATTGGACAGCACCGGATTATTCAACCATTTGTAGAAGACAAAAGCATATTGATATTGCAATTAACTATCAAAAAAGCAGTAATGGTCTCTAGCTACTCGTCGATTCTACTGGCTTAAAGTTTCTAGGCGAAGGTGAATGGAAGCGTAAGAAACACCAACCTGAATATCGTCGCCAATGGCGTAAACTTCATATTGGTATAGATGCTGAAACCCTTCAAATACGCGCTATTCAACTCACTACAAATAATGTGAGTGATTCACAAGTGCTTGGTGATTTACTCGATCAGATTCCACAAGATGAGCAGATTGACTCTGTCTATACTGATGGGGCTTATGACACCAAGCAATGCCGTCAAGTATTGCAGACCGACAAGCACATGCGGTGATTCCGCCAAGAAAAAATGCGAAACCTTGGAAAGATACAAAGACCAGCTCGCTAGAGCGAAATGAATTACTTCGAACAGTTAAACGTTTAGGAAGAACAATATGGAAAAATTGGTCAGGCTATCATCGCAGAAGTCTGATAGAAACCAAGATGCATTGCATCAAATTATTAGGCGATAAACTCCGTGCGAGAAACTTTCAAAGCCAAGTCAATGAGATTCATGCACGTGTGGCCGTATTAAATAAATTTACAGATTTAGGTCGACCTCACACCCAAGTTGCCACTTAAATTTAGATAACTTGGAAGAAGTTTAGCTTTTGAATGTTTGTGCAACAAAGCCAATATGAATTGTCAGCACGTAACTCGCGGAGTCAAATAGCCATTTAAATACAATCAGATAGTTAGTTCCCAATTCAGCACCAAAGCATGTCTAGACATCTAAATTTAAGCGATCTAGAGGAAAATATGCATAAAAAATGCCTATGTCGCAAGTTTACGATTCTTTTTAAAGCTGCGAAATCCTTCAAGCATGAGGGTGGAAACTGCGAGCCAAATGGCGATATAGGTTGGCCATTCTGCTGAAGTAATGCTTTCTCCTAAGGCGATTGAAACCGCCACTAACAATATCGGTTCAACATAAACCAACAGTCCAAATAAGCTTAAGTTTAAATGCGGGGCAGACAAGGATTGAAATGCCAAAGCCAGTGCACTGATTAGTCCAAGTCCTGAAATGAGCCAAAGCGTATGTGAACTTTCAGATAGGCTTTCTGTGACGATACTGCCTTGCATGATAAAGAAAATACAAACAGGGAGGCTCAACATCATGTCAAACCAAAGTCCGCCTATATTATTCGTCTCCGTTTTTTGTCTGAGCCAAAAATAGATTGGATAGCCTAAGCAAATCAGCAGAGTGGGCCAACTCAGTGTTTGAGAAATCGCCAAGAGGTTCAAGATCCCCAGCACTGCAAAAATACAGGACAGTTGCTGAAAGCGTGACATTCGCTCTTTAAAGGCAATCCGACCGACAATCACCATGCTAATCGGCATCATAAAATAACCGAGTGAAACATCCAGTCCATAGCCATGACTGGGTGCCCACATAAACAGCCACAACTGAATCCCAATTAAAAACGAAGATAAAATTCGCGTTAAAAAGAAAAAGCGCTCTTGGTAGAAACGGCGATAAATAACAACCACCTGAGACCAATTGCCTTTGAGCCAAATAAAAAGTGTTAGACATGGAATAGTCAATACAATGCGCCAGCCGTAAATTTCTGTACCTGCCAGCGTGCCCAAAAGTGAGGTATAGGCAAACATTAAAGCAAATAATACCGAGGCCGTGATATTTAAGCTAATGCCAAGTGCTGTATTAGGATGCGTAGACATAGGCGGTTCTTAAGCTGTATCAATGTGTGATATTTTATTGCAATACTCTTGATAAAATGGCTTGTAATCATTAGCTTGAATGAGAAAATTTCTCGTAGGAGGCTGCTCATGCAATTGGATAAATTTGATTTCGCTTTATTGGAGCATTTGCAAAAAGATTGCTTAACGCCACTTCGAGAGTTGGCCGATTTAGTGCATTTATCAACGGCCTCGGTACAACGTCGCATTCAAAAATTAAGAGACAGTGGCTATATTATTGGCAATACCGCAGTGCTTGATCCAGACAAATTGGGACAAGTGATTACGATTTTTGTCGAGGTTCGCGTCAACCAAACCCATGTGACAGACCTTGAGGAGTTGAAAACGAGTTTTTCAATTCCAGAAATACAGCAGTGCTATTACGTAACAGGTGAGGCGGATTTTATGTTGGTACTCTTGGTGCCAAGTATGAGTCGGTTTCAAGCCTTATGTGATCAGCTTTTTCATCATAATGCCAATGTGCAATGGTTTAAAACCACTGTTGTGTTAGAAAGGATCAAAACAACTTTAGAGGTGTCTTGTCAGCCATAGCTTTTATTCTCCTTTCTAGATTCCACTTTAGACTCAATGGCTAAAGGGGCTGCTTGAAATAGGAAAAGAGAAGAGTCGTTTCTGAATTTTTAGGCACTCAAAATAACGCCATGATGGAATTGGGCTCCTATTTATATAACGAATTTATTTTTCTAATTTTGATGGTTTTGTACCTATAAAACTTGAGAAGGAGGCACGCTGTTATAGTTTTTTCAAGCCTTACTGTAGCTACTCATTCACACCAAACTAGCTGAAAATTTGATTCAAGAAGGGATCACAATCTTGATGGTGGCGTAATGTTTATAACACAGCAACTGAATACAATTTCTGAATTGGTTGAGGGGCAGGGTCTTTCAGACCAACTGCAACATCTACTTGCGCAGCAGTATTTAAACTTAGAAGCGACTTTTCTGCGTGCTAAAGTTTTACGTGATTTTTCAAGCGCTAAAGTTCAGTATATTGTGCAGTCTGCCATTCAAGCAGAACACGCGGAGGTCGCATTTTTATTTGCGCCTTTTATCTTGGCAAATTTGAACCATCCTGTGATTTATAGCAGCCCTGCAACGCCAACCGTACTCAATATCCTCAATCGTTACTATCAAGCAGAGCAAAAACAAAACCTAAAAATAGATGATGTGCTTGAGGCTCTCAATGTTTATTTAGATTTGAGTGATAGCGTATTTAATGATGTCGATTTTTTCTATTTTTCATTGATCAAAGCACTATGTCGAACTGATGTCTCTCAGATTTTTTTGGTGACATCATTAGCGCTCAATACACAAAAACTTGCGGAGCTGGAACAGTTTTTTAAAGTCAAAATTAATTATATTTCTACCCATCCACAAGATGCCATCATCGACAGTAGGGAATGGAATATGCGGAAATTGTTCTTTAAAAACAAAGATCAGCAATATATCGATTTATGTGAAAAATTCGCCACATTGAATGCGCAGTTACTGTTGAGTTATGGCAGTTATAACCAGCAGCAAGCGATTCAGCTAGTTGAAGATATGTTCTATGCCGAGCATATTTATGAAAAGTTATCGGTCTATGCCGAGTATATGCAGACCTGTCTACAACATGGCGTGTCCCGAAAGCAGGCGACTTTTTTTGCCTAATTTACGTTTTTAATGCGCCATTCAAAACAGCTTTTCTTTCATATTGATGCATATACCTAGGTCATCCCCATGTTTTTATATACAGACTTTGATCAAAATTTATTAAATGAACGTGTCGCACAGTTTCGCGACCAAACCCAGCGTTATTTAGAGGGAAAACTGACTGAAGAAGAATATCGTCCCTTACGCTTACAAAATGGTTTATATGTTCAACGCTATGCTCCCATGCTACGTTTGGCAGTGCCTTATGGCTTAATGAACTCAGCACAACTGCGGAAGGTGGCTGAGGTTGCACAGAAGTATGACCGTGGTTATGCGCATATTTCTACGCGCCAAAATATTCAATTGAATTGGCCGCAGCTTGCAGATGTCCCCGATATTTTGCAGGAACTCGCTACAGTACACATGCATTCTATTCAGACCAGTGGCAACTGTATTCGAAACACCACCACAGACCAATATGCAGGTGTAGTTGAGGGCGAGCTCACAGACCCGCGCCCCACCTGTGAACTAATTCGCCAGTGGAGTACTTTCCATCCTGAATTTTCATTCCTACCACGTAAATTTAAAATTGCGGTTTGTGCCCAGCCTGAGCAAGACCGTGCTTCTACGACCTTCCATGATGTTGGGGTCTATGTGGTAGAAAATGAAGCGGGGGAGTTGGGCTATCAAATCAAAGTTGGCGGGGGACTTGGACGCACACCTTTAGCGGGACATGTGATTAAGCCATTTTTAGCTCGTGAAGATTTAATTGCTTATTTAGATGCCATCATGCGTGTCTATAACCTGCATGGCCGCCGTGATAATAAATACAAAGCACGTATTAAAATTTTAGTGAAAGCTCTGACCCCAGCAGGTTTTGCTGAAAAAGTTGAAGCCGAGTTTGCACATACTCAAACACTGCTTAAAGTTCAGCCCAGTGTCTTGGCGCAAATGGATGCCGTATTTCAACCGTTTGCTTATGAAGATTTAGACACAGAAAATTTTGAGGCTTTGTTCCAGCAGTATCCGCAGTTTAAACACTGGTTCAAGATCAATACCCATGCACATAAAGTCGCGGGCTACCGCATCGTTACGATCAGCTTAAAACGGGCGGGTGTAGCACCGGGGGATATGACTTCCGATGAAATGTGTTTAATTGCAGATTTGGCTGACCAATATACCTTTGGTGAGCTGCGAACCACGCATGAGCAAAATATTGCCTTAACCGATGTACGCCAAAAGGATCTGTTTGAACTGTGGCAAGTCTTGGATCGTGGCAATTTGGCTCGTGCGCATATTGGCTTTCTGACTGACATGATTTGCTGTCCGGGTGGCGATTTTTGCTCCTTGGCAAATGCCAAATCCATTCCTGTGTATGAAGCAATTGCTCGCCGTTTTGATGATTTGGATGCTTTATATCATTTAGGCAGGGTCGATTTGAACATTTCAGGCTGTATGAATGCGTGTGGACACCACCATGTCGGCAATATTGGCATCTTAGGTGTCGATAAAAAAGGCGCTGAATATTACCAAATTAGCTTAGGCGGTAACTCAGATCATGATGCATCCATCGGCGATATTTTAGGGCCATCATTTCCCGCAGAAGATATTCCTGATGTGCTCGAAGAAATTTTGAATACCTATCTGGATTTGCGTTTGGAGCATGAATCTTTTTTAGAAACCTACAAACGTGTCTCGATCCAGCCGTTTAAAGAGCGGGCATATGCGGACATAAATTGAGATGTTGGATGACCGAACTCGGCTGAAGAAGCTAAAAACTGCGAGCTGCGAAATCATCATTATTTTGGCCGTTTGGAGCTGTGCTGATGTGTTACAAAAGTTGGTGAATTTGCCTGTGGCATCAGGGGTACTTGGGTTTTTTCTGCTGTTGTTTTTACTTGAAATGAAATGGTTGAAATTAGCCCACGTTGAACGCGGTGCCAATTTGTTACTGGCGGAACTGCTGCTGTTTTTCATTCCGCCAGTGGTTGGCGTGATTCAATATCAGGATTTATTGATTGCTAGTGGTTGGAAAATTTTGCTGGTGATTTTAATCAGCACCGCTTTGGTGATGATGGTTTCTGTATATAGCGTGCGGTTGTTGTTAAAGCAGTCAGTGCTAAATCAATAATCAAAACAGGAAGAACAGCATGACTGAGTGCTGGGGGCTTTTTTACTTGGTTTGGACCGTGCTGTGCTATTTCATGGCAAAGCAGCTTTTTGTTCGAACACAAAAAATCTATTTATCCCCCATTATTGTTGTTCCTAGCTTGAGCATCGTACTGATCTTTCTTTTACAGCATCAGTTCCAAGACTATTACTTTTATACCCAATATTTGGTGGCCATGCTCGGCCCAATTACGGTGGCTTTTGCGATTCCTGTATTTCGTTATCGCCGCATGATTCAGCAACATTTTAAAGTGTTGCTCTTCAGTTCCAGCCTCGCCATGTTGGTGGGTATTTTCAGTAGTTGGTTTTTGGCCAGTCTGATGAACTTCGATGACATCGTTAAAAATAGTCTATTGGCACGTTCTATTTCAATTCCGTTTGCTTTAGTACTCACCGAAAAAGTGGGTGGCTCCATCAGCCTGATTCCACTCTTTACCGTGATTACAGGTTTGGTCGGCATGTTGTTGGGAGATGTTTTGTTGTTCTGGATGAGGTTCAAGAACAGGATTGCTTCGGGAGCAGCACTGGGCAATGCTGCCCATGCTATGGGCATAGCTCGGGCAAGACAACGCCATGAATTAGAGGGTGTCATTGCCAGTCTTTCCATGATTATTTCAGGAATCATTATGGTACTTTTTGCTCCCAGCGTGATTGCACTGACGAGGTACATCCTTGGCGCTATAGCGTTTTAAATCAAAATAAGGAGTCGCAGATGAATCCGATGTCACATGCAAAGACAGCATTAAGCTCTCAAAGCTATGTTATGGCTTTTCTCTTTATCTTACTTATGGTGATGACCGCTTATGGCTTACACGACCAAGAAATAATTTTACCTGAAATGGCAGCTATGGCCGTTGGACTATGGGTCTATCGAGATAAACAGTGGCTGAATCAGCCTGATAAAATTTTTATTTTACCCAGTTTGACCGCAGTTTTAGGTTTCAGTATTAATTTGATGTCAATTTCATATCTGTTCAAACTTGTTTTGGTTCTATGTGCCATGTTGTTCGTGATGCGGATGTTTAACTATATATTACCGCCCGCACTGGCCACGGGTTTCTTGCCGATTGTGACCCAAGCCTACGAAATATCGTTTTTGATTTCGATTTTTGCCACCAGTTTTATTCTAATGTTGGGTGTTGTGCTCTTTAAACTGAACCAAGGTTTGGAGAGAAAAGGCAATTTTGATCGAAGAAAAATAGGTGTATATGCCAGTATTACTTTAATTGGTTTTGCACTCGCTGCTATTTTCAAGGTTGAAGCGATGGCACTGATTCCACCCATTACAGTGGTGGTGTATGAATCATTAAATATGATGATGTATTCGTTGAAAATGTATCTTAAGCAGGTTGCTGTGTTGACACTGTCGATTTCAATGGCCGTGTTTATGCAGTTGTGGATTCAAGATTGGATCTTGCTCACCCTTATATATATGCCCTTGATGTTTCTTTTGCTTAAGCTCTTTGATATGCGCATTCCTGCGGTATATGCCTTTCCATTTTTGGTTTTTGTCTTTCCACAAGACAGTGTGATGCATTTACCCATGGCATCTGGCCTGATGGCTGGTTTTTCACTTGGCTGTGTCTATATCTATCGCACCTATTTTCAGAATATGAGTGCTGAGAAATCCTATACCTAGCTTGAGAGGAATGACATGATCAGCTCTGATCATGTCATTTTATCTCTGGGATGGTGATATTTGCAGTATGGGCAGTGAGTCTCTTAAAATAAATAAATGGTTTAAATCAGCCTTGATTTAAGCCATTTAACTTTTATTTAAAGGCTTCTGGGTAAATACATTGAATCAAGGCATCTAAGGCATTTTGAATACGTTCATTGATTTCAAATGAACAATTGATTCGAATATGATGTGGGACATTGTCGGTTTGATAAAATAATGAACCGGGCGCAATGCTGATATTTTTCTCTAAAAGCTGCTCATAAATTAAATTGCCATTGATCTGCTCAGGCAAAGTAATCCATAAAAAATAACCCGATGGATAATAATGAATTTGATAATCTTCAGACAAATGTTCAGATAAATAAGTGTAATACTGATTCTTGAGGCGCTTTAAGGTGTTGCGTAAGGTTTTTAAGTGCTTTTCATAGTGTCGATGCGATAAATAATCGACCAAGGCATTTTGAATAAATGAATTGACGGAAAGCGTGCTCATCAGCTGTAGATGCTGAATATGCTCCGAAAATTTACCCGCATAGACCCAACCAATCCGAAAACCCGCACCTAAAGTTTTTGAAAAAGAAGAGCAGTGTAAAACCAAATTTTTCTGATCAAAGTATTTCATCGACAGCGGTTTTTTATGATCAAAATAAAGTTCTTCATAAACATCGTCTTCAATTAAATAGATATCGCGCTCATGCAGTAGCTTTGCCAGTTGGTATTTGATGTCGTCGCTGACCGTAAAACCAATTGGGTTGTGACTGTTGAGCATCAGCAAACAGACTTTAATTGGGTAACGTTCAATTGCATCTTTAAAAGCCTCAAGGTCAATACCGTGTTCCTCATGTTCAGGAATACTAATGACTTTTAGGCCCAAATGTTCAGCCGCTTGCCATGCGCCATAAAATATTGTTTTTTGAAGCAAAATATAGTCACCCGGTTGGGTCATGGCTTGTAAGGAGAGGTTTAAAGCATCTAATCCGCCCGAGGTGATTACGATATCGGACGGGTCTGTTGGAATTCCTTGCATACAGTAGCGCTGTGCAATCAGTTTCCGCAGCTCAAAGTTTCCGGGAGGTAAACTTGGCATCTGTTCATAACTGAGACGGTGTTTGGCACGTTGTCCCAACGTTTGCATCAGTTTGGCAGAGTAGAGTAGTTGACTATTGGGAAAGGCAATGCCAAAGGGAACCATGTGTTCAGATTGGATCGATTTTAAATATCTGAAAATTTTAGAGTTGATTTCAATTTTTTCGTTGAGGATGACACTATTGGAGTTGTTTTCTGAGCGTGCATCGCCTGTCACAAAGTAACCGAGTTTTTCTTGTGAATAAATCAGCCCTTGCGCTTCGAGTTCTTGATAGGCATTCATCACGGTCATTAAGCTAAAACCCGATGTTTTAGCTTGTTGACGGAGTGAAGGTAGTTTATCGTGGGCTTTCCAAAAACCACTTTCGATCAAATGTTTCAGGCTGAGCGCAAGTTTTTCTGATTTATACATATGGGTTCGCTGCAATTAAAAGGCACAGGACATGTATTGAAAGTCCCGTGCCTAATTCATAAAAAATGCTTGGCTGGCTTTAGTAAGCAAAACTCAGCAACAGCTTAAAGAAACCCGCAATCAGTGCGAGAGAAATAAAGCCAAAGCACCACAATAAAATAAACCATAATCGTGGGCTGAGTCGATCAACAAATTTTTTCATGTCTATCTCCTCAATTAATGATAACCCTGATCCCCTATACCTACTTTGTCACGGAACACCCAATAGGACAATAAGGTATAGGCAATGATGATTGGAATTTTGATATCCAATGGTCAGAACTTGATGCATATAATCAACTGATTCCTAGAAAAGTGGTGGTAAAACACAATGGAAAAAAGTAGCCAACATCAGTGGGGTCAATAATTACCATCAAAAGTGGTCGCCTTATTTCCAAATGGGTATTTACCGTTCAAGTTGGCGTGCAGGGGCACTGAAGAACCGTGTAATCGTGGGGTAGCCTGTAGAGGCGTACCATAAAAACGTGGTAATTAATGATCTCAACTAAGATTTTGAGTTTCATCTAAGTGGTTATTTCGTATCATTAAAAAACCGATGGCTCTCACTTGAAAACCATCGGTTTAACTTGGTATGACCTTAGATTATTACCACATTATTTTAAAATTAAAGGTTATTGCTCAAATCGACTTGAGTGTTCATTGGCTTATCTTGAGCATGCTTTCCCCAGTTAAATTTCTGTGCACAGATGCCCAATCCAACAATAAACAGAGCAAGTAAACTAGTGTAAGTCACTTCTTTGAAGTAGGTGCCTTCCACAAGCATGGTAATGAGTGCGCCAATGATAAATGCGATGGCAAGATAAGTGAGCCAAGGGAATAACCACATTTTAAAGTCAATCACTTGTCCTTCGGCTTCTAATTTTTTACGCATACGTAATTGTGAGAAGGCAATGGTCAGGTAGACATACAACGCTGCTGTACCTGTTGCTAACATGAAGATGTCATAGACATTCATACTTTCAGTTGCAGTAAGGTACGTTGCCACCAGAGCAAATAATGACGAGACTAGAACGCCCATCCACGGACTACCATTACGGTTGATTGAACCGAAGCTTTTAGGTGCGTCGCCACGTTTTGACAGGGAAAATAACATCCGTGAGCAGGTATAAAGTGCCGAGTTAAAGCAGCTACATACCGAGGTCAGTACTACAAAATTTACAATGTGTTTTGCTTCTGGAATGCCAAGTGCTGACAAAGTCACACTATAGGTTCCCCACGTTGGATCTTTTAATAGTGGATTGTTATGTGGAATTAAGCATACGGTAATAAACATTGAACCGACATAGAACAACATAATTCGCCAAACCACAGAGTTAGACGCTTTACGGATTTCACGGGCAGGATTTTCTGATTCTGCCGCCGCAACCGTAACAATTTCAGCACCGATATAGGCAAACATAACCCCCAGTAAGGCGGTGATCACTGCCGAGAAACCGTTCGGCATGAAGCCGTCCGCAGTTAAATGCGTGATTCCTGATGCAGTTGCTTGACCCCAAGGCCATAAATGCATGATAGCCAAGCTACCAATCACTAAGAAAATCACAATCGCAATTACTTTGATGAGTGCAAACCAAAACTCAAATTCACCATAGTTTTTAACATTTTGTAAGTTAACCAAAACTAAGGACACAATCACGACCAGCATGTAACCCCAGATCGGGATAAAGGGAAACCAACTGTTGAGAATTTTACCTGCGACATACGCTTCCCAACCCATCAGCAAAGCCCAAGAACACCAATACAACCAGCCAATGGTAAAACCAGCCCAACGGCCAATGGCACGATCTGCATAGGTTGAAAATGACCCACTGTCTGGATTGAGAACAGCCATTTCACCTAGCATGCGCATGATTAACAGAATGAGTAATCCACCAAACGCATAGGCCAAAACTGCAGCAGGGCCTGCCGAATAGATAACATTTCCCGAGCCGATGAACAGTGAACCACCAATGACACCCGCAATCGAGATCATGGTGAGATGACGCGACTTAAGTCCATTTTTTAAGCCTTGAGATGCATGCGGCACAGTGCTTTGTTTAGGTGCTTCCATATAATTTTCCTTAATCTTAAGGAAGTAGTTTCAAAATGGGCAAAGCCTTTTTCGGACTACTCATCCTTTAAAACTGTAACCGAATGATCAGAGGCTTTATCATTATTAAGGCAAAAATGAATAAATCTGATATTCCTGTCAAAGCGTGAAAAATCACACTTTGGCTACAAAACGGTTACATGTTGTTTATGTATGCACCTAATCTCTCTTTTTTGTTCTCAGTAAACGAGAGCCATTTTTTAGCATTTGGAAGGAGCCAATTGCAGCTAAAATCTGAAAAGCTGGGGAGCCAATGTTTACTCTCATCTCAATAATTTATAGAATGAAGCAGCAAAACTCAGCTTTGTAACTGCGGCTTTAGTCGTAAGTCGAAGGGTTGTAAAAAAACTTAAGTATCTAATTTATAAAAATAATCAACTCAGCGTACGAACTCCTGCATTTCGCAGACATTTGAGTAACACACCAAAAGCTACCAATATTTCTTGTTCACGGACACAGGCAAAGCCCAATAGCAGTCCTTTCTGCCGTGTTGAATAATGCTTGGTATAGTATTGTGACAGCGCTCGAACTTTTACGCCTTGATCAAGTGCATTGCTGGCAATCAACACATCATCCATGTTGCTCGGCAGCTTTAAAATCAAATGTAAACCAGCAGCGGTATTGTATTCATGCAGGAAGTCTGCCCCAAGATGACGTGTAATCAGATCGATTAAAAAGGCGTGACGCTTGCTATAGAGTAAACGCATACGACGAATATGTGCTTCATAATGGCCCTCACGGATAAACTCTGCCAAGACTTTTTGATCCAGTAAATGCCCACCTCGATACAACTCCGATGCCACAATACGCAGTGGTGAAAACAACTTTTTAGGGACCACCAAATAGCCAGTGCGCAAAGCAGGATAGATGGTTTTACTGAAGGTTCCCATATAAATGACAGGTGCATCAGGTTCCAAACCTTGCAAAGAAGGGAAGGGCTGACCCGAGAAGCGGAACTCACTGTCATAGTCATCTTCCACAATCCAGCTTTTATGCTGGCGTGCGATGGCAATTAGTTGTTTACGTCGTTCTAAACTTAAGTGAGAGCCTAAAGGGTATTGATGTGAAGGCGTCACAAAAATCAGTTTAGGCGGGGTTTTTGGGTCTAGGTCAGGAATAATGCCTTCTTGATCGACAGGTAAGGAGCGTAGATTCACGCCATTAATGCGTAAAATATTACGTGCTCCCCAATAAGCAGGATCTTCAATCCAAACTTCATCGCCTGGGTCACTTAAGGTCCGTGAAACCAAATCGATCGCCTGATGTGTCCCTTCGGTAATAATGATTTGGTCTGCATCGCATTGCACCGAACGCGCAATTTTGAGGTATTCCGCTAGTTCTTGGCGCAGCTCTAAACATCCACCCGCATTGCTATAAATAAGACTATTAATTTCAGGTTCACGGCTGAGGCGAGTCTGAATACGGCTAAAAATATGGTGTGGAAATTCTGTGACATCGGGTGCCCCGGGCACAAACGCGCCCCATTGATAAGGCGACGCAGCTGAATAGCCGATGAGATAGGAACCACGCTGCGACAAATTATAATTTTGCTGGGTCTTTTTTTCTTGAGCTTGATTATTGGTATTTTCAGCTTTGACCATAAAGGATTCAGGCAGTTTTTCAGCCACCCACGTGCCTTGGCCTGTACGTGCTTGAACATAGCCTTGCGCTTGTAATTGTTCGTACGCACTGAGTACGGTATTGCGTGAGACTTTAATTTCTTTGGCTAAGTCACGTGATGCAGGTAGGCGGGTTTTGGGTGCGAGTACACTGTCAATAATGGCGTTGCGTAAGCAGCGAAACAATCGCAATTGTAGGGTTCCGTCAATATCTTGCTGTAATCGTTGCAGTAAATAATCTCCAAGCAAGCTACGCAATTGGCTCTCTCCTACAATATTAAAATGGCTTTTCGTGAGCGATTACCATAAATGCAAAATTATCTCGTCAGGCAGCCGTTGTAAAGCATTTCGCTTGTGGACGTTGGGAGCAAATACCCGCGACTAAGGGGTTGGAAATATACACAAGTCGCATCCAAAGCAAAAGTTTTTTAGATGATTTACATAATCAAATACAACGGTTTGAAAATATCGTCAGAAAAGCCTAAAAAAGGACATAAATGGGTTCTAGGTTGGCCTAGTCATTTGCTGAATTTTGGGCTTCTTTAGCATTTTGGGTGATTCGATTGAATACCGTAATGGCCCTCTTGAATAAGTATGCTTTTTAAAAATTTATATTTTTTAAATTATTAATTTTTAATAAATAAATATTTATTGTGGAGAATAATTATAAAGGGGGTGGGTGAATTGGCTCCATCTATCTGATGAAAAGTGGCTCTCGTCTAGTGCCAATAAAAGCGCAAAATGCAATAAACCCCACGTCCTTTGTATATCAGCAAAAAGCATGATCGGGACGCTGAAATTTTATAAATGTATGAATCAAGAATGAGGATACAAAATGGACAGTAAACACTCTGCACTGAATGCACGTAAACAGCAAGCGACGCCTCGTGGTGTTGGTGTCATGTGTCAATGGTACGCGGAGAAAGCAGAGAACTCGACAATTTGGGATGCCGAAGGCAATCAATATATCGATTTCGCAGGTGGTATTGCGGTACTGAATACCGGTCATCGTCACCCTAAAATTATTGCTGCTGTTACTGAACAATTAACAAAATTTACCCATACCGCCTATCAGGTTGTACCTTACGAAAGCTATGTCTCTCTTGCTGAGCGTATCAATGAGCGTGCACCGATTGATGGTCCTGCAAAAACCTCATTCTTTTCTACCGGTGCTGAAGCGGTAGAAAACGCAGTTAAAATTGCCCGTGCCTATACTGGCCGTCACGGCATTGTGACTTTTGGTAACGGTTTCCATGGCCGTTCATTTATGACCATGGCCATGACGGGTAAAACTGCCCCTTACAAACGTGACTTTGGGGTAATGCCAGCGGGTGTTTTCCATGCACGTTATCCGGTAGAGTCAAAAGGCATTACTGTGGACGATGCCATCCAAAGCATTGAAGACATTTTTGCTGAAGATGTGGCTGCACATGATGTGGCGGCAATCGTACTTGAGCCTGTGCAAGGTGAAGGCGGTTTTAATGTTGTACCGGCAGAATTTTTAAAGCGTTTACGTGCATTGTGTGATCAGCATGGTATTTTGATGATTGCAGATGAAGTGCAAACAGGTTTTGCCCGTACCGGTAAACTGTTTGCCATGAATCACTACGAAACCAAAGCAGACCTGATCACGATGGCAAAAAGCCTGGGCGGTGGTTTCCCGATCTCTGGCGTGGTTGGTCGTACTGAAGTTATGGATGCACCGAATCCTGGCGGCTTAGGCGGTACTTATGCGGGTAGTCCGATCGCCGTTGCTGCAGCACATGCAGTTATTGATGTGATTGAAGGTGAAGGTCTGTGTGATCGTGCCAATGTCTTGGGTGCGGAACTGGTTTCGGTATTAAATAACATTAAAGCCAGCAGCAATGTAGTCACTGATATTCGCGCGCTGGGTTCAATGGTTGCAGTAGAATTGGAAACGGCTGAACAGGCCAAAGCGGTGCAAAACTATGCAATGGCAAATGGCCTGCTGATTTTAACCTGCGGTCGTTCTGGTAATGTGATTCGTTTCCTATATCCTTTAACCATTCCAACAGCGCAATTCCGTGAAGGCCTGGCTATTTTAGAACAGGGATTTGCAACTTTAACTGCATAAGAATGAATGAGGGATTGAAATGCTTCCAGATCATTTGAAATATTTATTACAGCATCCGGATGTTTGCTTGGATCAGCCCTTAAGTGGCGATTACATCGAAGTAAAAGATGCGGCAACACATGACACGCTGGCATGGGTGAAATCCCATGACCGTGCATCGGTAGAACAAGCAATTGCTCGTTCACAGACGGCACAGAAGGCATGGAAAGCACAAACAGCATTACAACGCGCTGATGTGCTGTGGGCCTGGTTTGATTTGATGCAGGAAAATAAAGAGTCATTGGCTCAGATTTTGACTGCTGAACAAGGTAAGCCTTTAGCTGAAGCACGTGGTGAAATTGGCTATGCTGCTTCATTTATTCGTTGGTTTGCTGAACAAGCACGCCGTATCGATGGTGAAGTTTTAACACCAACACTGCCGAACCAGCGTTTGTTGGTGATCAAACAGGCGATTGGGGTTACGGCCGCAATTACACCGTGGAACTTCCCCGCAGCAATGATCACACGTAAGGCCGCACCTGCAATTGCAGCAGGATGTTCGATGATTGTGAAACCTGCTGAGCAAACGCCTTTAACGGCTTATGCTTTAGAAGTGTTAGCGCTACGCGCGGGTTTGCCACAAGACGTGTTATTACACATCAGTGGTGATTCAAGCGAAGTGGGTAAAACACTGTGTGAAAGCGACACGGTGAAAAAGTTGAGCTTTACAGGTTCAACTCAAGTTGGTCGTATCTTGATGCAACAATGTGCGCCAACCATCAAAAAACTGTCTTTAGAATTAGGCGGTAATGCACCAGTATTGGTTTTTGATGATGCCAATCTTGAGCAAGCGGTACAAGGCATTATGGCCAGCAAGTTCCGCAATAGCGGACAGACCTGTGTATGTGCCAACCGTATTTATGTACAAGATGGTATTTACGATGCATTGGTTGAAAAACTGGCAGTTGCTGTCGCGAACTTAAAAGTGGGTGATGGCCGAGTTGAGACTTCAACCCAAGGCCCGTTGATTGATGAAGCCGCGATTGAAAAAGTACAGTCGCATATTGCCGATGCCATCAGTAAAGGTGCGCAGGTTAAAACCGGTGGTCAACGCTCAAGCCTAGGTGGTACTTTCTTTGAACCGACACTTTTAACCGAAGTGACGCAAGAGATGAAAGTCGCGAAAGAAGAAACCTTTGGTCCATTGGCACCCTTGTTCCGTTTTAAAACGGAAGAAGAAGCAGTACAAATGGCCAATGACACTGAGTTTGGTTTGGCAACTTACCTATTTACGCAAAATACCGCACGTCAGTGGCGTGTTGGTGAAGCGCTTGAGTACGGTATGGTCGGCATCAACACGGGCGCGATTTCAAATGAAGTGGCACCCTTTGGTGGTGTGAAGCAGTCAGGCTTAGGTCGTGAAGGTTCTAAATTTGGTATCGATGAATATCTCGAAATGAAATATTTGTGCGTGGACTTATCTGTTTAAGATAACCCCGCAACCATCAGTTAAAGAATCAGCCTTGCCCATTCAAGGCTGATTTTTTATGGGTGCATATTGGGGGAGAATCGATTTATTTTTAAATATTGTATGGTCTATTCACAATCCTCTCCTATAATTTGAAGCTATGAGAGGTAAGGGTCGATAAATCTAATAAGATCACTTTTTGATTTATGAAGGAGGTTTACTATTTGTTCTTTGGAGAAATCCACATTTTTGGCATTCCTATAACTAAGTTCCAAAAAATATAAGTAATCGTGTAAAACATTAATGCACCTAGTATCCATAAATCCAACATAGAATTCGTGAATAATCTATAAAATGCTCCTCCACGACCTATGCTATCCCCACCTTCTAACATAACAATAAAAGGTAAAATAATTGCTACAGGTGATAGATACACATTCAATATTGAAACGGCTTTGTTGCACAAACCTATCTGTAAAGGGTTTTTCAGCGATATAATTTTCAA
>JADHEF010001209.1_pt1 | contig 17429 bp, 12 predicted proteins | sample 8952391 | NCBI WGS metagenome assembly JADHEF01 (sample SAMN16124439, study PRJNA663245) | bioreactor sludge metagenome | isolation source: sludge (nitrite) | place: India:Bengaluru | collected 2019-02-28
GGGTGAGCGGTTTAAAAGCATTGCGTGCTCGCTCAATTAGGCTTTAATGGCAAGGAGTGTGAGCGGCGCATGATATTCAGGCCTTGGCAGGATGGTCAGACAGACTCAACCCTGTTTTTCCCGTTCCTCTTGGCTTTATAAAGCGCAAGGTCAGCTCTCTTCATTATCTCGTCAAAAGCAATGTCGCTGCTTCTGAAAGATGCGACACCAATGCTCACTGTAAACCTGATGCTGCTTCCGCCTGACTCAAAATTGATTTTTTCAATCCTTGAGCGGATCCTCTCGGCGACAATCAATGCGTCAGCTACAGCAGCTTCCTCAAGGATCACGGCGAATTCCTCCCCGCCTACCCTGCCGAAAACATCTATCTCCCTCACAAGGGACCTGCAGTTTTCGCACATGCTTTTAAGGACACTGTCCCCTGCATCGTGACCGTATGTATCATTAATCAGCTTGAAATTATCAATATCTGCAAGAAGAACGCTGATCGGCTTGTTGTACCTCGATGCCCTGGAAAACAGCTCGCCCGCCTTTTCATGAAAGCTCCTGTGATTGTTTATCCCTGTAAGGGAATCGGTTGAGGCAAGGAGTAACAGCTTTTCGCGCATTTCCCTGTTTTCTGTAATATCTGCGATAACCCATATCACTCCCTCTTCAAGGGCAGGCGGATTTATTGCCTTTCCGTACATTGAGCACCAGATGGTTGTCCCGTCCTTTCTTTTAAGCTGCTGTTCTATGTTGATTGTATTACCGTCAATCAGCAAATTGTGATATTTTTTTTCGAATTCCTTATAGCTCTCAGGTGAAAGATAAACAACCTCAGAACTCTGCCCCAATAGCTCTCCTTCCCGGTAACCAAGTATCTCGCAGCCCCTTCTGTTAATACGTTTTATTATGCGGTTATCCCTGAATTCCGCGATACCGATTGAGGTGTTGTTGAAAAGTGTCTCAAACTCAAGTATCTGTTTCTGCTGCTCCGCTGCCTCGGCTTTTCTGTCTGTAAGATCATAACCTGTCGCTATTATGACGCCATCCTCGACTTTAATGGTTGACCATAGCTGAAACCTGACATTACCGTACCTATCGGCAGGATGGTATTCCCTGAATATTCCATCACAGAACTCCAGGTTTTTCCGGATCTGCTTCTTTTCCGAAAGACTATCTGAAGCATGGAATAACTCTATGAATTCATCAATATCAAGCGACTTTGCAATGAGCTGCTCCCTGCTCCAGCCGAGGTATTTTTCACAGCCCTTGTTCCAGTAAAAGGTCTTTTCCTTTTTATCAATACCGGCGAAAAGGAAATGGGCATTGTTTGAAATTGTATCGATTATCCGCCTGCTTGTGTCCTTAAAGGTTTCTGATTTGCTGATCTGGCTTTCAAGGAGAGCTATTCTCTCTTTAAGCACCGCTATCTCTTCTTCGGGAGTAGTCTGAAAGTCCTGATTATGATGATATTTTTTTTCTTTCATAAATACTTTAAAACAAGAATATCCTGAAAACAGTGCTGTTACCGCTTCCGGATTTTTCTGAAATAAAAACTCCTAGCTTTCTCTGCCAGACAGTAAAGACTGTATTTCTGTTTTTCAAGCGGGTAGTCATAACAGCCGGCACGGTGGATTATCTCGCCCCCGAAGCCTGTCTTGAACCTGTAAAGCCCGTACATGGGATGGGAAGGGTCATCAGCGGGCGGGATCCCGAACATATCGTAGCTTGTACATCCGGCTTCCTTCGCGTCGCAGACAGCTTTCCACTGAAGCGCATAGGCAGGCATTTTTTCCCTGTCGCAGTTACTTGATGCACCGTACAGATAGGTTGCTTTCCCGTTATAAAAACAGGTTACAATTCCGGCTATATATTTCCCTTCGGATTCAGCCATGTAAAGCCTTATATCAGTTTCAGCGTTTGAAGCAAGCTCAAAAACCTTTCTGTAATAATCTTGCGAATGGAGCGCTATTTTATCCCTTTCTGATGTTTCAACATAGATATCATACCACTGTTCAAGCAGCTCAGCACCGCACCGTGACACCTTTACCCGTCAAGCGTAAAATAATAAGGATCCCAGCCGAAAGATGATTTAAGCGAAGCCCAGTATCTGCTCTGAAGGAAAGAACTGCCTTTCAGGACAGTTTCCCCTGACCCTTTTTCAATAATAAACGATTTACCCATTATAAAGTCAGTTAAGGAAAAATCAGCCGACTTTTCCGGCTGAAACCTTCGCTGTTTTTACCTCTTTTCCGTTTACTGCCAGTGCTGATGCTCCGCAGTATACAGTGTTGTTTCTGACTTCCATGGCAACTTCAAAGAATTTATCTATTGTTATTCTCTTAAGCTCTTCAGCCGGCACAGTACATCCCGCAGGAATTGCCCTGTCGCCAGGATTGGCATCAGGGGCAAATAGCACCTCTACGCTCTTATCCTCACCTTCTGCTGCCAGGAGCATGCCGTTGCTTTCAACTCCCCGGAGTTTTGCCGGTTTGAGGTTATATACAACTATTATGTTTTTCCCTGCAAGCTCTTCCTCTCTGTAATACGGTACAAGGCCGGATACAATCTGCCTTTCCTCTCCGTTTCCAAGGTCGAGTGTTTCAATATATAGTTTTTCAGCTTCAGGATGTCTTTTTATCTCCCTGATTTTAGCTACCCTGAGGTCTACAGTTTCCGCATAGGTTTTCTCTACCGGCACGGCAGCTGCCTGAAGAGCCTCATTTTTCTGCTCCATCTCCCTCTCCTTCTGGCTTCCTTTAAATCTGTCCCTCAATGCCTCTATCAGTTCGTCTTCAAGCTTGTTAAAGCAAATTTCCGGGTTCATTTTCGTGATCTTTCCGGCCGGGCTGCCCAGTGCATCCCATGTAAAACCCTCTGCACCGATAAAAGAGAGAATCCTCTCTGAGGTATATGGTGTATACGGCTGGATAAGAAGCGCAATATCACGCACAAGATATACAAGGTCAGAAATAAGTTTATGCGCTTCTTCTGGTTTCTCATTTTTCATCTTCCAGGGTTCCGAGTCCTGGAAAACCTTGTTTCCAAAGCCTGAAAGCTCAAATATATCGTGATAGGCATCCTTGAGTTCCGCTTTTTCAAGGCGGGAAGTAATCCTTTCCTCGTATTTTCTTACCTCTTTCCAGAAAACAGAATCAGGGTCGCCCTCAAGAACTTTACCATCGTAGAATCTTGCGGCAAAGGTAAGTGTCCTGTTGACAAGGTTGCCCAGATTGCCTATAAGCTCCGAATTCGCCTTTTCCTGAAAATCCTTCCATGTAAAAAGGGAATCAGCCTTCTCCGGCCTGTTATAGAATATGTAAAACCGCCACACATCAGCCGGAATACCGGTTTCCTGACAGTCTGTCCCGAAAACACCTATACCTTTGCTTTTCGAGAATTTACCGCTCTCGTAGTTAAGGTATTCAGTGGAAGACATATGATAAAGTGTTGTCCAGTTTTCACCTGATCCCAGCAGTGTGGAAGGGAAAATTACTGTGTGAAACGGGATGTTGTCCTTTCCGATAAACTGAAAAAGGTCCACATTCTCCGGGTTTTTCCACCAGGACTCCCATTCAGGGGTATGGTTCGCGGCTATTGAAATATATCCAATCGGAGCGTCAAACCAGACATAGAAAACCTTGTCCCTGTAGCCATCCTTGGGAACTGGAATGCCCCATTTAAGGTCGCGGGTTATGCACCTTTCCTTGAGGCCGTCCCTCATCCAGCTTTTTGTCATCTGCAGCGCGTTGCGCGCCCAGAACCCTTCAACCGATCTTTTGTTGATCCACTCTTCAAGCACAGGTTTTATGGCTGGAAGATTGATATAGAGATGTTTTGTTGACCTCAGTTCCGGTTCGCCTGAACAGACACCGCAGCGCGGCTTCACAAGCTCTGTCGGGTCAAGAAGCTTCCCGCAGCTTTCGCACTGATCTCCGCGCGCATCCTCATACCCGCAGGAAGGGCATTTACCCCTTACATACCTGTCGGCGAGAAACCTCTCGCATTTTGTGCAGTAAAGCTGCTCTATTGTTTTCTCCAGTATGTAACCGTTTTTATCCAGGCTGTTGAAAAGGCCCTGGGTAATTTCAGTCTGTTTCGGCGTGGAGGTCCTTCCGAATTTATCAAATGAAATATTAAACCATTTATAGATATCCCGGTGGACTGCATGGAACCTGTCGCAGAGCTCTTTCGGGGACACACCCTCTTCAAGTGCTTTTGTTTCAGTTGCAGTACCATACTCGTCTGTACCGCAGACATAAAGTGTCTCATATCCCTTAAGCCTGCAGAACCTGGCAAACACATCGGCTGATAAAACCTGTATAAGGTTGCCGAGATGGGGGATGTTGTTAACATAAGGTAACGCTGATGTTATAAGTCTTCTTTTCATGACATTTAACTATATGTTTCAGTGTTTTTATTGTCAAGTAAGCCGGTAACTTACCATAACAGGCCTAATTTCCTTGACTCGGGGGCTACTCTTAAGTAACCTTTTATTTATCAGTTAACTATTTCCAAAAGGAGGAGGTAATAATGGGTGACGGCAGTTTTAATGTTCCTTTCAGACCCCCGCAAATAAAATTAAATCCTAAAATAATAATTGTTTTTTTACTGGTTATTCTGGCAGGAGCCATAGGTGTTTCAACTTTTTACATGGTAGATCAGACAGAGCAGGCAGTTATTCTGCAACTTGGAAAATTCAGCAGGATTACAGAGCCGGGGCTACATGTGAAAATTCCATTCGGAATTGAAAGGAATTACAATGTCCCGACACAGGTTGTACAGACAATGTCTTTCGGGTTTAGAACAGAAAGGCCAGGCATAACATCAACTTATGCAAAGGCGGATTACCCTGAAGAATCCATAATGCTTACTGGTGACCTTAACATTGTTGATGTTGAATGGGTCATACAGTACAGGATATCAGACCCAAAGGCATGGCTTTTCAATGTTGAAGACAGGGAAAGAACGATAAGGGATATATCACAGTCCATTATCAACATGCTTGTTGGCGACAGGGGAATATTTGATGTCATAGGCAAGGAAAGAGTTGCCATTGAAGCGACCGGACAGGATCTTATAAACCAGATACTGAAAGGCTACAATCTTGGAATTAGTGTTACTACCGTAAAGCTCAGAAACATTGTTCCTCCGGTAGGTTCTGTACAGGATTCTTTTGAGGATGTAAACAAGGCCCAGCAGGACATGAACCGCCTCATCAACGAAGGAAAAGAGGCTTACAACAAGGAGATCCCTAAAGCCAGGGGAGATGCCGACAAGATGATACAGGAAGCGCTTGGGTATGCGGCGGAAAGGGAAAACAAGGCCAAAGGAGATGTTGCAAGGTTTAACGCTGTATACAACGAATACAGGAACAGCAGGGATGTAACAAGGACAAGGCTTTATATAGAAATGATTGAGGAAGTGTTTAAAAACGAGGAAAATACAGACCTTATAGACAAGAACCTGAAAAATTTCCTGCCTCTCAAGAATCTTCAGAGTGCGGGAGGTGCAAGATGAACAAAAAATTTATAACTGTTTTTATTACTCTTGTTGTTGTATTAATAATTCTGGCTGCAATGGGACCTTTTTATATTCTTGAGGAAGGACAGCAGTCTATATTGATAAGATTCGGCAAGATTGTTGACACACAGCAGGAAGCAGGCCTCAAGTTTAAAATGCCTTTCGTTGATAATGTCATCAAGTATTCAAAGAAGATGCTTACCTGGGACGGAGATGCCCAGAGAATACCTACAAAAGAAAACCTTTTTATATGGGTAGACACAACAGCAAGATGGAGAATCGCCGATCCCCTGAAATTTTACTCATCTGTAACCTATCTTGAAAGCGCCTATGGCAGGCTTGACGAGGTTATTGACTCTTCAGTAAGAACAATAATCTCCAAGAACTACCTCAGGGAGGCAGTAAGAAATACTAACCTTATCAACCAGGTCACCCCGCAGCCCATAGTGCTTGAGGAAGGGATGGAAGGCGAAGAAACCGGCATGCAGAAGGAACTTCAGGAACTGGAAAGCATGGCATCGAGCGTAAACTTCGGGGCAATTGAGAAAGGAAGAGACGAGCTGTCAATAGAAATATTTGACGCTGCAAGCGCGATTACACCTCAGTATGGTATTGAGCTTGTTGATATAATTGTAAGACAGATAAGGTATTCTGACGACCTTACGGAAAGTGTATACAAGAGGATGATTGCTGACAGAAACCAGGTAGCCCAGGCTTACAGGTCTTTCGGTGAGGGCAAGAAGGCAGAGTGGTTTGGAAAGCTGCAGAATGAGCAGAAAACCATACTCTCCCAGGCTTATAAAACCTCGGAAGAGATAAAGGGTAAGGCTGACGCAGAGGCTACAAGGATTTATGCAGCAGCATATTCAAAAGACCCCGATTTCTTTGAATTCTGGAGATCAATTGAAAGCTACAGGGTAACACTCTCGAAATTCAATAAAACACTTACAACAGATATGGAATACTTTAAGTACCTGAATGAACAGAGGCCCCGCTGAGACAGGTTTCTGTAACAGAATTACTTACTGAAAGATAAGCGATAATTTATGTAAAGCTGCTTCCGCCAATTGTGCGGGGCAGCTTTTTTTATTTTAAAAAATATAATAGAGTTTGTATTGTCATGAAATACAAAAGGATAACCCTTAAAAAAGGGAAAGAGATGCCGGTAAAAGCCGGGCACCCCTGGATTTTTTCAGGCGGAACAGAAAAAACTGAGACAAAAATCACAACAGGCGAATTCGTCGATATCTTCTCTTCAGAGGGGAAATATCTTGCGACAGGATCATACCATCAGGACAACAGCATCAGGGTAAGAATTTTAACCAGAAACGAAGGGACAAAATTCGATACTGATTTTTTTGCGCAAAGGTTCAGGAAACTGGAAACTGTAAAAAGGATCCTGCTCCCTGAAGGAACAGACGGATTCAGGCTTGTACACTCTGACGCTGATATGATGCCCGGGCTTGTAACTGATATCTACGGGAAAAATATCGTAATCCAGATCAATACAGCAGCAATGGAGAGTCTCCGCCCAGTTATTACAGAAGCACTTTCAGGAGTCTTTAAGCCAAAAGCGATTATTGAAAGGTCTGATATGGAAAACCGGAAACTTGACCATCTTAAACCTGTTGAACCTGCCTGCGTATACGGCAGTTCTGACGGAAAAGCGTTTTTCAGCGAGAACAGGATTGCCATGATTTCAGATATGCTTGAAGGACAGAAGACAGGCTTTTTCCTTGACCAGAGGGATGCCCGCATTTTTGTAAAAAAAGCGTCATCAGGAAAGAAAGTGCTTAACCTTTTTTCATATACAGGGGGCTTTTCTGTTTCAGCGGCAGCCGGAGGCGCGGAAAAAGTCATAAGCGTTGATGTTTCAGAGCGGGCGCTTGCAGTCGCGGAAGAGATTTTTTTACTAAACAGCACCCTTCTCGATAAAAACCTGAAAAAGGATTTTATTGCGGAAGATGTTTTCGATTATCTTTCATCCCTGAAGAACCGGGGCCAAAAAGAGAATTTTGACATAATAATATGCGATCCCCCTGCGTTCGCGAAAAAAAGGGAGAGTACGGCAGAAGCTGTCAAAGCCTACATAAGACTCAACAGGATGTGCCTTGAAAACATGTCTCCGGGGTGCATGCTTGTGAGCAGCTCCTGTTCAGGGATGATAGGCTGGGGAGAATTCAGCAGCATCCTGAAGGTTGCGGCAGGGCAGGCAGGCAAAGATGCCTCAGTTATTGCTGAATTCTCGCAGGCCCCTGATCATACAAGGAAAGTATCATTTCCTGAAGGGAACTATCTCAAAACCGCGGTTCTTCTTGTAACAGCCTGATCCCTCCCTTATTTCAGCAGCCCCTTGTCAGGAGCTTCAGTAACTGCCTTGAGTGTATCAGCGTTTACTGAGACCACAATCCCGGTCCTGTCCTGAAAAAGGAGATAGCTATCCTTTTTTACGATAAAGGTATCAGGGTCAGCCTCAATATCGGAGAAAGCCTGGGCTTTCAGCTCTTTTGTATACCGCGCGACTACCCATTTGTCAGATTGCTTCGCTATACAGTATATGCTGTTATCAGAATAAAGAAGATATGTGCCGCTCGGTACCTCTTCCCCGCCCCTTCCGGCAGGCAGGAGCTCTTTTGCGGAAAGGAGTACCAGGGTGAATTTCCCGCTTTCATCCCTTACAGGGACTATATATCCGGCCTCTGATTCCACATAGAGCCTGCCTGCGGAAACAGGCGTCTCGGCAGGCGATGATGTACTGCCCTTGTCAGGACTAAAAAATACAAACTTGCCAAGCCTTCCCTGGCTTCCCTCTTCAAGCCTTAAAAACGGGATTCCGGCGCTCTCTTCGATTGCAGATGAAAGGGATGACGAAGCTGCAGCTGTTTCAACCTTTTTCTCAAGCAGCTTGTTTGAATCCTCTGCGACCGACTCCCTTGACTGGGAAACAGCCTCTTCCTTTTTCTCTATATCCTTTCTGGCTTCTTCTGCCTCTGCCTTCTTTACAGCAATTTCTCCCTTTTCTTCATCAATTGCGGCCTTTTCCCTTTCTGTCTCCTTTTTTGCTTCCTCAAGTTTTCTTTTTTCTTCTGTCGTCAATCCGGGATCGGCCTCTTTTTCTTCAATTTCCTTTTTTTTCTCTTCCAGTACCTTTTCCCTTTCCGCTGTGGCTTTTCCCTTTGCGGCTATTTCAGCCTCTTTAACGGCAAGGGCCTTTTTATCTTCTGTAACAGATTCTTCCTGTAACTCCACAATCTTTTTTCGCTGTTCAATTCCCATCCCCTCGTCTTTTCTGAGATCCTCAATAACATCCTTCTCTGCAAGCTCAAAAGGATCAGGGGCGGCAGCGGAAGAGGCAGATTTCAGTGGAATCACAAGCCGCGTATTTCCCGGCCAGTTTTTATAGTTGATATCAATGCCCGCGTTTTCCCGTGAGATATTTGTCATAACCCTGTTTATATACCTGCCGGAAAAAAAATCAATGTTACCCCTGTACACTGCGTTATAGTATGTAACGAATTCAGCAAGAAGCATGGAATCATCATTCCCATAGCCGTACATCCTGCCAAGGTACGCTGCGATTATCAGCCGCAGATTCCTGATATGATCAACCCTGGCGCCGCTTTCTATGATGATGATGTCTGCGCCTATTTTATCAGGTTCCGAAGGGTCAAGAAGATGAAGAATCCTGTACTTTCCGGGAATCTGGCCCTGAAAGGAGCCATCAGATACGGCACCGGCAAGTGATTCGCCGACAGACATAATATCCTTTCTTGTTTCAATAGTCTCATGCGGGCCCTGATAGTTGATGAATTCAACCTCTTTCAGGTTTTTCTCAAGCTCTTCCCTGTCCACATTCTGTGCTGAAAGAGCTGTAACCAAAAAAAGAGCCAAAAAAAGCATAATACCCGATCTCTTCATCATTTACCCCTTTAATTTACCTGCATTAAAAACGCAATATCATTTAACGCATTAATTGCCATGATTATTCAAGGCTTCTCAATACATTGATTATCTTCAATTTTAAATCACGATTCCCGCTTAGTTCAAGCATTTTAAGAAGAAGCGCCCTTCCATCAGGAGAAGGAAGGTATCCGTGGTAATTATTGATACCCTTAAGCGCATCTGTTACAGCCTGTGCAACCCTTTCATCGTCAGGAAACCTGGCGACAGACAAAGCAAACAGCCTGATGCTTTCCCCGTCCGGGTCGCATCCCGCCCTGCCAAGCTCCCTTATCACTTCGGAGGCAGTAAAAGGGTCTGTTTCAGCGCGCAGTATCCTCCTGAGTATTTCAGCAGTCCTTTTAGTCCCTATTGACCCCAGAAGCGAAGCTGATTTGCTTCTTATAAGGCTGCTTCCTGGCAGGGCAGTTTTTTCAATAACTGATATTATATAATTCTCATCTTTCCCGCTCATTCTCCCGGATGAAAGGAAATCAGCGATAAGAGAGAGAGCCTTCTCCCTGTCAGCAGCATCATCTGAAAGAGAGAGTTCATTTATATAGAGAAGGTGTCGGTTGTCAGGTTTCAGGAGAAGATAGTCTTCAGACTTGCCTGAAATACCGCTCTCTTTCTCACCCTTTTCTTCCCGGCCATGATTTTCGGCGTCAAAAAAATATATGTTCCAGTCCTTACCGCCAATGATAACAAGATTATTATATGCAGAAAGCTGCGCGCAATCATTGTCTTCAAGATCATCCCCCTTGAGCCCGTAAACAGACTGGAATGGGATCCTTACCTCTTCTGAAGTTCCGTCCGCAAGGCTGTATCTTGTAACAGACCCGCTTTCCCGCAGAAAATATACAGCATTTTCAGTAAATAGCGGGGTACCTGCATAACCATATCCACCTCCTCGGCTTAATACAGGAACAAAGCTGCTGTCAAGAATAGCTGCCCCGCCGTTACTCAGAACTGCGGCCAGCATAAGGCTGTCATAACTGCGCTCCATGCCAATTCCCGCGTTCCCGGAAGAAAGCGAGAATGCGCCAGCTTTCAGGTGCGCTGATGCTGAATAATTGAGATCAGAATCCAGTACTGTCAGCAGGCCATCCCGGCCAGAAACAAAGACCTTGCCGTTTGCAGCATATAACGCGGTAATTCCTGAACCATTTGTATTTACGGATTTCACGATATTGCCGCTGTCATCCAGCGCGAAAATATGGCCGTCTGAAAATCCGGCATACACCCTTCCATCCACTCTACCAGCGCCATTATTTGCGGCAAGAAAAAGAGGCTGGTTTTCAGGTGTGGAAAAAGAAGAGGCCTCTCCTGCAATTACCGGAAGAGACACCTCCCAGCGCTTCCTCCCGAGATAGGAATATGATACCGCATTCCCGTCAGCCGATACTGCAACAATGCTGCCCGAAGAATTAATCACGGGAGCGCATAATGGAGGCGAGGAAGATGAGGCGCTCCACAAAATATTACCCCTGGGATTAATCGCTTTCAGGCTGTATCCGTTCAGCAGGTTTTTCCTGTAATGCTTATATACTATTCCGTCCTTACCCGCTGTCTGAAACGGAAGAGGTTTGTCGTGGTTTTTTTTCCTTTCTGTAAATGAACCTTCACTGTCAAAGATATAGATATACCTGTCCTCGGAGAAAAGAATAAAACCTTTCTGGCTATGGACCGCGGGCCCTGAAATCCTGCCCCCTGTTGGGAACACTGATTTAAGAGCGAATTTTACGCCATTGTTATCGCTTTCAAGTGAAAAAGATGAAAATAAAGGTGCGCAAAGCATTCCTGAGATAAGAAAAAACCTAAGACAGTGTGAAACTCCGGGAGAAAATCTCATCAGTCAAGACTAACCCATATACTCCAGAACGGCAAGTGATTCTGCGTGAGCTGTCTGCGGATAGAAATCAAGAACGGAAATTTCATTTAACCTGTAGCCGTTTTTCACAAGGAAGCCAAGATCGCGCCCCAGCGTGGCATAATCACACGAAAGATAAAGCAGTTTTCGGATCTTCTTTTTTGCAATGAATTTTTTCACGGAATCCGCGATGCCTGTACGTGGCGGGTCAATAACTGCGCAATCAGGCACAGACTGATTTTCTGATTGTTTAACAAACCTCTCGACAGGGATGCTGTAAAAATCCCGTGCAGAGGCCCCTGCGGGACCAGATGCAATGTTTTTTCTGGCGTGTTTTACCGCACCTAGACTGGATTCCACTGAAACTATTCTTTCGGCGAAGTCTGCGAGAAAAGATCCGAAGACACCTACTCCGCAGTAAAGGTCATAAAAGCTTTTACCTTCCGCCCGGGAGATAATCATGTCAACAGCTTTCTCAAGCATTGGGATATTGCTCTGAAAGAAACAGGAGATATCGGTTTCAATGATCCTGTCTTTAAGGGGAACCTTGATTACGGGAAACAGGGGCTCTTCCTGCCTGGCTGTTTTCTTCCCGGTATATGGACGCGCATAAGACTCATCAAAGAAATCACCGCAGGGCTCTCCTGAATAACACTCGTCCCCCGGGGCGAATACCGTTATGCGGTTTCCATTTAAATAAGGCATTCCGGAGATAAAGGCATTGATCCCGGCGCAGCATACAGGGCAGTACCTTACCAGGACTGTTTCATTGCTTCCCCGTTTCTGGAAACCAGGCAGCCCGCCCGGGGCAGGATGAAGCTGCGCCCTGCTTCTGTAGCCGTAAGGCTTCCCGCTTAAAGCAGCATCTGCCTTATAATCAATTTTCCCGTTCCGCCTCAATGATTCCTCAACAAGATTTTTCCTTATCTCAAGCTGCAATCCGTAATCGATGTGCTGCATTGTGCATCCGCCGCAGATGCCGAAAAGGGGGCATACAGGGTCAACCCGAAATGGAGACGGGGTAATGATATCTTTCAGTTTCCCATACAGATAACTGCTGCCTCCAGCCACATCAGGGATTTCAGCGGTAACTGTTTCACCTGGTATAGTGTCAGGTATGAACAGAGCTCGTCCTTCATGCCGGGCGAGGCCGCAGCTGTTTGAGATTATTTTCTCAATCTTTACCGTTATTTTCCGCAATTACTGTCTCTCAGATTGAAAGCCTGTTATGGGAGTGATAGAAACTGTCGCGGAGCGCCTTTACATCCTCATTAACAAGGTAATCGTCAAACTCCATCATCCTGTCTATGAATTTCCCGTCAGGGCAGAACTCGATAATCCTGTTTGCGATCGTATCGACAAACTGATGGTCATGCGAGGTAAAAAGTATAACGCCTGTATAATCAACAAGCCCTGTATTGAGTACGGAAATTGACTCAAGGTCAAGGTGGTTTGTGGGCTCATCAAAGATAAGGACATTGGCACCCGACAGCATCATTCTTGAAAGCATGCACCTGACTTTCTCTCCTCCCGAAAGCACCTTCACCTTTTTCTGTGTCTCATCGCCCGAGAAGAGCATCCTTCCAAGAAAACCTCTCACATCAGTTTCCTCATCCGCCTTTGTATACTGCCTGAGCCAGTCAACAAGGTTGCAGTCAAGATCAAAATAGCCGCTGTTGTCCTTTGGGAAATCAGAGTATTTTATCGTTATGCCCCATTCGTAGCTCCCGCTGTCAGGCTTGATTTCGCCGGTAATTATCCGAAACAGTGTAGTCTTGGCGAGATGATCAGGGCCAACAAAAGCTATCTTGTCCCCGCCTCTGACTTCAACGCTGAAATTGTCAAGTACCTTGATACCGTCAATGGTTTTCGAAAGCCCTTCTATCTTAAGGATGTTTTTGCCGCACTCCCTGTCAGGCTTGAAATTCACATAGGGGAATTTCCTTGATGTTACAGGCATATCGTCAAGCGTCAGTTTCTCAACAAGCTTTTTTCTGGAAGTAGCCTGTTTTGACTTGGAGGCATTGGAACTGAATCGCTGAATAAATTCTTTAAGCTCGCTTATTTTATCCTCACGTCTTTTCTTGTCATCCTTGCGCTGCCTTGCCGCAAGCTGGCTTGCCATGTACCAGAAGTCATAGTTGCCGACATAAAGGCTTATTTTGGCATAATCAATATCAGCGATATGAGTACAGACCTTGTTCAGAAAGTGCCTGTCATGGGAAACCACAATAACAGTGTTCTGGAATTTAAGAAGGAACTCCTCAAGCCAGTTGATTGATTCAAGGTCAAGGTGGTTGGTTGGCTCATCAAGAAGAAGAATATCAGGATTTCCGAAAAGAGCCTGCGCCAGCAATACCCTGACCTTGTCGCCTCCCTCAAGTTCCTTCATTTTTTTCCCGTTAAGCTCCTCAGGTATGCCGAGGCCAGAAAGGAGTGTTGCAGCTTCCGATTCAGCTTCCCAGCCATTGAGTTCGGCAAATTCCCCCTCCAGATGAGAGGCCCTGATGCCGTCAGCCTCGGTAAAATCCTCTTTCAGATAGATGGCGTCCTTCTCGGTCATTATATCGTAAAGCTTTTTATGCCCCATAATCACAGTCTGAAGTACCGTGTATTCATCAAACTCAAAATGGTCCTGTTTCAGAACAGCAAGCCTTTCACCCGGAGTTATGATTACATCGCCTGAAAAAATGTCAATTTCCCCGGACAATATCTTCAGGAAGGTTGACTTGCCGCTTCCGTTCGCGCCTATCAGCCCGTAACAGTTCCCCGGAAGAAACTTGAGGTTTACGTCCTTGAACAATACCCTGTCGCCATATTTGAGTGTAATACTGCTTGTGCTTATCAATTTCTGCTCCTGTATCTGTCAAATGACTATCCGCCTGAAACTTTGGTTCTGTCCCGATTATCCTGATAAAGAGTTCCGGTATCCGGCAGTCAGCATTTTTGTGTTGAATATCAGCATTGTATAATTGAAGACAACTCTTGTTCAATAGATATTGTCCCACAATAATATTCATATAAACAATAATTATTTTTATTCTACCTGCTGTAACACTTTACTTAAATATTCTTAATAATTTATTATATAGCTACAGAATATGAACCTGAATTATATAAAAACATTTTATTATACGGCAAAGCTTGGAAGCCTTACAAACGCGGCTGCGTTCCTGAACATAACACAGCCTGCGGCCACAAGGCAGCTGCAGGAGCTTCAAAGCAGCTTTGACCTGGTTCTTTTCGATAAAACAGGGAAAAAAATGATACTCACGGACGTGGGGTATATCATCTACAACATCGCGGAAAAGATCATAGATTATGAAAAGGAAATAGAAAAAAACATAAAGGATTACCAGAACCAGAAAAGCGGGAACATAAAAATCATAACAACCGAAGGGTTCGGTAATTATTACCTTACTGAAATGATACTCCTGTTCAAAAGGATGTTTCCGGAGGTTGCCATTGCGATCGACACGCTTGATTCCATAAAAATACCTGAAGGCATTTCCTCGATGAAATATGATCTGGGATTTACTGACCGCCCATTTGAGAATGATGATACAGTTCTTACAAAAATACTTGATGACCATCTTTTTCTGATAACAGCGCCGGGAAATGAACTGGCTGACCTTTTATATTTTACCGCAGAAAATCTTTCCGGCCTCAATATTGTTACTCCGGGAAAAGGGTCCATGGAAAGAATACTTGTGGATGAGTATTTCCTTAAAAACAACATAAGCGTCAACGTGGTGTGCGAGGTTTCAAGCTATCATTCGTTAAAAAACTATGTAAAAAACAACCTCGGAATAGCGATAGTGCCAAAATATGTTGTCAATGATGAGATAATGTCGGGAGAGTTAATCGCAGTGCCTGAAAAAGACAATTCAATAATCAACAACTATTACCTCCTTAACCATAAGGACAAATTCTTCAACAAACCTCTCCATGTTTTCAGGGAAATAGTCATCAAGTGGTCAAACTTCTATTCAAAAGGGCTTCTTGATAACTCGAAATGGGACAGCATTATCCCCTGACACTGCTCTCTTACATATCAACCATTATTTATTTTATAATATTCATAAAAAAACGTTGCTTTATCAAAGCGTAGTATATTATAATATTCAGTATTCTGCTGTTCAGGATTAAGGGTATACAAATGAACATCCCCATAAAAAAACGCCTTATTGTGCTTTCGGTTATCGCCATAACAATACCTCTCATAATTCTCTCAATGATTTTTTTTGTCTTCGGCAGCAATACAATGATCAGGGAAACCACAGACAGGTCATTTGAAAAAATGCTTCTATTGGATCAGGCCCTGACATTGTATATCGAAAAGATCAAGCATACGGTAAATACCATCGCCAACCATCCGCTGATTGTCGGACTTGACACAAAAAAAATCGTAACCTACAAGTACAACCCGGATTGGACAGACATGATGCCTCTTCATAACTCACAGACAGAGCAGGAGGTGTATGAGTACCTGAGGCTGATCAACCAGAGCAATCCCGATTTCGGTGCAGTATATATAGGAACAGAAAGCGGGAAATTCGTCATGTACCCTCCGTCAAACAGGATGCCCTATTATGACCCGTCAAAGAGGCCATGGTATCTCGAAGCAAAAGAAAAAAACGGCAGGCTGACAACTACAAGCCCTTTTCAGTCATCTGACACAAATTATTTTATATTTGCCGTGGCGAAATATGTCTATTTCATAAGCAGCCAGGAATACGGGGTAGTCTCGGCAAACATAGACCTCACATCGATAACAAAAATACTGGGGCATTTCAACATAGGTAAAAACAGTTTTGTGATCCTGACAAAGAACGACAATACAATTATAGCAAACACACGGGAACCGCAGACAAACTTCAAAAAATTGGATTCGGATGATATGCCTGACTATTATCACAAACTTTGCAGGCTTGAAAAAGACTGGGAAGAAATTACCACTGAAAACAATGTATACCTTGCCAGGCGCATGCATTCGCTTGGGACTGAATGGTTTCTTTATGCGCTGATAGATAAAGGTGAAGTCATAGCCCCGTTTAAAAAGGTCTTTTTCCTCATGATAATCCTTTCAATACTGGTATTGACTGTTTTCACGCCCATCATAATCAAGTTTTCAGTTGACTCACTTGCTCCTCTCAGAAAACTGTCTGACCATCTTTTTTCTCTCGCCAACGGAACTGAGACACTCCAGAAAAAAATCCCTCTCTACTCTTCGGATGAAGTGGGCAAAACAATCGAGAATTACAATCTTCTGCTTGAATCGCTCAACACAATCTTCAGCCGTATCTCCGAAGCAGAGCAGTCCATATCGTCAAACAACGCTAGTTTCTCAAACCAGATGCTTATTGTTTCGGCTGAAATATCAAAGAATATCTCTTCCATCGACAATATTGAAAAGGAAATCCATCATGCCGAGACCTGCATAAACAATTCAATCCAGGCAGCAAGGGAAATCGAAAAAATAGCTGAAAACAAAGAGAAAAACAATGACAGGGATTATTATAAATTCGCGAGCATAATAAAACTGGAAATTGAACAGCTTGGTGATTATTTTAAATCGCTGATATCATATATCCACGATATTAAGAAAACAACAATTGATATCAACAGCTGTGTAGATAAAACAACTGATTTCTGCCGGTCAAGTAAAAATGACCTTTTGTCAATCGGAAAAATACTCTCTGTGTACAAATTAAAATCCCCGGAAGAATCCGGGGATCATGAAAAATCAAAAAAATAAATATTGCTTAAAAAGTAATACCTACACGGATAAATTCACCGGACTTCGCAGCCGCAACTGCCTCATTTATGCCTGTAAGGGGAAACCGTATTTTTACAATCTCCGAAAATGGATATTTTGTATGATATTTTTCCAGGAAAAGAAGCGCCTTGCCCAAATGTTCCGGCCTGTAGTTGTGAATGCCCTTTATTGTAAGGCATTTCCGGGTAATTGTGTTGCCGTCAATGTTTGTATTGCTGCCCGGCGTCACAAGCCCGGCGATCAGGTATCTTCCGCCTGTGCGTAGATTGCTGACCGCGGTTTTAACAACACCGCTGAACCCGCTTACTTCAATGCCAGCATCAAGACCAAGCC
>JADHEF010001217.1_pt1 | contig 17410 bp, 18 predicted proteins | sample 8952391 | NCBI WGS metagenome assembly JADHEF01 (sample SAMN16124439, study PRJNA663245) | bioreactor sludge metagenome | isolation source: sludge (nitrite) | place: India:Bengaluru | collected 2019-02-28
ATGAAATGAGATTATTAAACCTTACCCCATACCCACTCAGAACAGCGAAGAACCTAATAAGATAAAGCAGCAAATAAGATAAGGGGTTCAGCAAATATGAAGATTAGTCTATTGATCTCAGGCCTGATATCAGGCCTATTCCTGTTGGGATTTCAATCCATACTCCTGCCTGACTCGCCATCTATTGCATCAGGCATCTCCGTTGATGATTACATCGAACAGAGCAACATCCAGACCATAGATGTTGAGGCCGTAGCCAATCAGGCTAAAGCATCCCGGGAGAGGTATTTCGCGGAAAAAGAGAATTCCACTCTGGACTGGGAGATGCCGAGCAGCCTTTCCGGCAGTGGAAGCACTCCTTTTGAGTCAAGAAGCATGGCCCAGGAGCAGAGCTCGGCTGAGGTACAGGATTCCTCCAGCCAGTCATCAGAGATATCAACCGATGCCCAAATAGCATCAAACCAATCTGTCATAGCCAATGCATCAGGAACCTGGTCATTGCAGCTGAATGACAGCATGCAGAGGGATGTCTCTCTCACACTCTTCCAAGAGGGCGCTTCCATATTCGGCTCAGGCAGCCTCAGAGAGGGCAATAGCACCAGTCAGGTGATGGCATCAGGGACGCTGCAAGGAGACCTTTTGAGCCTTGATCTTACCACTCAGCAGCCCATAACCCTCTATAAGCTTCTTCTCAATTTGTCTGATGACGAAGTATCTGGAAAATACAGCGCAATATCCTCCGGCGGAGACAAATGGACCGGCCAGGTTGATGGATTTAGGCTGGCAGCCTAATTTTTTTTAATTTTTAATTTAATCATTTTTTAAAAACATTTTCGATAAGATTATAAGCAATACTAATCATTGTTCCTCAATTGGAGGATGTATATCATGGCCAGTACAAGGAAATTGGCAGAATTTTCAATATCTAAAGACCGGCTTATTCAGGCCTTAGCCTGCATCTCTAATTTGGCTGATAGAGCAATAGTGAGAGCAATAGTACATCCCAAAGATGTGATTTTGGGCTTTGCTTTTAGCAATATCCTATCCGATGATCAGTCCGGCGATGAACTATATGCCGACTATGCCATAGTCAAAGAAGAGATGATAGATCCCAATTTTTTGGTAAAGAGCGAGGAATGGCCCCTATTTTTCATCTCCTGCACTGAAGCCTTTATCAGCTCGATTATGACTCTGGAGCCCAGAGAGAATCAATTTCTTAAGGTTGAATTCTATAATATATTGGAAGAGGATGCTCCGGAGATGGTCAAGAGCGAGGCTCTGGTCCTGGGAGAGCACAACTCTGCAGTAGGATCTATCTTGCGGCATCAATCCTCACAAGAGGACGATACGGTAATGGAGGCTGATGAGAACCAGTCTGTGCTCTATGGATAAGCAGTGGCTGTCCTCGCAGGAAGTCATCGGTTCTGAACAGCTTTGAAGGCAAAGCGCCGGCGCAGCAATGCGGCTATGCCGCCCAGGCATATGAGGGCGAGGCCGATGGCATAGACCTGCCCATCCAGTTGAGCCAGCATGAAGGCATTGAAGAATATTCCGGCTACAGGCAGCAAAGCAAGCCTGCCCCAGGACAGGGGCACCTTGAATGGTCGCTTGATCTGCGGCTTTTGGATACGAAGCACAATCAGTGCGGCATTGATTGCGATGAAGGTCACAAATACAGTAAAGTTATTGACATTGGCCACGAAGGCGATGTCCCCCAGGAAGACAAAGGACATGGCAAGGATCCCGGATATCAATGTGGCAGTCCAGGGAGCCTGAGTGCGGCCGTGTACAGCGGCCAGAAAGGATGGCAGTGATCCCGATTGAGCCATGCCATAGATAATCCTGGAAGAGGCGAGGAGCATGAGCAGCACTGTGTTTATGGTAGCACAGAGGGCTATTAAGGACATGATGCTGGAGGCATTGGGGCCCAGAGCAGAATAGGCAATATCTGAAAAGGGTGCCGAGGAGCGGCTCAGCTCCTCCCAGCCCAGAATGCTCACCGAGGAGATGGCCACCAATATATAGAGCACTATGCTTGCAGATATGGCCAGTATCAGGCCTCTGGGGATATTCTTTTCCGGATCTTTTGCCTCCTCGGAGAGCTTGACCACCTCCTCAAAGCCAATGAAGGCGAAGAATATCAGGGCAGATGCCTGGAATATGCCGGAATAGCCCAGTGGGGAAAGCTCCAGCAGGTTTACGCGGCCCAGGTAGGGAATGCCGAGCAGTATTATCAATGCCAGCCCCAATACCTCTATGGCGGTGAGAGCAATGGCTATCCTGGCCGATTGCTTGATTCCTAAAAGGATTATGAGAGAGAGGGCTGCCAGCAGGAGCAGAGCGGAGGGGAGAATGGGAAGGCCTGTGAGGGCCCTAAAGTATCCGGCAAAGCCCAGTGAGACCGTGGCCGCCCCCACAATGCCGCTGAAGGTGATCAACCAGCCTATGAGGAAGGCAGGAAGCTGGCCGAATGCCTGATTTGTGTACTCGTACTCGGCGGAGGCCCTGGGAAACATAGAGGCCAGTTCGGCATAGGACAGGCCGGTGAAAACGGCAACCAGGGCGGACAGGGCAAAGGATAGCCAGACGGCATTTCCGGCCAGGCCTGCCGCCTCGCCGATGAGGGCATAGATTCCGGCCCCCAGGATTATTCCAACTCCGGATACGGTGACCTCAAATAGACTCAAGGTGCGGCGGAGGTTAGTCTTCATTTCAATAGATAATCCTGTGCTGAGTTATATTAGCTTTTTTAAAGGATGAAATAAGCTATGATCAAATGCGGGACCCTGTATGCTCAATCCTAATTGTCTGGCTGCTCTGCGGCAGTATCATTTCCCAGATCAATGCAGGACAGCAGATGGTTCTTAAATCAGTCTCAATCTTGCATGAGAAAAATAAAAATTATAAAAAACTAAAAGTATTTTATATTGTAAATCTGTAGGATGCCCCGCTCAAGAAGGTCCCAGTTTCGGGATAGCTCTGTCCGTTCTTCATCAGAACTATGGTATGCCACATGTCTCCAGGCACTCTTAAGTTGTAGACGCCGTCCAGGATATCCGATCCCATGCCCTCAGTTCCTATGTAGCTGCCGTCAACATAGACATCATAGCCCTTAAGCCAGCTCGACCTCATGGTAACTGATGCCGTGCCTTTGTATGATGGCTTGCTTGATACAGGTCCTGTATATGGTCCGAGATCAGTCCACTGCCCGGATCTCTGGCCGTAGACATAGATGTAAACGTAGTTGCTCCAGCCCCGGGAGTAAAACTGCAGAATATGCCAGCCTGGGGTATCTCCGTTAAACCATCTCTTTTGCCAGCCTACTCCAGCATATCCCAGATAATTGACGCTGAGACTGCCGCTCGGATACCACTCATAAATCCATATGGGCTCCCTGCTGAATGTCTGCAGCCACATAGGCAGCCAACCATTTAGACGGCAGCCGGCCACGGTCTTGGGAACACTGGATACGTAAAGCTTGTTTTTCGGTGCGGCCCCTTCAGGAGAGACTATCAGCCGCTGAGTGGCATAGCTTTCCTGGGGATAATTAGCGGCGAAATTCTCTGTTGTCTGGGCCCGGCTTGAGGAGCGGCCTGATGAAGCCGCATCAGAGACAATAGCCGAGCTGGCCGGGATTAATGACTTGCTTGCCTCTCCTGATGGAGGCGTCTGGTAGGAGGCAGCATCTTCTTCGGGTATGGAAAGGCCCAGCTCTTGTGCGCTTGAGGGTGCAGCGGGAAGCGGTGCTCCCTCGGGCAGATTAGTTGAATATTCTCCGTATGGATCATACTCCTCGCCATATTGAACATCTGAGTAAGTCGGATCAAAGCTCTGCAGGCCCTGGGCAGAGATGGCAGCAAACAGCAACAAAAGGCATGCCAAAGCCATAGGCCAAATCCTATTCTTTTGCATAGCTATCAATTAATACACTCCCCATGATCCCGCCGGAAGCCGGCAGGATTGATTTATGATCCAGATCTATTAATATGATATAAAAAACTCTGCTTTGTATGATCCTCATGTGGATAGTCTCAGCAGGTCGATAATGTCCGGAAGGCGGTCATCTTCTCCTTCAAGCCCTGGATAATTTGGCCATAAATACTTGTGACTGTTCTATATGCACATGTATAAGACTGCCGTTTGGCATAATAAAAATTGGCTACAAGAAAGCCTTCGATGGGGCCACGGCGATTTGAACGCCGGTCACAGGACCCCCAGTCCTGTAGGATACCAGGCTACCCTATGGCCCCGCGCAGCGCATGGTAGGATGCAGAGGTGGCATATAAGCATTTCCCATCCCTTGATGCCGCACATAAGGAGCTGCAGGTTCAATAGGGGCATATGATTAATTTATATAAAATGGGCAGAGAATGGTTAGGGATGCCCTTGAGCTTTGAGCATTCTCCATCTGGAGTTGTTTCAATATAGATATAGGAGGCCGACCTTTGAGAAAGCTGGTATTTCCCGATCCCTTCAGGCACAATCATCCTCCGGTGCGTGAATTATCTGAAATAGACCCCGGGCCGTCTACATACGGAGAGAAGTTTGCCGATTGGGTATACGAAAACCTGGGTTCATGGAAGTTCATACTCATCCAATCGATTCTTGTGGCAGTCTGGATAATTCTCAATGCCAGTGCCTATATGCGCCCCTGGGACCCCTATCCTTTTATCTTCATGAATCTGATCTTCTCTTTGCAGTCTGCCTATACTGCATCTTTGATTCTGATGAGCCAGAACCGCCAGGATCGGCTCAAGGCTCATAATGATTATCTGATGAACCTTCGAGCGGAAGAGGAGAGCAAAGCCGTCCTGGACAATTTTGCGGCTCAGAATAGGGCTCTGCAGGAGATCTATGAAGAACTTTCGGCCATAAAGAGCAAAATTGAAAAGACTGCCTAATCTATCCGGATCTTGTGACGAGAAGAGGCCTTCTTTCACTAAAGTACAGCTCCGAAGGCTTCCTCCTCTAATTCCATCAGCTTCCGCCAGGTGGCCTTGCAGGAGCAGTCCAGGCTTTTCAGCTGCCCCACATCCTGAGAGAGGGCATGATCCCGGATGGCTGAAGCTATGCTCTCATCGCATGCTCCGCAGTTATATGGACCCCGCCGGGTCCCCGCTCCCACCGGATCGCAGACTATGGGTCCGGGCACACTCTTAAGCACCTCCACAGCCGACCAGAGCCAGGGAGGGCGGAACTCTCCTCGCTGCCACATCCTCTCCACTACTGTATTGCGCTGCACATTGCACAGGTTTAAAGAGAGCACATCGGAGTGAGGTCGGGCTGCCAGGCCAGTGGCTATGGCATCTCTCATGGCCTGGCCCTCTGTGAGCAAAGGCGGCTTGAGCAAAATGTAGGCCTTTATCCTGCCGCCCTGGCGGTGCACCAGCTCTGATGCCGCCACAAAATCCTGCAAGGAGAAGCCCTTTCTTATGGACTTCTCCCGGATGAGGTCATTTGAGCTCTCGAGACCTATGGCAAACTCGGTGGGAAGATGAGAGAGGCAGGCCTCGATGCTCTGAGCAGTTATGTACTCCGGGCGGCTCTCTATGACCAGCCGGGATATTCCCAGAGCCTGCAGACGCCTGAGTATCTCATCTCTGGCCTGAACAGGCATCTCATCCGGATCCAGGAAGCTGCCGCTGGTATAGATCTTGACCACAGAAACCTCTGGTGAAGAGCGGCCCATAGCCCACTCGAACTGCCTGATCAGATCATCCGCACCGGCCGGCGCACCCTCTCCGGCAAAGCCGCACATGGTGCAGCGGTTCCAGCGGCATCCCACTGTGCGCAGGATCATGGTTAGAGACTCAGCTGGCCGGCCGTCCAGAAGATCATGGGAGCGCCAGACGGTCACAGGCCTGCCCAGATCTATCTCTGCCTTCTTTTTTGCATTAGCCATTGCTTTATACCGGACCCTATCCCAGGTACTGCAGAGCACTGATTCCGGCGGATGCACCGCTGCCCACTGCGGTGGTCACCTGCAGCCTTCCTCCGGTGAGGTCTCCCGCAGCATAGACGCCGGGCATGCTGGTCTCCTGATTGAGGCGGTTGACCTTGACATAGCCGCCGGGAGTCATCTCCAGGCCCAGGGCAATAGCCAGATCGGCATTGGGCTTCATGCCCATCTCCACAAAGACGCCGTCAGCTTTAACGGTGCGAGGAGTGTTTCCCACATTGAAGCCCACTGCGGTGACGAAATCCTCACCCTGGATCTCAGTGATCTCCGCCCCGAAGGTGGCGGTATAGTTGGAGAGATTCTTTATCCGCTCCAGATAGACCGATTCGGCCACCAGCTTCTCCCGGGTGCAGAGCAGGTGTACCTTGCCGGCGATGTTGGCCAGATAGAGGACAGCACGGGCCGCTCCATTGCCGTAGCCGGCCACGACCACGGCTTTATTTCTGAAGAGGGCTCCATCGCAATGGACGCAGTATGATACTCCTCTGGCCGTCAACTCCTTTTCCCCCGGCACACCCAGGGGGCGATGGCCTGCTCCCATGGCCAGTATGACCGTCCTGGCCTCATACTGCCAGTTCTCCGTCTTGAGGCGGAAAAAGTTGCTCAGAGGCACAATCTTTTCCACCTGCTCGGTCTGGTTCTCCGCACCGAACTTCTGGGCCTGGGCCAGCATCCTCTCAGAGAGCTCAATACCCTGGATGCCATCCGGAAATCCGGGATAGTTCTCATAGAGGCCGCCCATGGACTGCTGCGAGCTGTAGGTGTTTCCCAAAACCAGGGTCTTCTTGCCGCCTCTCGCGCAGTACATGGCTGCGGTCAGCCCAGCCGGGCCTGCTCCCACTATGACGACATCATGCAAACGAATATCACCATGGAAAAGTTCCCCTTCAAGGTAGATAAAGGGTATGTAACACCGGGCCGCAGATGTGGGGTAGCCCTTTTGCCCGCAATGTTTTTAGACTAGAAGGTGATTGTAGGGGATGCTTCGTATAACACGAATGCGCCGATAGTGTAGCGGTTATCACTAGGCGTTGCCAACGCCTAAACTCGGGTTCGAATCCCGATCGGCGCATATAATCTGAGCAACTTCTGGATCAAACTGAGATCCCTGGCCAACTCCAGGGCCTCGGCCTTCAGGGCCTTCCTCTTCTCACCAGCGGATGTTTTATGCATGGCTATTAGTTTTATCTTGCTTGAGACCTTCAATAATGTGTATTTATATTGCTTATCCATGCATATTGACATCATAAGAGGAATTGACCATGAGATGCCTATTACTCTGGATGATGATAGTCCTGACGGCAAATATTTGCTTCGGGCAGCCTGGATCTCAAATATATTTTACGATCTCAGTGCCTGATAGTTGGGAGATCACAGGTGTTGGATGCAACGGGATAACAGCAGTAGACTCTACGAATCCTGCCCGAGGAATAATTGCTCTGAACCATTTGCATCAAGGGTTCGATATTCTGCCTTCATACACCACACCAGAGACATACGTGGAATATTATATGCCACAGGATTTCAGCATTGAGGGCAATCAGATAACGAACATGACGATTATCGCCTACGAAGATAATCAGGATATTGCCAATGCGTATGTCTCCTGGACGGGTGTTTTAGGTTCAGCCAAATCGATGAGGTGTTCTTTCGAAGTCAATGGCATCCCCGCGGAGGGATCGTTTACTGTGGCTACAAGAGAGCTATTTGGCTATGGAACAACTGTTGACCTCTTATTTGGAATCTTTGCGCCCGCCGGACAATTCGATATGGAAGCGCCAATGCTTCTTGGGGCAATTGATTCAATCCGACTGATAAGGGATTACTTCTGCATCTGCTTTGATTGTCCGGCATATGGATGTGATTATCATTGCACCAACGGATGTTGCGATCATCCATGCGATGAATATGATAGATGCAAGGAAGCTGAATGATGGCAATAGCAGAACGAAAAGCCGTCCCTGAGGGATTATGGATTGCCGGTCTTCAGATGGTCACCGATTTGAATATTCGTGGCCCAGCAATTGCAGAGAGCATTTGAGCAACGATGACGCAAAGGTAAAGAACTTATAGAGCGTAATAGCGTGGCAGAGGGATTAAATTGAGACTCTATTTAATATTTTTAGGATTATTGGTTCTTTCTGGGAGTGCCTATGCAGAGGATGAAGATACGCGATTTGACGGGCAGGCTCTATTGTATTTCGAGAATGTTGGAGCATGGGGTTGGTATATTTCAGTCGACCAGGTCATAGACGGACCTGCCGATATGTTGGGGCAGAATATCTCGGTTTATATGACCTCGGCCAATCCTGCAGAATATCCGCCAGGATTCATTGATCCGGACATCAAGATCGGAGACAATGTCTCCGTATATGGTTCGCTGCAATATATCGAGCCGGGAAGCTACCATGTATTGTTGGTGGGCTCCGATGAGTACTATATAGCGCCTGATATCCGAGATGAGGTTTCTGCAAATCATCAATCCTGACCTCCCCACGATTCAGGCGCACATTTGCAGTGCATCCAGTCTGGCCGTTGCCTTCAAGGCTCGGCTTCAGCCTGCAAGGAGACTGCCTGGCCGTCCAGGGTACGGGCCTTCTCCCTGGCCTTCGGGCATGGTTTTTGCTGTCTCCATGGCCGCCTCAGCCCCCTGATCGCTCCTGGGCCTCGGCCTTCAGGACCTTCCTCTTATCTCCGGGAAAAAGGAATGGCAGGATGCAAAACTCTTCTCCTCCCTATGCCATCTAGGCCCGCCGGAGGGATCGCCGGGCAGGAGGGATTCATCGAGGGAGGAGATCATGGCCTTAAAAATTAAAATAGCAATTTATTATATTAAAGATATTATTTCTCCGGTTATTCTGATCCTGCCGTCCCTGACTAGCTCTCCCAGGATCGGGTGCTTCGGAGAGGTAGTGAGAAATTAGTTCAAAGTTCAATTGAACTAATCTCGTGTAAGGAAAATATATAGCCCCCATAATCCTAATATTAAAATTATAGGAGCAATAATAGTTGTTATGGACCTATCTGTAGTAGGCAAACCGTTGAAGCAATTACACAAAGCCCATAGTCCTGATATTATAGACGCAATGGCGGCGAGCATAACAAGGAAGCGAGTACCATCATTTTCATACCATTGTTTTATGTGAATTTTCAATGTGGCACAGTTGCTATACCATTTCAGGCAATCCCTGTAGACTAAGTGGAGATAGATGTTATGATCTCCAGAAGGCGCTTTATTTGCAATAGTGAAGCTAAATGAAAATGGTGCATAGTAATAATTATCATTTCGCCACCATTGCTTATTCCAAACTATACGTTCACCTTCGACGCCTAAATCATTAGGATTATTATTAAAAAATTTTCTATGAAATAAATAGATAGGAACAGTCAAATCAAATACATTCGTATGGAGATCTTCACGATGAACTCCCTTGAAATCAATCGGTGATTTAATCTCGGTATACTCAGGGTATTTGGACTTTACAGATAATCTGATCCCATTGGATTCTGTCTTTATCGTCTCTGGTAGGTAAGCTGGAATGGAGACGTAGAGCTTAGCCGCGGCATAACCAGGTTCTCCCGGCAATTCGTCAACGTCTCCAACGCCTGAAATATAAACATCTACATTATATTTCTCACCCCTTCCTTTATTAGGGTCGCTGGAATGAGCGATGAGCACAAAAGCTGGCTCTCCCATCATATTTGCCACACATGCTGAGTTGACCGACCATTGTGCTAAGATTCTTCGGAGGCTATCTTCATTAGCCATGTATCACTTCCAGAACTGCCACTATCCCTTTCTCTTGATCTCCTCTTCTGCCAGGCTTTAGGGATACTGGCTGAGCATCTTAGCTCCACCAGCTCCATGGATCAAATTCGTTGTTCTTAAGGCCTCTAACCTGCATTATCATTTATTTATTAAGTTTCTTTAATATATCTATTATCTCCTCTAAATCATCCCTTTGCTTAGATGTTTTCGCTTCTTCGTCGCAGTATTGTTCAAGCAGCTTGATTGCATCTGTGAGTGTTTTCATTTCTTTCTCCCTCTTTCAAAGTTTATTCTATTAACATTCTTCCCAAAAACCTTTTCGTATATCTTCTTTATTTTTAAACCGCCTGTTTTCGTCTTAGGTTTCTCTTCTTCTGTTTCTGCCAGAATTGCCACCAGCCCTTTTTTCTTGATCTCCTCCTCTCCGGGCTTCAATGCTAGCTGGCTGATGAGCTGCGCGATGTGGCCACAAGTCATAGCCTTCGGTCTCTTTCTTCTGCATGGGCATAGCTAAGCCGGCGATGTCCACCGGGCGGCGCGCTCCGTACTCATCATACTTGTCGTCCCAGACCAGCTCGGTCTTTCTCCCAAAGAGCGGATGGGGGTTGTCCGGGCCCCAGCGGACGGGCTCAGCCATGGAAGGGGGCCTCCGAGAAATGGGCAGGGAATGAAAAGAACTGTGTAGCAGGCTTTTGAGATTTGGAGCAGAGAGTCAATTATTATCCACCTTAGAGCAGCTTTCTCGCCGGCAAAATGGAAAAGGCTTTTGGATGACCCCCATGAAAAAAACCGGGTTATTTATTCTGAACTTGGAGGCCTGCAAAGCAATTTATAACTCCTGGCACCTATGATTTTAGTATGATAAAGATGAGGACAAGGGCGATTTATGAGAACGGTGTTCTAAAGCCTCTCGATGATATCGATCTGCTGCCAGGCGAGGTGGTAGATATCGAGATTGGAAGCCCGGTCAGGAGAACCAAAGGCATAATTAAGCTTGATCCCGCTATCGCTAGAGATATCGCAGATAGCGATGAATGCTCTTTTCTGGTGGAATAAATGCTGGAGGGCATACCTTCTGGCAGTAGGGTCTTCAGCTCTCCCAGGGTGGTCTGGCCTCCGGCCAGAGCCTCGCTCCTGGGCATGTCCACGGTCTCTATCTTCTGCATGGGCATGGCGGAGCCGGCGATGTCCACCGGGCGGCGGTTGCCATATTCGTCATATTTGCCGTCCCAGACCAGCTCGGTCTTCATCTTCGAGAGCGGATGGGGATTGTCCGGGCCCCAGCGGACGGGCTCAGCCACGGAAGGGGACCTCCGGGCAGGGGAGAGCGATTTCGGATGAAGAGAGCTGCAAAGAGAGCTTATGGAGCCTGAGCGAGAGCATCAATTTCAATTGTCCTCCTGATGACAGCTTTGTAGAGCGGCGGAATGGAAAAGACTTTTGCACGCGAAAATGTCTTGGCAGTAAAAGCATATATGTCTGAAGTGCCAGTTACTCTATTAGCTACCCATTGGGATGTGCGCTTTGCGCATAGATGACCGATGGGAGTGATCTTTATTCTTTTCCGAAGAGATAGTCCCTGGCGATGATTAAATTGGGTTTGATTATGTCGTAATACCTGCTATCGTTCTTCTCAAATCTCCTGTAAACGCTTCCACAAATACAGTCAGCACATTGTATGCCTCTGCTGTTATGCGACCTTTCCCATTTCACATAAAGCCTTTTGCATGAAGCGGCATCTTTAAAGAGGTCAGGCCACCCAAAGTGGCAGTGCAGGAAGAGTATTTAAGTTCTCAAATCAAATGATGTCAAGGGAAAAATTATGAGCGCATCCAAAACCATCGAATGTGTCTATGAAGGTGGTGTCCTCAAGCCGCTCCATGAGGTAGACTTTAAAGAAGGGGAGAGAGTCAAGCTCACGGTAAAGAAGTTCGATATCTCCAAATTTCTCGGCGCATTCGGCGAAGGTTCTGTGGAGGAATTCGAAGAGTTGGAGGTTTTAAATTATTGTGCACTACCGTCCCCGGGGGGACGGTAGGGAACATTGTGCTTGTTTGCTTTTGCAAAATAGCTATACATAGTTGACGGTCTTACAACAGATGGATGTTGCGAAAGTCATCCTGCAGGATGGTTTTCTAAATGGGTTATCTAAAGAAGGCCAAATAGATTTCTGAATATCGTGCCGAAATGGCAATAGTCCCTGAGTGAGAATAATTCAAATAAACAAGAGGCAAAAATTTATGCCGATAGAGCAGATACAGTCTTTCTCAAGAGATCTCCCTTTTTTGCCATTTCAGATCACGATCCAGGCCGCAGCGTTGCGACGAAGTCCGCATAAGGTCTTCTCACTGCCGCCAGGTAAAGGAATATCCCCGCCCATGCCCAGGCTGCCAGCGCAAAAGGCAATGTGAACATCAGAAAGAAGGTGAGCAGCAATCCCAATCCGACAAAGAACAGCAGTATGGCTATGATGATATATTTCAAACGGGTGAGGTTGCTTATTTCGTTATACATGAGCATCCTGTAGCGTCTGATTAAGGCTTATAAGATCTTGCCGCTAAATCCACTGCGAGAGAGGGTCCGAGCATGCAGACCACCTTGATGCTGCTCAATGCAGAGCAATCTCAAACTTCCAGGACAGCGCCGCCGGAGGGATCGTCGTGCAGTTACAGGGATTCATCCAGGGAGATGTGGCCTTTAAACCGATTTTAAGTCAAACGACGGTGGCACACCCTTATGCGAGCTGCGGAATATTCGAATAAATCAAATTAGCCTGCATTATAATTTATTGTTATCTTTAATATTAATATAAAACTATGTTGAAGCTTTTAGATCGAAAACCACTAAATATCCCCTGAATCATGAGTTTGAGGATGATCCCGCCAATGGAGAAAGAGACTCTGAGCGTCGAGGAGCTTGCTAGCATTTACCTTCCCATCAAGCCCCAGATCGAATCCCGTCTGCAGGACTTCTCCCGCATCTGGAAGCAGGCCAGCGAGGAGGAGCTATTCCGGGAGCTGGTCTTCTGCCTGCTCACCCCCCAATCCAAAGCCAGGACCTGCTGGCGGGCGGTAGAGCGGCTGGAGAGGAAATGCATGATTAAAGAGGCTGGGCCAGAGGAGATCACCCGCGAGCTGGTGGGAGTTCGGTTCAACCTGAGAAAGGGAGACTACATCTGCCTGGCCCGGAGCAGATTCTCCTCCTGCTCTCTGCGAGATACTCTGGCCGGTTTCTCTGATGCCTTTGCGGCAAGGGAGTGGCTGGTGGCCAATATCAAGGGATTGGGATACAAGGAGGCCAGCCATTTCCTGAGAAACATCGGCCTGGGCGGGGATCTGGCCATATTGGACCGGCATATTCTAAAGAACCTGGCCCTGTTGGGGGTGATAGATGAGGTCCCCGCATCGCCCAGCAAGAAGCTGTACCTGGAGATCGAGAAAAAGATGATCGATTTCTCCCGGGAGGCAAAGATTCCCATGCCTCATCTGGACCTCCTGCTCTGGTACAAGGAGGCGGGAGAGGTTTTCAAATAGCAGTTTAGCAGTTTAGCAGTTTAATAAAGGCTTAAATATGTGTAAGATAATATAAAGATGGGAAGTATTCCTTCTTCATCTTATTCTTGCTCATTGCCTCTCTCTTTCTTCCTAAACCACATTCTCATCTGATAGATCCCCTCCTCGCTCCTTTTTTCCGTGTCGAATCCCATCTTCTCAAACAGCGCAACCATGGATCTGTTCGCCACCAGAACATCTCCGGTAAATCCGAGCAGGCCCTGCCTTCTGGCCAGGAGAATCAGATAAGAGAGCAGCTCCCGGCCCACCCCCTGCCCCTGGAAGCTGTCCTTGACCACCAGGGCTACCTCGGCCAGGTGCATATCGGAATTCAGCTCATACTGACCCAGGCCGATTATGATCTCCTTGTCTTTTTCCTCCACTGTGGCCAGTATCTCCATTTTCCGGCTGTAGTCAACGACCACAAACTCCTGCAGTCTCTTGTGGGGCATGTCCTTCCTGGCAGAGAAGAAGCGCTTGTATAGGCTATCCTCGGAGAGGCTGTAGAAGAAGTCCTTGAGAAGCTGCTCATCTGTGATCTTGGCCGGCCTCAGCCTTATATTCAGCCCCTTCCTGGTGGTGCGGTAGATCTCCAGCTCCTCGGGATAGATGCCTTTCTCTCCCGGGACGAAGAGCTGATCTTTGTATACGAAGGCCCTCTTCCTTGCTGATTCCATGAGCCAGGGCCGGAATTTGGGGTGGGCTATGGATATGAGGTCCATGGCCCGCTCTCTTATGTTTTTGCCGTGCAGATAGGCGATTCCGTATTCGGTCACTACATAGCGCACATCGCCCCGGTTAAGGGTTACACCCGCCCCCTCCTGCAGGGTGGGAACTATGCGGGATACGCTATCGTTGAGGGCGGTGGAGGGCATGGCCAGGATGGTCTTTCCTCCCGGAGCGAGGACCGCTCCCCGCATGAAGTCCGCCTGGCCGCCTATGCCGCTGTAGAATGTCCCCCCAAGGGATTCCGCCGTAGCCTGGCCGGTCAGGTCCAGCTCCATGGCGCTGTTGATGGCAGTCATCAGCCGGTGCCTGGAGATGATGAGGGGATTGTTGGTGTAGTCTATTCTCTTGAACTCCACAGTGGGATTCTCGTCCAGGAATTCGTAGCTCTCCCTGTCCGCCATGCAGAAGGAGGCCACGGTCTTGCCCGGATTGTGGATCTTCCTGTTGTTGGTTACCACTCCATTTTCCATGAGACTGATTATGCCGTGGCTGAGAAGCTCGGTATGAACCCCGAGATCCTTCTTTGCCCCAAGATTGGGCACCACTGCATCGGGAATCAATCCGTAGCCCACCTGCAATGTCGAGCCATCCTCGATCAGGCTGGCCACATATTTTCCGATCTTCTGAACGATATCTGTGGGGGGCTTAAGAGAGTATTCCAGAAGGGGCTCTTCATGCGCAATTACAAAGTCGATATCCTTGATGTTGACAAATCCGTCTCCGTGAGTGCGGGGCATATTGCTGTTGACCTGGGCCACCACCAGGCCGGCCTTCTCCACGGCGCTCTTGACCACATCTACGCTGATTCCCAGGCTGAGGTAGCCGTGCTTGTCGGGAAGGGAGGTCTGAACCAGGGCTATGTCTACAGGGATCAGCTCGGAGCGGAAGAGGTCGGGGACTGCATAGAGGAAGATGGGGGTATAGTCGGCGGCTCCCCGGTTGACCGAGCTTCTGGTGCTATCTCCCACAAAGAAGGAGTCCAGCCGGAAGTTCTCCTGCAGTTTCTCATCGGCATAGGGGGCCACCCCCAGGGTCCAGATGTGGATAAGCTCAGCATCAAAGAATGCTTTGGGGTGGTTTTTGACATAGTTGACCAGAGCAGCCAGCAGATACTGGGGCTCGCCGCAGCCGGTGCCTATGAATATCCTGTCTCCGGCATGAATATGTGAGAATATCTCCTCCTCGGAAGCGAATTTCTCCGGATAGCTCTTCCTAAACTCCTCCAAAAGGGTCCTGTCTTTCATCTTCACCAACCTGGATGCTCCCTATCTTCCTCCCAAGTTCTATAGCCGTTTAAGAGATGATACATAATCATCCTGACGCTCTGAAAGAGATTTATAGCGGCAAATGAAGCAGAGGCCTAAGAAATTCAGGGATAATGATCTGAGGACCTTTAAAATCATTGGCGAATGGAGAATTAATGACGGACATTCTGATCTATGGGGCAGGGGCAATAGGATCATTTCTGGGATATCTGCTGTCCGAGATGCCAGGAAAGAATGCTATAGAGAGGAAGCGAATAGAGAATGTGGCTCTTCTTGGCAGAGAGGGGCACATCAATGCCATCAAAGAGCAGGGCCTGCATGTGGACCTGGGAGAGAAGAGAGAAGTCCTTTTTTTCAGGCATTGCTTCTCCAGCCTGGATGAATTCAAGGCATCGAACTATCATCCCCGCCTGGTGATCATATGCGTCAAGACCTATTCCCTCCCCGACCTCTCCCGGGAGCTGAAGGAGTCCGGGCTTCTGGAGGAGCGCTTCAAGGAGTCTCAATTCATCCTGCTCATGAACGGCATGGGAAACCGGGAGGCCTTCTTGAAGAGCGGCCTGGACCCGGCCCGGCTGCAGGAGGGCATAACCTCCTTGGGGGTACTGCTGGCAGGGGAGGGCAGGATGGAGCTGAAGGGCAGGGGAAAGACTGTTTTGCAGAATGGAATTGGACCGGAGGACAGGCAATTTTTGGAAAAGAGGTTCTCGGAGAAGGGATTTGAGATCGAATTCTCCCCGGATTTTCAGAGGCATCAGTTCCTCAAGCTCCTGGTCAATGCGACCATCAATCCCATCACTGCACTCACCCGGCAGCAGAACGGCGTCGTCCTCTCCCCCGCCTTGAAGAGCACAGTGCAGGCTGTGGTTGCAGAGGCGGTGGCGATAGCTGAGGCAGAAGGGCTGGCGATCCCGGAGAAGGAGGCGCTGGAGCTTGTCTTGTCCGTGGCGGAGAAGACAGCTGCGAATACATCGAGCATGCTTCAGGATGTGCTGCGGGGGAGGAAGACGGAAATTGAGGCCATAAATGGCTACATCTTCAGGCGGGCCGAGGAGCATGGAATTGCGGCTCCGGTTAATGAGACACTGTATGGCATGGTAAAGTCTATTTCTGAACTTCGATCGTAAGTGATACAGTATGGATTTCATGGATATCATGGGAAAGATTTATATACGATATTTAACTAACTATAAGTTAGTATCATGAAGTTTATGAGATGTTGGTAGAGGAACATCAGATCGGCAGCCGGAAGCATCTGAAAGTCATGCAGTAGTCTTGCCGGCAAAGAGACGAAGCTCGTGGAGATGTGCAGAATAGCAGACTGATCTCGATTCACATAATTAAGATATTGGAGGAGTTTAATGCCAGCAGATATCACGCTTAAAGTCATTGAGGCCCGCCCCACCGATGTGGGACGGGGCATAGCCCGCATAGATCCTGCCGTTTTCAGCGAGATGGGCTGGCAGGCGGGAGATGCAGTCAGCATACAAGGCAAGAAAAAGACAGCCGCATTGCTCTGGCCCGGCTATCCCGAAGACACTAAAACCGGTGTGGTCCGCCTGGACGGCAACACCCGCCGCAATGCCGGTGTGAGCATAGACGATAAGGTGCCGGTCAAGCTGATCCAGGCTGCTCCGGCAGAGTCGGTGGTCTTTGCCCCCACCGTCCCCCTGCGCATAACCGGGGCGGAGGCATACCTGCAGAGGTATATGGAAGGCCGGGTCATCACTAAGGGAGACATCATTGAGATCTCGGTCATGGGCAGAAAGATAGAGCTGATGGCGACGAGGGTCTCGCCTTCTCGTGAGGCGGCAGTGATCGGTGACAAGACCAGAATAGAGGTCTCGGACAAGCCAGCCAAAGAAGAGAAGGCGGGCCCAAGGGTAACCTATGAGGACATCGGAGGTCTCTCCGCTGAGATCAAGAAGGTGCGGGAGATGATTGAACTGCCCATGAAGCACCCCGAGCTCTTCGAGAGGCTGGGGGTGGAGGCTCCCAAGGGGGTTCTGCTCTACGGGCCGCCGGGCACGGGCAAGACCCTCCTGGCCAAGGCTCTGGCCTCGGAGACCAACGCTCACTTCGAGACCCTCTCCGGCCCGGAGATCATGTCCAAGTATTACGGCGAGTCGGAGGAGAA
>JADHEF010001216.1_pt1 | contig 17409 bp, 20 predicted proteins | sample 8952391 | NCBI WGS metagenome assembly JADHEF01 (sample SAMN16124439, study PRJNA663245) | bioreactor sludge metagenome | isolation source: sludge (nitrite) | place: India:Bengaluru | collected 2019-02-28
CTGGCAAACCCTGGGCCAGGGCCAGTTTCGCCCGCTGGACGGCAGCCAGCCGTTCCTCGGGCAAGCAGGCCAGGTTGAGGTGGTAGAGGAATGGAAGGTGGAGCTGGTGGTGGCTGACGACCTGATTGCCCAGGTCGTCGCTGCGCTCAAGCAGAGCCATCCGTACGAGACGCCAGCCTATGAAGTCTGGCGGCTAGCCGAGTTCTAGACCGCATCAAGGCTATTCGCGGGTAAACCCGCTCCCACAGGTACTGCGCCGCCCTTGAGAACGGTGGGGTACTTGTGGGAGCGGGTTTACCCGCGAAGAGGCCCTACAATCCAGCCACAATGTCCTTGCCAGGCTCAGGCCGCTTCAACATTCCACAAGCCAGCAACCCCACCTCGAACAACACCCACATCGGCACCGCCAGCATCGTCTGCGAAAACACATCCGGCGGCGTCAATATCATCCCCACCACAAAGCACCCGACAATCACGTAGGGCCTGCTGCGCCGCAACGTAGCCACATCGGCCAACCCCACCCAGACCACGATGAACGTCGCCACCGGGATCTCGAACGCCAGCCCGAACGCCAGGAACAGCGCCAGGATAAAGTCCAGGTACTGGCTGATGTCGGTCATCATCGCCACGCCGTCCGGCGTCACGCTGGCAAAAAAGCCGAACATCATCGGGAACACCAGGAAGAACGCGAAGGCCATGCCGGCATAGAACAGCACGATGCTCGACACCAGCAGCGGCAGGGCAATGCGCCGTTCACGGCGGTACAGCCCCGGCGCCAGAAAGCCCCAGGCCTGGTGCAGCAGCAGCGGCATGGCCACGAACAGCGCACACATCGCGGTCAGCTTGAACGGTGTCAGGAACGGCGAGGTGACGCTGGTAGCGATCATGCTCGCGCCTTCTGGCAAAAAGCGCCGCAGCGGTTCGGAAATGAGCGTGTACAGCGTTTGCGCAAAGGGGAACAGGCCGGCGAACACCAGCGCCACCAACGCCAGGCAACGCACCAGGCGTTTGCGCAGGTCGCGCAGGTGTTCGGTCAACGGCATGCTGGCCGCCGGGTCCATGGCAATACTCATGAGGCGTTTTCCTTGGGCAGGGCGACCGTGGCTGCATCATTGGCCGGCTCCGTGTTCAGGCTTATGCCTTGGCGGATCTCCTGCTCCAGGCGCTGTAATGGGGCGCTGTCGAGGTTCGGCATGTCGATTTCGCGTTCTACCTGCGTGCGTAAGGCGTGCATGGCCCGGCGCGCCTGGCCCAGTCCGCGCCCCAGGGAACGCGCCGCTACCGGCAGGCGTTCCGGGCCCAGCACCAGCAACGCGACGATGCCGACCAACAGCAACTCGCTGAAGCCTACCTCGAACATCAGGCCTGACGATCCGCTTGAGGCTGCTGTGTGGCCTGGCCGTTCAGCGGCGCCTGCTGCTGTACCTGTGCCTGGCCAGCGGCATTGACATCGTTGTCACCGCCCATGGACTTGCGAAACCCCTGGATCGCCTCACCCACATCGCTGCCCAGGCCCTTGAGGCGCTTGGTGCCAAACAGCAGGAATACGATCAGCAGTACGATCACCAGTTGCCAGATTCCAATGCCACCCATTGCGACCACTCCTGTAAGGTCATGAAAAGGAAGGCTAATCCTGCCTCGTGTAGATGACGTACACATGACGGACGGGCATTGCCATCTACCTGCAACACGCCGCGTGTTGACTGGCGTCTTTATTCTGCGAGCGAGGCACGCGCGGATGGGTGGCAGGCAACAGCAGGGGGCGGCCCTGTTGATGGTGATGGTGGTGCTGGCAATGTTGGCGGCGGGTATGGCCTGGCTGGTGGAAGATGGTCGGCGTCAGGTGGATGAAGTGCGCCTGCTGCACCAGCGGGTACAGGCGCGGGCCATGGAGCAGGCCGGCCTGGCCTACGCCGAGCAAGCCCTGCGCGACCCCGCCTGGCGGCTCAGCCCATTGTTCTGGCAGGCCTTGCGTGGGCAGCCTTTGAACTATGACTTTGGCGCCGGGCAGGCGCAGTTGCGGGTGCGTGATCAGCACACCTGTTTTAACGTCAATGCGTTGCTAGGTGCTGATGGTGAGCGAGCCGAGCGTCAGTTGCGCTATTTGCTAGGCGACGACATGGCGGCAGAGCGACTGGTCGATGCGCTGGCCGACTGGCTCGACGCCGACAGCGACACCCGTCTGCAAGGCGCCGAAAGTACCCAGTACCTGCGCCAGCAACCACCGCGCCTGGCGGCCAACCAGCCGATGCTCGACACCAGCGAGCTGAACCTGCTGCTGGAGCCGGACGCCAGCCGGCAGAGTCGCTACCCGATGCTATGTGCCTTGCCGCAGGTGACCGGCTGGCGCCTGAACGCCAATGCGCTTGGGCTGGAGCATTTGCCGTTGCTGGAGGCGTTGTACGAAGGGCGCTACTCGCGCTCGTTGCTCAGCCGCATCATCAGCGGGCGGCCGGCGTCGGGGTATGTGGATGCAGGTGCCTTGCGTCAGGCGTTGGGAGCGGTGGATGACGAAACGTTCGAACGGCTGAGCGAAGGGGTGCTGCTGACCAGAGGGGCTTGCCGGGTATTTCCTGTTGCAGTTGTCGTTCGAGGAAGAAGGGCGGGTGATACGCAGCGAGTTCCAGGTGGAGGCGTTGGGTGTGGTGCAGTGGCATGCCCGGGTGCCGGCGCAGCAGGTGCGGGTGAGGAGCAGAGAGCCGATAGCCTGGTAAAGCTCATTGACCTCTTCGCGGGCAAGCCCGCTCCCACAGGTACTGCACAGCACTCACATACTGTGCGATCCCTGTGGGAGCGGGCTTGCCCGCGAAGAGGCCAGTAAAGCCAGCACAAGGCCGGCTGTACCACACCGGATCAGGCGGTGCCTATTTCCCCGCCATCATTACGCTGAATCACCACCGTCGAAGCCCGCGGCCGTACCGTGGCCCCCGCCGGGGTAGCATCGGTCGCCTTGTCGGTATACGGCCAGTTCCCCGGGTGCTGAATGTTCACGAACATTGTCTTGTTGTCCGGGGTAAAGGTAATCCCGGTCACCTCACACTCATTCGGCCCTACAAAGAAACGGCGCAGGTTCACCTGATTCTGCGCGTTTACCGGCACCTGCTTGCCACTGGCATCCACCAGGTCAGAAGGAATCACTGCCAGCAGCTGGTCGTTGGTGTAGTCAGTGAGGGTGCTTTCACCGTTGTCAGTCTCGAACCACAGCACGCCACGGCTATCGAAGCTCATGCCGTCGGGGCTGGCGAACTGGTTCAGTTCGGTCAGACCGGAACGGTTGATATCGGCAGTACCGGCCGCGTTGGCGCCGAACACGAAGATGTCCCAGGTGAAGCTCAGCTGGTCGTCGCTGTCGTGCCAGCGAATGATGTGGCCATGGCGGTTCGGGCCGCGCGGGTTGGCCGCATCGACCTTTTCCGGGGTGCGCGCGCTGTTGTTGGTCAGGGTCAGGTATACATCGCCGTTCAGCGGGTTGACCGTGGTCCATTCCGGGCGGTCCATCGGCGTTGCGCCCACGGCATCGCCGGCGCCACGGGTGTTGAGGATGATGCCTGGCAAGTCACCATACAGCGCACCCAGGGTGCTGCCGTTAGTGGTAGCGGTGTTCACATCCAGCAGCAGCCATACGCCGGTGCCGTCGGCATTGAAGCGGGCTACGTAGAGCTTGCCCTGGTCAAGGTACTTGGCACCGGTGGCCAGGCGGTCGGCGGGGGTGGCGTCGGCGGCGTCCCACACGGCGGTGGACACCCACTTGTACAGGTACTCGTTGTTCGAGTCGTCACCCATGTACCACACCAGCGGCTTGCCGGCGACCGGCAGGCCTGGGGCACAGCCCTCGTGGCGGAAGCGGCCCAGTGCGGTGCGCTTGGTGGCCAGGGTGCTGCTGTTGTATGGGTCGATTTCGACGATGTAGCCGTAGGTGCTGGCTTCGTTGCGGTAGTCGTCGGTGGCGCTGGCGCCTTTGACGGTGACGTCGAAGCGGGCAAATTCGTCGGCCACCTCAGTGCTGTCGCCAGCTGCGGTTTCCCATTTGTATTGGCCGCTGGAGGTGCCCACGCCAATGCGGCGCTGGTCTTCGGGGCGGGTGCCCTTGTTGACGAAAATGCCTGGCCAGTTTTCTTCGCAGGTCAGGTAGGTGCCCCACGGGGTGTAGCCGTTGCCGCAGTTGTTGTTGGTGCCACGGCAATGGGTGCCGGCGGTGGAGTACTTGGTCTTGACGTGGTCGGTACCGCGCAGCGGGCCGGTAATTTCCATGCGCGAGGCGGTGGTGAAGCGGCGGTTGAGCGGGTCGTTGTCGACCACCTGCCAGCGTCCGCTGACTTTCTGCAGGCGCACCACGCCAGCCCCGTGGGCGTTGATTTCCTTGCGCACTTCTTCGACCGGACGCTTGCCATTCACGTCGGTGGTGGGGCCGGCCGGGTGCAGGGCAGCGGTGTCGATGTATTCGAAGTTGATCGCCAGCAAGCCGTCTTCCGAGCTGCCGTTGATGGGGAAGAAGTGCATGCCGTCATGGTGCATGCCCATGGCATTGGCCTGGTCGGTCGAGGTGTTGCTGCCGTCAGACTTCCACGGGTTGCCGTTGCTGTTGATGGGCGTACCCCACGGCGCCAGCACATAGGCGCTGTAGCCGGCGGCCACCACGCAGGCGTCGGTGCGTGAGCCCGGGATGGACTGGAAGCCCAGCGCCAGTTTCGGTACCTCTGGTTCGGTAACAGGCGGCTCGGTCACCGGTGGCTCGGTGACCGGATCATCGTGATCGGAACCACCACCGTCGAAGCAGCCTGTCAGGCCGGTACCGGCGATCATGGCGATGGCGGCGCCCAGGCTGCCGCGCATCACGCTGCGGCGGCTGAGGTAGACGTCCATGACGTTGGCCATCGGCAGGTTGCCGCTTTGGTTCCGGTCCAGGTTGTCGCCGGTATCTCGACTCATCAGGGTGTCCTTATGTTGGCTGAGTTAGAGGAAACCGCGACTTTAGTGCGCAAATATGATGATTCATTGGCAGAAATGTTAACGGGGTTTTAAAACGGCCCGCTCTTAGAACATTCGCTGACAGATCAATTTGGAATGACTGTCGGAATTCTGCCATCAAACTGTAATGCCAACGCCGCAACATCCGGAGCCCTGAATGAACATGGATAAGGATGGCGGGTTCGATGGCAAGCAGCATGCACAGGCGCGAAGTGATCAGCTGGATGGGTGTCGGGGCCATGGCCCCGCTACTCGGCGCCTGTTCTGCTTTCCCGGCACAGCAGGGCGGTAACGCCCACCTCGACCTGCTGTACGTGGCCGATACACTCGATGCCCGCCAACCCGGCCAGGCGGTGGTGCCGGCGACTCGCCTGGGGCCGGTCAGCCACCTGGGCCGCGCACCTTGGATGACCGGCAGCAGCGCCAGCCTGGCCTACCCGCAACTGGCGCCGTTGCTCGATGCCAGCCAGGCAACTGCAGCCCAGCTGGGCGGTTTTGCCGTGCTGGCGGCGTTGCTGGAACAACTGCGGGCGGAGGCCGGTGCAGGTAACAGCCTGACCCTGGAAAACGGCCAAGGCTGGAATGGCAGTGGCCTGGCCTACCTGACTCAAGGTGAGAGCGGCGTTCAAGGCAGCCAGCTGCTGGGCTGTGAGGTGCGTGTCAGCAGCGATGAACGCGTGCTGTGGCCGCAGCGTAGCCATGGGCTGTATCGCCAGGCTAGCGCCATTACCTTGGGCGCCGGGCTGGCGGACGCGCAACGTCAGGCACTGGGGCTGGAGGCCTTGCATGTCTTCGAGCGCGGCGGTGCCCGCATTGCCGTGGTCGGCGTGACCGACCCTTACGCCCAGGACCAGAAAGCCTCCCTGAAACTGTGGTACCAATCATTACAACCCGTGTTCGAGCAAGCCCGGCGCGAAGCCGACCTGGTGGTGGCCATGGCCGACATAGGCACAGGCCCTGGCTTGTGGCTGGCCGAGCGGGTGCCGCAAATCGACGTGTTGTTGTGCGCCCGTGGCCAGGACCTGTGGCCGGCGCCGGTCGAGGTCACCCAGGCCAGTGGCCGGCGTGTGCCGGTGCTGTTCGCCGGTTGCCGGGGCAGCGGCGCCTTCCGCCTGCGTTGTCAGCGAGTGGCTGGCGCATGGCAATTCGATGGGCGTTTCTTCCCGGCCTTCGAACAGCAACTGTCACCCGCCGCGCAACTGCGGGTGGGGCAACTGCAGGCTACCTTGCGCCAGCAACGCGCCGGCCATGCGGCCTGGCTCGACCAACCGCTGGCCCGTGCGCCACAGGCTTTGTGGCGCCGCGACACCCGTGGCGGCAGCTGGGACCGCTTGCTGCATCAAGCGTTGGCCGATGACAGCAGCATGCCCGTGCTGCTGCCGGGCCTGCGCTATGACTACCCGCTGCCCGCAGGTGCCCCCATCACCCGCGAACACCTGATCAGCCTGACCGGTGGCTACCCGGCCCCGGTGGTCGAAGCGCCGGCCCGGCAGGTGGAGCAAGTACTGGAGAACGCCGCAGAGCAACTGTTCGGCGACCCGCTACTGCTGGACAACAGCCAAGACCTGCCACGCTGGCAGAGCCAGGCCTGGGGGGTCAGCTACAGCCCGCAAGGCAAGCGCATCACAGGGCTGGAGCCGGTGCAGGGCCTGTGCCGCACCTTTGGCCTGCAGTTTGAAAGCCAGGCGGGTGAGCCCCTGTGGCAGCGGGTTGAAGCCTGGCTCGCCCGTCAGGCACCCGGCTGGCAACTGGTGCCGTTGCAGTGGCCAGACGTGCGCTATGTGCAGGGGCACCCGGGCTGGCACCCACGGCAGTTGGCTTCGTGACGTTCGCTTCGCGCCTGCTCTCGGGCGCAGGCCTGACCTTGGCAGGCTGGCTGTCTGCCCAGTGCGTGCTGCAACTGAGCCGCCAGCCACAACCGGCGACAGCACCTGCGGTGGCTGTCGGTCCGTTGCCTGGGCTGATGGTCGGTCACTGGCAGGCGCCCACCGACGACGGTGCAATCGCCATTACCCGCCTGCCACTGCAATACCTCGGGGGCCTGAAGGCTGAGCCACTGGCCTCCAGCGTGGTGGTGCTGCGCTACGGCGAGCAAGTACGCACGCTGGCGCGTGGCCAACGCCTGGCGCCGGGGATCGTGCTGCAGGACATCGACAGTGATGGCCTGATTTTCAACAACCAGGGGCGGCGCGAACGCCTGCCCTGGCCGCCACGCCCCGCCGTGACCGGCTTCAAGCGGCAAGGATGAACGATGCCTGTTAGATACTGCGTGGCGGCTGCGCTGAGCCTGGTGCTGTCCCTGGCCTGCGCCGAAGAGCCGGTGTTCGATGACAACGGTACGCCAATGTACGAGGTGAACTTCGTCGACACCGAACTGGGCGAGTTCATCGACAGCGTGTCGCGCATTACCGGTACCACGTTCATCGTCGACCCCCGGGTAAAGGGCAAGGTCACTGTGCGCACCGTCGACCTGCACGATGCCGATGCCATCTACGACATCTTCCTCGCGCAGTTGCGCGCCCAGGGCTATGCCACCGTCGACCTGCCCAACGGCAGCGTGAAGATCGTCCCCGACCAGGCCGCGCGCCTGGAACCGGTGCCGGTGGAGGCGGGCGGGCAGCAAGGCGAAGGCAGCGACAGCGTGGCTACCCGCGTATTCAATGTGCGCAACGCCGCCAACGAACAGGTGCTGGGCATCCTCAAACCCCTGATCGACCCACGCGTTGGGGTGATCACTCCGTACCCGGCAGCGCACCAGTTGGTGGTTACCGACTGGCGCAGCAACCTCGACCGCATCGGTAGCCTGCTGCGCCAGCTCGACCGCCCGCAAGAGGCGCCAAGCAATGGCAGCACCCAGGTGATCTACCTGCGCCATGCCAATGCCGGTGAAGTGGTCAAGGTGTTACGCGGGCTCAGCCAGGAAGGTGCGGTGCCGGCAGAAGGTGCGGGCGAAGGTGAGGGCAAGGACAGGCCCGTGATGGCTACCAGTGGTGGCCCGGGCATTCGCCTTGAATACGAAGAAGGCACCAACGCTGTGGTGATGGTCGGCCCCGACAGCGAACTGGCCGCCTACCGCGCCATCGTCGAGCAGTTGGACATTCGCCGTGCCCAGGTGGTGGTGGAAGCGATCATTGCCGAGGTGTCTGATAGCGGCGCCCAGGAACTGGGCGTGCAATGGCTGTTTGCCGACGAAAAGTTCGGCGCCGGTATCGTCAACTTCGGCAGCAACGGGGTGAATATCGCCAACATCGCCGGGGCGGCTGCCAGTGGCGACAACGAGGCGCTTGGTGACTTGTTGTCCGCCACTACCGGCGCCACGGCGGGCATTGGCCATTTCGGCGGCGGGTTCAACTTCGCCATGCTGGTCAATGCGCTAAAGGGCAAGAGTGGTTTCAACCTGCTGTCTACGCCTACTTTGCTGACCCTGGACAACGCCGAGGCCTCCATCCTGGTCGGCCAGGAGGTGCCCTTTGTCACCGGTTCGGTCACACAGAACAACGCCAACCCGTACCAGACCATCGAGCGTAAAGAGGTCGGGGTAAAACTGCGCATCAAGCCGCAGATCAACGTCGACAACAGCGTGCGCCTGGACATTGTCCAGGAGGTGTCATCGATCGCCGAGTCCAGCGCGGCCAGCGATGTGATCACCAACAAGCGTGAGATCAAGACCAAGGTCATGGTCGAGGACAACGGCCTGGTGATCCTCGGCGGCCTGATCAGCGACGAACTGAGCACCAGCAACCAGCGCGTGCCGTTGCTTGGTGACATCCCTTACCTGGGCCGGCTGTTCCGCTCCGACGCCACCAAGAACACCAAGCAGAACCTGATGGTGTTCATCCGCCCGCGCATCCTGCGGGACGGGCCGAGCCTGGCCGGGCTTAGCGAAGACAAGTACCGCACCTTGCAGCAGACCACGCCGCTGCAACTGCCGGACCTGGCCGAGGGCACCCCTTTGTTGCAGGTATTCCCCGCCAGCCGCGCGCGCCTGGAAGGCGGTGACTGGTGATGCTGCCTTATCGCCAGGCACGGCAAAGCGGGGTGGCCATGGCCCCGGCGGCGGAGGGCTGGCAGCTGTGGCTACGGCGTGATGCCGACAGCGCCCAGTTACAGGAGCTGCTGCGTGTACATGGCCAGCCCAGTGCGCTGGAATATCTGGAACCCGCCGTGTTCGACGAGCGCCTGGGCCAGTTGTATGAGGTGGGTGATGCCGCCACTGAAGCGCTGATCGAAGGCATCGGTGACCAGGTCGACCTGGACAGCCTGATGAGCGAGATGCCGCGCATCGAAGACCTGCTGGAAAGCGATGACGAAGCCCCGGTCATCCGCCTTATCAATGGCCTGTTCGGCCAGGCCCTGCGGCTGCGTGCCTCGGACATCCATATCGAAACCTTCGAGCAAAGTCTGGTGGTGCGCCTGCGGGTCGATGGTCACCTGCGCGAAGTGCTGCGCCCACCGCGAGCGCTGTCGGCCATGCTGGTGTCGCGGATCAAGGTCATGGCGCGCCTGGACATCGCCGAAAAGCGTCAGCCCCAGGACGGCCGTATCACCTTGCGTGCAGCAGGCCGTGAAGTGGATGTGCGGGTTTCGACCTTGCCCGGCATTCATGGCGAGCGGGTGGTCATGCGCGTGCTCGACAAGCAGGCCAGCCTGCTGGCGCTGGATAACCTGGGCATGCCGCCCGCCGTGTTACAGGGCCTGCGCAGTTGCCTGGCGCGCCCCAACGGCATCGTGCTGTCCACTGGCCCGACCGGCTCGGGCAAGACCACCACCCTGTACGCCAGCCTCAACAGCCTCAACGATGGCAGCCGCAATATCCTCACGGTCGAGGACCCCGTCGAATATGCCATCGCCGGCATTGGCCAGACAGCCATCAACCCGCGTGCCGGGCTGACGTTTGCCAGTGGCCTGCGCGCCATCCTGCGCCAGGACCCGGACGTGATCATGCTCGGTGAAATCCGCGACCAGGAAACCGCGCAGATCGCGGTACAGGCCAGCCTCACCGGCCATCTGGTGCTGTCCACCCTGCATACCAACAGCGCCGTGGGGGCGGTAACCCGTCTGCGCGACATGGGCATCGAGCCGTTCCTGATCGCCTCGTGCCTGCGTGGTGTGCTGGCCCAGCGCCTGGTACGGCGCTTGTGCCGTTGCGCCGTGTCGTTCCCGCTGCAACCTGCCGAGCGTGAGCTGTGGCCAGAACTGGCGGCACTGGGCAGCAGCTACCACGCGGTGGGCTGCGAACAGTGCCAGGGCAGCGGTTATGTCGGGCGCCTGGGCCTGTACGAATTCATCGAGCTGGATGCCGGTTTGATTGGTCTGCTCTACGACGGCGCCAGTGAGCTGGCCATGCAGGATTACCTGGCCGAGCGCCGCCAGAGCCTGGTGGCGATGGCCAGTGATTGCCTGGCGCGTGGCGAGACCAGCCTGGCCGAAGTGCTGCGTGTGGTACAGGGCTAAGGCATGCCGACGTATCGCTACCAGGCCGTCGACCTCGCCGGCAAAGCGCACAAGGCCAGCCTGCAAGCCGACAGCGAGCGCCATGCACGCCAGTTGTTGCGTGAGCAGGGCCTGTTCGCCCGCCAGTTACAACGCCAGGAAGCCGGAACCCGGCAAGCCAGGCGCCAGCGTTTAAGCCGGGCCCAGCTCTGTGAACTGACCCGCCAGCTGGCGACCCTTATCGGGGCTGGCATCCCCTTGGTCGATGCGCTGGCTACCCTTGAACGCCAACTGCGCCAGCCGGCCCTGCACAGTGTGCTGGTGGCCCTGCGTGGATCGCTCGCCGAAGGCCTGGGCCTGGCCCGCAGCCTGGCGCGCCAAGGGGCGCCGTTCACGGGTTTGTATTGCGCACTGGTCGAGGCCGGCGAGCGTTCCGGGCGCCTGGCACAGGTGCTTACACGGTTGGCCGACCACCTGGAGCAGGTACAGCGCCAGCAACACAAAGCCCGTACTGCGCTGATCTACCCCACCGTCTTGATGGGCGTGTCACTTGCCGTGGTCGTCGGCCTGATGACCTTCGTCGTGCCCAAACTCACCGAACAATTCGCCCACGCAGGGCAAAGCCTGCCGCTGATCACCTCGCTGCTGATCGGCCTGAGCCAGGGGCTGGTACACGCCGGGCCGTGGTTGTTGGGGGTGGCGTTGGTGCTTGGCGTGCTCGGCGGCTGGTTGCTGCGCAAGCCGCATTGGTGCTTGCGCCGCGACCAGTTGCTGTTGCGCCTGCCGCGCATCGGCAGCCTGCTGCAGGTGCTGGAAAGCGCCCGCCTGGCGCGCAGCCTGGCGATTCTCAGTGGCAGTGGCGTGGCCCTGCTCGAAGCCTTGCAAGTGGCCACCGAAACCGTCGGCAACCGGCGCATCCGGCTGGCCATGGAGCAGGTGCGCCAGCAAGTGCAGGGCGGTACCAGCCTGCACCGAGCGCTGGATGCCAGCCAGCAATTTCCGCCGCTACTGGTGAACATGGTTGGCAGCGGCGAGGCCAGCGGCACCCTGGCCGACATGCTCGAACGCGTGGCCGACGACCAGGAGCGCGGCTTTGCCCGCCAGGTGGATACCGCCATGGCGCTGTTCGAACCCCTGATGATCCTGGTGATGGGCGCCGTGGTGCTGTTCATCGTGCTGGCGGTGCTGTTGCCGATCATGCAACTCAACCAGGGCCTGCAACTGTGACGACAAGGAGTTTTGCCATGCTGCATCGACGCAACCGCCAGCGCGGTTTCACCCTCATGGAAATCATGGTGGTGATCTTCATCATCGGCCTGCTCATCGCCGTGGTCGCGCCCAGCGTGCTGGGCAACCAGGACAAGGCCATGAAACAGAAGGTGATGGCCGACCTGGCCACCCTGGAGCAGGCGCTGGACATGTACCGGCTGGACAACCTGCGCTTCCCCAGCAGCGAGCAGGGCCTGGGCGCCCTGGTGAAAAAGCCGAGCCAGGAACCGCTGCCACGGGCCTGGCGCAGTGATGGTTATGTGCGCCGCCTGCCGGAAGACCCGTGGGGCACTCCGTACCAGTACCGCATGCCCGGTGAGCATGGTCGGGTGGATGTTTACTCGCTGGGTGCGGATGGCCTGCCGGGCGGTGAAGGCCAGGATGCCGACCTGGGTAACTGGGAACTGTAAAGGTGCGCCGTCAGCGGGGCTTCAGCCTGATCGAATTGCTGGTGGTGCTGGCCATCGCCGGCCTGATGACGGGCCTGGCGGTGGCCGGGCTTGGCAGCGGTCAAGCCAATGTCGACCAGGCGTTGCAGCGCCTGGCGGCCGAAACCCGAGCGCAGGCCGCGTTGGCCCGACATGCCGGGCAACTGCGCGGGCTGCGCTGGAATGGCAAGCGTCCGGAGTTTGTGCGGCGCGAGGGGAATGCCTGGGTCGTCGAAGCCGTTGCGGTGGGCGACTGGCCCAAGGGCCTGCACCCGGACTGGCCCGCCAGCCCGCAGCCGCGCCTGATGTTCACTGCGCATGGCTGGGCACAGCCGGGCAGTGTGATCTGGCGCTGGGCCGATGGCAGCCAGCAATGGGCCTGGGGCCGCGATGGTCGCTTGCAGGTGGCGCCATGAAGCAACGTCAGCGTGGCTTCACCTTGCTGGAGGTGACCGTAGCCTTGGCGATCGCTGCTGTGCTGGCGGTGATCACCAGCCAGGTCCTGCGTCAGCGCCTGGCTGTGCAGGACAACCTGCAGCAGCATCGCCTTGGCCTGCTGTGTGCGCGTGAGCTGCAAACCCGCTTCGCCGTCGAGCAGTTCTGGCCTGCCGCCAATCAGGCTAACGGCGAGCTGAGCCAGGGCGGCCAGCCGTGCCATTGGCAACTGCACCTGCGCCGCACCGGCGTGCGCGACCTGCGCCGGGGCGAGCTGCAACTGTTCGCCGACCGTGACCAGCGCCTGCCGCTGGGCCAGTACACCGTGTTTCTGGAGCGCCCATGAAGCGCCGCCAGGCCGGCCTGACCCTGATCGAGCTGATGGTCGCACTGGCCCTGACAGCGTTGCTCGGCATCATGCTCGCCGCCTTGGTCAACGGCTGGCTCAAGGTCCGCGAACGCCTTCAGGTGACCACCCAACAAACCTCGGTGCTGGACTTCTGCCTGGCCTTGGAGCGCCGTTTCGACAGCCCGGTGCTGCGCCGGGTCTATGACCAGCGCCTGCCTTTGGCCAGCCGCTGGCTGGACTGGCAACCGGCAAGCCACCAATTGCAATGGGTCGCCGCCACCGGCCTGCCAGAGGCCGAGGGCGGCTCGCGCCTGCAGCGCCAGCGCTTGCGCTTCGAGGCCCGCGATCAACGCCTGCTGCTGGAAAGCTCGGCCGACCTGTACGCGGCCGCCGCCCCGCGCTGGATACAACGCGAACAGCTCGACCGTGTCAGCGGGATGAACGTTCTTTATTACCAGGGCGGCCGCTGGCTGACCTGGCCTTCCGACCAGCCCGCGCATCCCGGCCGTGGTGTGCGCCTGGAATTGCAGCGTGATGGAGCACCCTATGTCTGCACGTTCGCCCTCCCGTGGGGGCGCTCATGAAATTTGAATGGCGGCGACGAACGCCGGCTCAGCCGTGGTTGTTGCTGCGCCCCGGCGTTGTCTGGCACTGGGCGCTGACCGACAGCGGCGTCGTGCAGCGCCAAGGGCAGGGTGAGCCACCGGCGAACCTGCAAGCCCGGGTTGCACTGATTCTGCCTGCCGAGGCGTGCAGCTGCTTCCGCGTACCGGCTCCACCGGGGCTCAAGCGTGAAGAGTGGTCGTTGCTGCTTGAGGACTGCTTGCTGCAACCGCCGGACGAAGTGGCCTGTGCCTGCCTGGCCCGAGAACCCGGGCACCTTCGTCTGCTGGTGGTGGCACGCCAGAAACTGGAGGGCTGGCGCGGGCAGTGTGCCGCATGGGGCCTGCAAGTGGAGCGTTGCTGGGCAGAGCCGCAGTTGCTACCTGCGGTAGAAGCAGGCACTGCCTGGCACTGGCAGCGCCCACCCGGCATGTCCTTGTACGCAGGGTTGGGCGAAGACGAACAGGAGCATTGGCTGGCGTGGCCGGATGCACTGGGAGAAATGCCGCAGCAACCGTGGGCACACCTGCAAAAGGTGCCACTGAGTGGCGACTGGCCAAGCGCGCTGGCGCCCCTCGATTCGCTGTCTGGCTTGTTCGAGCGTGGCCGCAAGGCACCTTCATTGCCTGCCGTTTCGCGTCCGCAGCAACGGCTGTTGGCGGCTTGCCTGGTACTGGCGGCTGTATGGGGCGGCCTGTGGTTGAGCCAGCAATGGCGCCAGGCGCAACTCTGGCGCGCCCAGGTCATTGCCGTGACAGGCGAACAGGCCAGCCCACGGCATGCCGCTCAGGCCCTCAAGCGCCTGCGTGAAAGTGGGTTGCAACAGCAAGTGCGCACACGCCAGCTCGAAGACTTGCAGGCAACGTTGCAGGCGTGGCTGCGGGATCACCCCGGCTGGCGCCTGCAAGCCGTGCGCTTCGATGGCCAGCGCTGGCGCGTGCGGTTGGCGGGCGAGGGGGCCGCGCCACCTTGGCAAGACATGGCCAACGCAGCTGGCGCCACCGTGCAGGTGCTAAGTGGCGAAGTGATCTTCGACTTGGGAGCAGCCGTATGAACCGCGACTGGATGCAGCGTCATCGGTTGACGTTCGCCTGGTTGCTGATTGCCGTGTTGCTGGCCTTCCTGGCCCTGCGCGGTGGCTTGGCGCAATGGCGCGAACTCAGCCAGTGGCAGGGGCTGGCTGAACAAGCCGCCAGTTTGCAGGGTGGCCCTGGCTTGAGCATGGAGCGTCTGAAGCAGTCGGCCGAGGCGCGGCGGGTGGCGCTGGCCGAGGTCGATGAGCAAGGCAAAACCTGGCACCTGCGCGGGCAGGTGGCCGATGAGCGGGCGTTGCAAGACTGGTTGCAGGCCCTGCGCACCGAAGGCGTACAGCCGCTGCAATGGGGGCTGGAGCAGGATGGTAAGGTGTTGCGCTTCGATCTGGCGGTGCAGCCATGAGCCGTAAAGCTGCGGCGTGGGTGCTGCTCGTGTTCGCCGTGACACTGCTGGTGGAGCTACCTGCCAGCTGGTTGGCACGCGGGCTCGGCCTGCCAATGCAGGATGCCCGTGGCAGCCTGTGGCAAGGTCACGCACAACAGTTGGGGCCAGTCGGGCCATTGCATTGGTCGGTGGAGCCTTGGCGCATGCAGGCCACTGCGCAGCTGGGGTTCCAAGGGCAAGCCTGGCAGCTGCGTGCCGAAGGCTGGCCTTGGCGTTGGCGGCTGGAAGCAGCAGCCATGGGGCCCCAGGCTACGGTGGCGGCTGATTACCGCCTGGCTGGGCAGTGGCAGGGCGCAGTGCACCTGAACGGGGTAGGGCGCCAGTGCCTGACCAGCGAGGGCCGCATAACAGTGAGTGATCTGGCACTGAGCGAACCCTGGTCGCTGGGCCTGGGGCAGGGCTGGCTGGAAATGGACTGCCGCAGTGGCTGGCGCCTGCGTGGTCAACTGGCGCAGCAGGGGGAACATCAGTTGGCCGCGGATGCTGACCTGCCAAGGCGTCGGGCGCAGCTGGTATTCGAGTTGCAACCGGAGGCTGCGTTGACGCCCTTGTTGCGGGGCGCGCAGTGGCTGGGGCCGCAGGCGCTGGCAGGGCAACGCGACTTGCGCTGGTAGACGGACTCCGTCCGGCAATCCTGCTGGCAAATGCACTGGATGCGCCTATTGGACTGCCACAATTTTGCCGAATCGAGATTCTTCTTACAGAACCTTCTGTTTTCTTTCTCGAATGAGTTAATCCAATCCAATGGAGTGTATTTTCATCGGCACGATCGTGCAAAGCACACTGATACTGCCTGCCACACGACTGGACAACTCATGAAAAGAGACGAGCGCGAACACATCGAGCTAGAACGGCTCTCGGTAGAAATCCGCAAATTCATGGCGGAGACCCGAAAGCTGAAAACCGAAGAGAAAAAAATGCGGCGTGAGTCAATGCTCTACCCATTTGCGGTTAGTGCAGGACTGGTCACTGCACTCGTAGCGATGTTCACCTTTTTGAGTCGCTAACCAAGATCAAGTCCGCCCGTGGCCCATCGTGACAGGCTTGCACTTTTGCCCCGGTCCGCTCAGAGTCTCACCATGAGGGTTGCTTATGTGTCCTGTTACTTGCAATCGAGGATGATCCATGTCGATACGCCGCCCTGTCTCTCCCATCGATCTGGCTACCGAGTTGGCGCAGTTGCACGCTGACGTAGCAGCTTTCCATGCAGAAATGCGCCAGGCGGAGCGTGCCAATCCATTAAAGCTTTGGCTGCCGTTAACCCTGGGGGCCGGGTTGGCGCTGATGGTGTTTACGCTGGTCACCCTTTTGCCACGCGTGGGCTGATGGCAACGCAGTGTCCTTCGGGCTGCTGGGCCAGCAATACTATTGTAAGTATTCTTAAGGCCGAATCTCGATCAACGTCCCATCCCGCACCAGGTCCCACACTTCCTGCATGTCGCGGTTACGCATGGCAATGCAGCCATCGGTCCAGTCCAGGGTGTGGAAGTACCATCGTTGATCGGTGTGCCGTGGATCATGATCATGCTGCCGGCACTCACCCCTTCGCGGGTGGCGCGGGCGGCGTCGCTGATGTTCGGGTAGTTGATGTGCATGGCCAGGTTGAAGCGGTCGCTTTGCTTGCGCCAGTCCAGCCAGTACAGGCCTTCGGGGGTTTTCTTGTCGCCTTCGCGCTCTTTGGCGCCCTTGGGCTGCTTGCCCAGGGAAATACGGTAGGTTTTCAGCGGCTCGCCACGGCTGATCAGCTGCAGGCGGCGCTCGGACTTGATCACCAGCACCTTGTCGATCAGCGGTTGCATGGCATGCTGCGAAGGCGAAGGCGTTTGCGCTGCCGGTAGGGGCTTGCGGATGATGGTCTCGGTGAAGGCCGCCTGGGACACCGAGGTAACGCAAAGGCAGAAAAGGGCAAGCAACCAACGCATGTAACGGTATCCCTGAAGGCTTTTTCTATGTAGAGGTCGTGGTCGAGACGTTCATCGGCGGCAGGTACTCATGGCCAATGGGGTAGTGCTGCCCGATGCGGTCGCGATAGTAGCATTCTAGTGTGCGCGTGACGGTGCGGAAAGCCAGCTCGCACCACGGTATCTCATGTTCTTCGAACAAGCGCACCTCCAGGCTTTCGACACCCACATCAAAGGCAAGGTCCGCCAGCTCGGCGCGGAAGAACACATGCACCTGGTTGATGTGCGGCAAATCGAACAGTTGGTACAGGCTCATCGACCCGACCCGGGCGCAGGCTTCCTCGACCGTTTCGCGACGGGCGGCCTGGTCGAGGGTTTCGCCGTTCTCCATGAAGCCGGCGGGCAACGTCCAGTAACCCCGACGTGGCTCGATGGCGCGCCGGCACAGCAGCACCTGGCTGCCCCAGGTGGGCAACACCCCAGCAACGATGTTGGGGTTCTGGTAGTGGATGGTCTGGCAAGCCTCGCAGACATACCGCAGGCG
>JADHEF010001218.1_pt1 | contig 17402 bp, 15 predicted proteins | sample 8952391 | NCBI WGS metagenome assembly JADHEF01 (sample SAMN16124439, study PRJNA663245) | bioreactor sludge metagenome | isolation source: sludge (nitrite) | place: India:Bengaluru | collected 2019-02-28
TGAAACGCAAACGCTACACGCCACCCGAAAAGCCCCACGAACTCGACATCCTCAAGATGCTGACCCCGCCCGCACAGTACGAGGCGATCATTGACGGCATGATGGGCGAGGAGGGCGACCACTTCATTGAGATCATCGACCGTGTACACGCCATGTGGCAGGCCATGCCCAAGACCTACGAGACCGACGGCCAAGGCCGCGCCGCCCTTGCCCATCTTCACTACTTCATCGGCGGTTGCGACTGGTGGATTGTGGAGCGGGACGCCGACCCCGACAGCGCGGGCCAGGTGCAGGCCTTCGGTATCGCCGACCTCGGCATGGGCCGCGAACTCGGCTACATCAGTATCCCCGAGCTACTCGAGAACGGCGCCGAACTGGATCTCTATTTCAAACCCCAGCCCATCGGCGACCTACTCGCCTAAATCCGCAGGGGCGGCCTCGACCGGCCGCCCCTGCCTTTTTCGTCCCGAAAAACCGCCGCTCCCTAATCGGTCGCGGCCTGAAATTCCCCGCGCCAGCTTACCCAGCCGCCGCGGGTCCCGGAATTGCTCGAATCACGACGCCCGGCGCACGCATCGAGCCGCGACCCTTTCATTGATTCGCACACGTACCGCCTCCTTCGGTGAAAGCTTGCGCTTGCGCATCGTGTCGGTGCTGAAGTCATACTCCCATCGCGTGATCCAGTTCATGCGCCAAGCATGCTCGATCATCTCCAGGTTCATGGCCCGCTCGGCGTCCTCCCTGATGCGCCGGAGTCCGGCGAACAGGTTTGTCGACTGAAGCCCCATGAACCGTTGGACACAGCAGTTGCCAACGATAACATGGGCACCGTTCGAGCTGTTCTCCAACTCGCACATTTCCTTGATCGGGCTGTGTCCGCAAAGGCAGACGCCGGGCTCGTCTGCCAGCCAGATTTCGTAAACACTCCACTCCAAACGCGCGGGCTCCCATTGCTTGGCCACGCTGCGGTTAATAATCTCTTCTCTCAGGGTCTCGAAAGCCATAAAGACTCCTTTCTTTTGAGACTGTGGCCGACATCCGGCCGACGACTGACAACGCGTCCAGCCACACGGCTGAACGCGAAAACGGAAACCGTCTGCTTCTCTACTTGACTGCACCTCCTTCCACCTTTGCGCCCGCACCCGGCTTGCCGCGCCGCGCCATGCTGCGACGCCGGTGCTGCCGCACCACCTTTTCTGGATACAGCGACTTGAGCACAGGCAACTGATTCATGAGCCTTTTATGACGAACCTCAACCGCCGATGCGGTGACGCCTAAATGGCGGCCAATTTCTTTATAAGGCAGACCACGGTACCGCATCACGATGACATCCAGCGCATCGCGCGGAAGCGAGAGGAACAGGCGCAGGCTGTCGGCCAGAACGCTCAGCGGCATCGAAGCCTCCTCCTCAGAGAGGACATCCCGCGGAGTGACGCCGTCACCCGACCTGCCGACTGGCCCGCCTCGGTCTTCAATAAACTCCCTCGTGCCGAACGAATCCTCCATGAGCTTGCAGCGCGAACAGGGCGTCTGTTCCCAAGGGATTCCATCCATCTCGTGCGCCTTAATGAGCGCAGCGTGAGGGCAATCGTGACAACTATTCATAGGCCTCCTCCAATGTCGTTCTTCAGCTCAACAAATCCCGCCTGTCCCTGATCCGGCTCTGCTTGATCAGGCCCGCTTTGGGGGGCAGGGGGGCCAAAATCACCGTGTGTGTCGTGACCCGCGCCGCTTTTCGGTCCAAGGTAAAGCAGCTCCTGCAGTCGGTTTCCCCTGTCGGCACGCAGCCAGCCGGGGCACCGCGTCAGACGCCCGGCGTCACGGCAGGCCCGGTCCGCCCGCAGTTCGACCGGAACCCCGGCTTCGCGAGGCGACAGCCAGCGGTCGAACAGCAGAACCACGTACGCCCGCCACCGGACCTTGTCCGTGACGGCCTCCGGAACTCTCACCCAACTGTGGATCGACTTGCCACCGCTGTGCACCAGCGCGGCCACGTCCATCAGCCCCTCTGTGATAACCCCGAACCAGAACGCCGCCTGCCGCTCTTCCGACATCCCATCGAATTCGACCAGAAGATAGTGCGGCGGCTCGGCCACGGCCTCACCGCAGCGGAACGAGTCTTTCCCGTCCAGCGTCTTCCCGGCGTTGCCGGTCAGCGCGTTCAGCATCAGGTGCTCAGCCGGTACCCGACCCGACCGGCTGGCAAGCTCCAACCACGCCACCGCCGGCTTCAGATTAACGTCGCGGACCGCGTACGCCTGAGCTGGGCCGATGAACAACCAATCCGTCGGCGCGTAGAGCCGCGTCAGCGCCAGATGAAACTGCGCCGCCGGTTCTTGAGGCACGGCCAACGGTGACAGCGCCCGCAGATCATCCAGACCTCTGCCGTCGTACTGCCCGACGAGCCGCGCCGTCAGCGCCCACCCGAACCCCGGCTCCCGCTTGGGCGGCGGCAGTCCGCGCGGCTTCTCGAAGTCGGCGCGCGCCCGCTCAACCGCCTGCTCGATCTCGCGGCGGGGGACCTCCCGCCGGCCTTGCGGTATGTTCTGTAAGATGTCCTCGACGATGACCGCGTCCTCCAGCCCGGCCCGCACGCCTCGGTTCGCCACCGCCAGCAGAAAGGGATGGCACCCCTTCCCCGGCGCGGGGATCTGCTTGAGCCCCTCCTGATATTTTTCGCATCGCTTTAGCATAGTTCCTCCATCGGCATACCTGCCCGCAGTACAGTACGTCGCGCTCCCCTAAAGGGAGCCGCAACCGCACTGGTACTGAACACGGCGGGCAGTACTGTCAGGATGCCTGTACGTACTGTGTCCAACCGTACTGCGTGTACTGTGTTGATGTTCATCAGACGGCACCCCCCGGAAGATGGTGCAGCATCTCGCTGGGCCACGACTTCGCCCGTGTCTTGCCGATCACCCCGGCGGAGAGCGCGTCATGCAGCGCCGTACGCGCGTTCAGGTCGGTCAGCTCCAGCTCTTTGCCGAGCCGGAAGAGAATGTCCTTGGTGTTGGCGGGCTTCTCGCTCACCATGGCGACGATGAACTTGCGCGTCGCATCGAAGTCCAGCTTGGGCTTCCGGGCCTCGCGCGTGGCGCTGCGCTTGGCCGCCATCTTGGCGGTCACGTCTTCGCGCCAAGCATCCACGTCGACCGGTCCGAAGGTATCGTAGGTGCGGTCCACCGGGTGCATACCCATCACGAACGGCGGAAAACGAGGCGCATCATTCGACTTGGCGCAGACGCAGAGGATCGGCGGTTGGTCGGATTCATCGTAGGGCGCGAGGTTCACGACCGCACGCGCGGCGCTGTACAGCGCCTTGCTGCCCTTGCCGAAGTCTGCCGCGCCGAACCCGACCGCCAGCGCGATGTTTTGCGCACCCGTGCGGCTGTGCGCCAGCACGACGATGGCGCAGTCGGGATTCACCTGCCGCGCGATCCTAATGAGAATCGTCAGCGTCTCGCGGACGTCACGGTCGAACCCGTCGCCGATGAGCACGTCGCCCCAGGGGTCGACCCAGAGCACGTCCGGCCTCACGGCCTTGACCGTGCGCTCCCAACGCGCCACGTTGTCCTCGTCGCCGACGTTGATGAAGGCGTCGCCCGGGTTCTCCAGAGTCGCCAGATGCACACACTCTTCGAGCAGCGCGATCTGCTCCGGTTCAAGCCCGTTCGACATCGCCCGCACGTCGCCTTGCAGGCGGTGGATCGAGTTCTCGCTGCCCATCAGCAGGTGCCGGAGCGGTCCCGCCCCGGTCTGAAGACCGCAGAACGGAAGGCCCAGCACCTGATTCCGCGCGAGGTTCAGCGCGACCCGGCTCTTGCCGAGCCCGCCCTGGCCGAAGATGACCTGCACCTGGCAGAGCGCGAAGATCTCGCCCCAGAAGGTCGCACGCGGCGGCAGCTCCATACAGTGCAGCTCGCCCCACCCGCGCGTCGAATACGGCACGACCTTGGCGGCGGCGGCTTCGGCCGCCTCGGCACGCGCCGCCCCGGCGTCGCGCTCCAGCGCGGCCGTCAGCGCCGCAGGCAACACGGCGGCAGGGTCAAAGGCTGTGGTGGCAGCCTCGCCCATTAGCGTGCCTCCTGGCGTTTGGCCAGAAGCTCATAGACCTCGGCCGCCACAAACCCGCTGCTCCGGCTGACCCCCGGGAACACCACTTTGCGCAGTACCCCGAGCTTCGAGAGTTGATCGATCCTGATCACACTCAAATTCAGAAGGTGGGCGACCTCGCCTCGCCGCATCAGCCGCATCGAGTCCTCAGGGGCTTCCGCCTGTATCGACTTCTTTACATACCGCCTAGACATGTTTTTCAGCTCCTATTCCGCACGGCCAGGTACTCGTTACGAGCACCTGCTAATCCTTGCGATGCCTCCATATTCTAGGCACACAAAAAGTAAAGTCACGATGCCGGAACCTGTACGTCTTACGACACGTTGCAGCCCGCCAAAAAGCAAAAAGACCCCTGAAAACAGGGGTCTTTTTGCAATAAGGTGTCGGAACCTATACCTCGAAACCAACGAGAGCTACGTGTCCAAATAGTAGGTGCGTGCGGTGCCGAATTTCTCTTGCCCGTTCCTGACGCAACATTCATACAGCTCGGTGAAGATATTATTGTCCTTGCCCCCACCTGTGAACGGCTTAGAGATGGCGATGCCGGACTGAATACCCGCACGCGCTAAAATTTCTCTCTTCGTCTTCGCGGTCTCGACAGATACCGCACCCAAATCATAAAGGGCTTTCAAGATTTGACGCACTTGCCCGCTTAACACGACATTTCTGCGCCTACTAAAAGACACGCTGTTCCACAGCTCGTCCAGTACATTCAGCTTGCCGACACGCAACGGATACACCGTAGCCGCAGCCGCGGGCACTGCGCCGGCTACGTGATCTTCACGAGCCCTAGCCATCGGCGCATCTGATCTCGCGCCCGCTGACTGTGGAGGATTCGGCATGGCACGCAAAGGCACTCGTTCAGCCACCCCTGAAGCGCTTGCATCGCCCACGGCCCTAACGGACACGCCGGGGACCTCCGGTTGCCCGGCCCCGCCAGCCCGCTCCCGGCTCCGTCGTACGCACTCGATTTCAAGCAGGTCATCCCTCTCCGTCGCCCCCCAATGTCCATTCACGATGATGACCGGCCGCGCCTCCCCCTCAAACGTCATCCGGCCGAGAGTACGCTCTCCGTTCACAGTTTTGGGTAGCGTGATCGATTTGAGCACAGCCCCGGGATCAGGAGGGAACGTAGCCGTAACCGTGAGAGTGCGTTTCTCGCCGACGAACACGAACTCCGTATACTCCTTTTGCCGCTCGTAGTACTCCAGATCATCGTCATTGAAGCTCTCGGTGGCGAACGCGTTTTCCCATAGATTGGAAACGCGAGGCGCAATCTCGAACCTGCGCCTCTTGCCGTTGATGACAATCGCATACGGTTGATCCGTCTGACACGCCTCTGTCACCCCAGCCTGCTCCGTCTCGATTTCTCCTGTCATAAGGTCTGATCACCTTTCCTTTTTCGGGCTCCTGTTTTGGGGTCCTTCCCCAAGTCAACCGCCCATAGAGACGTAGTATATAGAGTGAGGCCCCCTTTGTCAACTTTGTCGTTACTTTCGCTCGCAAGCCGTTTTTCCCCTCGCCCCGCCCGCGCGCGAAGTGCTAAACTCCAGCAATACCAAACTGAACGCGGCCCGTGGCCAGAGTCTTGTTGCCCGCCGCCCGCGTCGCGACCCGGAATTTGACGCTATGCCCACACTGAATTGGATCGGAAAAGAAGCCGTCGTAAACCACCACCAGCAGGTGCCCTTCCGCCTGCTCAAGGACGTGCCGGATCTCGCCTGCGGCGACCCCGGCAGCGGCAACCTGATCGTCCAGGGCGACAACCTCGAAGCCCTCAAGGCCCTTCTCCCGTATTACGCCGGACAAGTCAAGTGCATCTACATCGATCCGCCCTACAACACCGGCAACGAGGGCTGGGCCTACAACGACAATGTCAACAGCCCCGTCATCCGGGACTGGCTCGGCAAGACCGTCGGCAAGGAGGGCGAAACCCTTGACCGCCACGACCGCTGGCTCTGCATGATGTACCCACGCCTCGCGTTGCTCCGGCAGTTCCTCAGCGAAGACGGCGCAATCTTTATCAGCATAGACGACAACGAAGTTGCCAAGCTCAGACTCTTAATGGATGAGATTTATGGCGAACCCAACTTTGTGACCTCCATCGCATGGCAGAAGATATACACGATAAAGAATAGCGCGAAGCACTTGTCCGAAATGCACGACTACGTGGTCATCTACGCGAAGACAAAGGATTCATGGTCAAGAAACCTGTTTCCGAGAAGTGACGAAGCGGAAGGAGACTATTCGAACCCAGACAATGACCCTAGAGGCGTGTGGGCATGCAATGCGCTTCAATCGAGGAACTTTTACAGCAAGGGAACCTATTCGATTCGTTGCCCTGGTGGAAGATTGATAGAGGGACCGCCGAAAGGCACATATTGGCGAATGGAAGAAGAGAAGCTCTGGGCACTCCATGCAGATAATCGCGTTTGGTGGGGCAAGTCCAATAACAACAGTCCACGTATCAAGAAGTTCCTAAAAGAGGCAAAAGAAGGCGTTGTTCCGTCGACTTGGTGGGACCACCGCTTTGCGGGTACGAACTCAGGCGCAAAAACAGAACTTCGAGAAATACTAGGCGGTAACGAGGCTGATCTCTTTAACACACCCAAACCGTGGCAACTAGTTCAGCGCATTCTCCAGATAGCAACAAACACCGACTCGATAGTTTTGGACAGTTTTTCGGGCTCAGGCGCAACCGCGCACGCGGCTCTTAGGCAAAACATTGAAGACGGAGGCAACCGCCGTTTCATCCTCGTGGAGATGGAACCGAAGATCGCCCGCGACGTGACCGCCGAGCGCGTGCGGCGTGTGGCGCAGGGCTACACGAATGCCAAAGGCGAGTCGGTAGAGGGCATCGGTGGCAGTTTCCGTTTCTGCGAACTGGGCGAACCGCTCTTCGATGAGACGGGCATGATCCGGGAAACGGTGAAATTTTCTGAGCTGGCCCGGCACGTCTATTTCTCCGAGACCGGCGAGCCGCTGCCGCGCGCGCGGGTGTTCAACACGCCGTTCCTCGGCGCGTGCCGCGGCGTCGGCATCTACCTGCTTTATAACGGCATCCTGGGCGACGAGAGCGCCAACGGCGGCAACGTGCTGACGCGCCAGATCCTCGGCAAGCTGCCGGAGTTTGACGGCCCGAAGGTGGTCTACTGCGCTGGTTGCCTCGTGAGCCGTGACCGCCTGCAAGCCGCCCGCATCACCGTCCGCCAGACGCCGTACGAGATCAAAGTGTCGTAATTTTTCGAAGGACTCCCCAATGATCGCTCTCAAAGACTATCAGAACCGGGTTCTGGACTCCCTGCGGGAGTTTTTCAAGCTGTGCTCCAAGACCGGCAGCCCGGCCGAGGCCTTCCGCGCGGTGAGCGAACAGAACGGCAGCGGCGGCGGCCTGTACCTGCCGATCCACGCGGCGGGCCTCGAACGCGGCATGCCCTATATCTGCCTGCGCGTGCCGACCGGCGGCGGCAAGACCCTGCTTGCCTGCCACACCGCCGGGCTCGCCATGAGCGAACTGCTGCACGCCGACCGCGCGGTCGTGCTCTGGCTGGTCCCCAGCAACACGATCCTCGACCAGACCGCCGACGCGCTGCGCGACGCGCGGCACCCGTACCGCCGAGCGCTGGAGATGGCCTGCGGCGCGATCGAGGTTGTCACCATCGAGGAGGCGCTGAACCTGCCGCGCGCGTCGGTCGACGGCCAGACCGTCGTAATCGTCTCGACCATCCAGGCCTTCCGCGTGGAGGACTCCACCGGCCGCAAGGTCTACAGCCAGAACGGCGTTTTTCAGGAGCACCTCCTGAACGCGCCGGCGAGCCGCGAGGCCGACCTGCTGAAAGGCCCGGACGGCAAGCCGGTTCCCTCACTGGTGAACATGCTGCGCCTGCGGCGCCCGGTGGTGATCGTGGACGAGGCGCATAACGCCCGCACCGACCTTTCGTTCGCCGCGCTGGGCGACGTGATGCCCTCGTGCATCGTGGAGTTCACCGCCACGCCCGCGCGGTCCAAACACCCGTCCAACATCCTGCACCACGTTTCCGCCGCCGAACTCAAAGCCGCCGACATGGTGAAACTGCCGTTGCGCGTGGTCACGCGGCACCCCAGCCAGAAGGACCAGTTGCTCGCCGACGCCGTGAGCCTGCGGGCCGACCTCGAGAAGCTCGCCCTGACGGAGGCCCAGCTTACGGGCGAGTACCTGCGGCCGGTGATGCTGATTCAGGCCGAACGCGTGGATGCATGCGAACCGCTGCGCGAACGGCTGGTCGCCGAATTCGGCATCGGCCGCGACGAGATCAAGATCTCGGTCGGCGCACACGACGACCTGAAGGACGCGGGCGACATCTCGTCGCCGCAGTGCAACGTCCGCTTCATCATCACCGTGCAGAAACTGCGCGAGGGCTGGGACTGTCCCTTCGCCTATGTGCTGTGCAGCCTGAAGGAGACCCGTTCGGCCACGGCCATCGAGCAGATCGTCGGCCGCATCCTGCGCCTGCCCAACGCGCGGCCCAAGACCCACCCCGACCTGAACTGCGCCTATGCGCTGTCGGTTTCTGTCAATCTTCCCGACGTTCTGAACGAGTTGCGCGAGGCGCTGGAAAGCAACGGCTTCACTAAAGCCGAGGCCGATCGGATCATCCTGCCCGTGCCGCAGGGCATGCTGCCCTTGGGCGCACAGCCGCAGACCCTGCGCCTGCAGCCCGAGGAGATCGACGCCGCCGTCGCCCAGGCCCAGGAGTCCGCCCTGTGCGGCAAGGTGTGCATCCGTCCCGAGACCGGGGCCGTCACGGTCCTTGTCCCGCTCGACGACGAAGAGACTGAGAAAGTCGCGAGTTGCGGCAAGACCCCCGAGGCGCGGGCGCGGATCACCGCGCTTGTTGAACAGGTGCGGGAGGCCGACAAGACCCTGGGCGGAGGCGGGCAGCCGCGGGCGCTCTCGCCTTACCAGATGCAGTTGGATTTCCGTGTTCCGCTCTTGTGCGTCATGGAGGAAGGCAAGCTGCTGGAGTTCGAGCGCACCCATCTGCTTGAACACCCATGGCGGCTGGGGTTCAAAGACGCGACCCTCTCCGTGAGATACGATCCGACCAAACGCCCGACGCTTGCCTCTGGCAAGCTGGACGTTGGCACGCGGGGCGAGGTCACGGCCGACGTCGCCCGCGAGAACGAAGAACCCTGCGACTTCGTCAAGCGCCTGCACCAGCAGACGCTGGCGCTGGGCAACATCAGCGGGACGGACTGGACAGCCGAGCACCTGATCGCCTGGCTCGACCGCCAGATCGATCATAACGACATCCCCTTTGCGGAGTCCGCCGTCTTTCTGCGCAAGGTCATCAACGGCCTCATGGCCCGACATGGGCTCACCGACGTGGGGCCGCTGGTCTTCGACCGCTTCCGCCTGCGCGACACCATCGAAGAGCGCATCGACGAGCACCGCAAGAGCGAGCGGGCCATTGCGTACACGCAGTACCTCGCTCTCGACTCCAGCCTCACGGTCAGCGATGACTACGCCGTCAACTTCAAGGAGATCGCCTATGAGCCGTCATGGGTGTACGAAGGCTCCTTCCAATTCCGCAAGCACTACTTCGGTCCCAAGCCCGGCGAGCTCAAAGAGACCACGCCCGGCGGCGAGCTGACCGAGGAATTCAAGTGCGCTCAGTTCATCGACTCGAAGCTGCCCGGCGTCCGCTTTTGGGTGCGCAACCTCTCACGACGTGCGACCTCGTTCCGGCTCCAGACCTCCACCGACTGGTTCTACCCCGACTTCGTATGCCAGCTTGAAGACGGCCGCATCCTTGTGATCGAGTACAAAGGCGGCCACCTTCTCGACGCGCCGGACGCCCAGGAAAAACGCGACATCGGCAACCTCTGGGCCGCCCGCAGCAACGGCCGCTGCCTCTTCTCCATGCCCAGCGACAGCCGCTTTGACGAGTTACTTGAGCTGACGAAATCATAGCAGCAGAAAGGTACGGCACCATGCCCCCCTTTACACCATTATCGGATGAAGACATGATCGCTCTTAAGAAGGAACTCAATTTCCTTCTATGGACCAACAACCCGCCACCAATACCGTCAGACATCGCGAGCCGAATAGGCCCGGCAACCGCACTCGAACCGACCACCATTAACATGCAATGTAGAGCACATGCGGCGATAACAGGCATCCTAATGCACAGGCGAGGCTATAGCATCACGGGGCGAGGCGGCGCCGCTTACGTCTGTGACATTGATCCAGGCCGGCCCAGGTCCGAAGACCTGCTGAACATGATAGCCAAGCACTGGTGGATAACCGCAAACGATGAGCTTGTGGATTTGAGCCTATATGCCGAAAGCGCCAATCCTCTAATTTTCAAGAATCGCAGCGTAGGCCCCCTGTGGCAGGTCAAACATAAAGATGCGAACTTCAACTGGCAGAGGGAACTGGCCACATTTCAAACCAACCGAACCCGCGGCGTTTTGTATGTCATTGCCGCAAGATCATCAGCAACTGACGCCACAGTCGACCACGACGCGGTTCAGTGTTTTCACGAAGCAGAACAACGTGGCATACCCGTGACGTTCGGCAAGATCGCAACGCACTGCGAGAGCTTACTCCACGGCTCAACGCCCTCTTTAACGACAATGCCGCAGACCAACGCTTGGCACGCACTCGTCTGATAAGCGATATTTGCTCTCACTCAACTGTGACCAGTGAACGAAGAAAGGCGGAATCTATGGCAAATAACGAACTGAAGGTGGGCGACAAGGTCTTTGGTTTTGACCACCTGCGCGGAGGCCAAGAGTTTATTGCGACGATAAAGCGGATCGAAGGCACGTATGCAATCCTTGAAGGATGCCCGGGGGAAGGGTGTTGTCCGCTTGAAGAGCTTCACAAACGCCAAGAGAAAACAGAGCAGCAGGCACCATCACCCACCGCATAGCACACCTGATTTCGAGGCCTGTCTATTCATGGCGGCACCCCCGTCACCGCGACAAGACAAGCCGAAAACCAAACTCGGGGTCTCCTAGCGATCCATCACCTCTAAACCGATAATCACAACGTAACGATTCGGAGTCGAAACAATACGCCGATGCCCCGCGCCAAGTGCCAAACGCATCGCCAGATGCAGAAACAGCACAACCTTCCCACACGTTTCCGCCAATGCCAAATAGCCCCCAATCGTTCGCGCCACTCTTTTCCACCGGGCACACATACTTAGAACCGTCAGAATAGTCACCAATGAAACGAAAGTTGGTGCCATCCCACTCGGCACCACAATAATTTCCAAATTTCGGCGGCAGAGAATTACCCCAAGGGTATGTGCGTTCATCTCCGCATTGAGCGCATGTCAGCCAGTCCTTCTCTGAAATCACACGGTAGCACAGTCCGTTCAAATACTCACGATCCTGCTCCGTCAACCAGTCAGCGTAAGCTTTAGCGTCATCGAATTTAACGGAATTAACAGGCAACCTATCATCTTTGCTGTCTACGGATCCAAATTGCCATGACCGTTTCTGGCTCGCAATCATCTTCTCGTATTCACCATTCGTCACCTCGTACTTGCCAACCCAAAGATTGAGATTGGAAATCCAAATAAAGGCCATACCAGTCGCAGGCGACTTCCACTTGTCACCTCTCACTCGTCCGTTGTCAGCCGAAAGTCTTATACTATCCGTTTTCTGACCTTGCCAATCGGCCGAATAGTTAAGCGTCCTTCGCACGAATCTAGCAGCTTTCTCGGAAGCAACGTGGTTCAAAGTAAAAACATACTTTGAGCCCCGCCTAAGTGTAAGCACCTTTGGAGTTTTGTAAAGACTCACTCCGTCAGACAATTCAGCTTCAACCTCATTGCCGTCAACCTCCGCACAGATTCTTAGACTCGGGGCCTCTTTTAAGTCGACGGTATTTGTCGTCCACCCCTCCCAATTGGCCTCGACTTTCAAAACCTCATCAGAATACTGAATACCAGATACTCCGTCCCTGAAGGACAAGCAAAAACCGTAACGCCCTTCTCTTCTCAACACAAAGGCCTTCGGTGTTGAATATGACGTCTGACCGTCTGAAACTTGGGCCACTACCAACGCCCCATTGGTTGTTGCCTGCAAAACAAGCCTGGGCAAAAGACCTTCTTCAGCGTCGGCTTTTAACGAACGCGCCTCGTCATGATAGGGCCTGATTTTTAAAATGTCATTCGCATAGCCCTCAAGCATCTTCCAATTACCACACTTCTTTGCCTCGCGCGCATTCTCAAGCGCCTCTCCAACTGTCCGCTCAAGCATTTCTTCATGTTCCTTCGCGGCCGCAAGTTCCTCTTCTGCGCGGGCTTTTAATACCTTAGCCTCACTCTTATCACTATCCACACCCAATGCTCTATTGGCATACATAATAGCAAGTTTCCATTCCTTATCATCGAAAGCAGACCGTGCATTTTTAATACATTCCAAAACCATTGTGTCACGCGCCGCAGCTGCCTCCCGCAATTTCGCGAGCCGATTTTCCTCAAGTCTTCTCTCCTCAGCTCTACGCTCCGCTTCCGCCCGGTTAGTCGCCTCTATGCGCCTTCTCTCTTCCGCAATCTGGGCAGCAACTTCTTCAGTGCGCTCAGCCAAAACCGTCGTAACAAGCTCCTGCATCAAAGCTGTTGCTGATTCGAAGTGACTCTTGCCAAGCGGTAAGTCTTTCCACTCATATTTATCCCCAAGATCAGCCAGCGCCTGCGCTCTACGCCACTTCTCGCCACCATATTTATCGAGGAGCCCACGTGATTCCGTTTCCGAAGCCTTACCACTGACCTTTACGGCAACCTCTGTCACTGCGGTTTCGTAATCAGTCCTAGCTTTTTCCCAAGCGCTTTTCTTAACAGACCAGTCACTATAAATTGACAAACCAGCAATCCCAATCACTAATAAGGCGATGATAGTAAACACAACAATCATCTGGCGCTTTTCTTTGGCCGCCAGCATTGCGCGTTTCTTTGCGTTCTCTTCCTCGTCCAGCTTGAGTTGTTTTAACCTTTTAACTTCTGCTCTAAAGTGTTTCAAGAAGGCGTCAAACATATCGCTAAATGAATCATGCGTTTCCCTCAACCCAGCCCATGTCGCACGGTTAGCCAGAATATCCGCGCTCGCGCCGCTACAAAGACTTAAGATGCTGCTCATCATATAGCTTAAATTTGACACCCTTGTCTGATGCCACTCTACGCGGTTTGCATAGACCTGCGCAAGTGGTTTTGAGGCTTTAACGAAGTCAGTAACTGCATTCGAGTAGGCCGCAACATCAGCGGCAAAGTCATCGGGACTACCGCTACTAAATGCGTTGATTTTCTCCACGAAGGTCTCGCACAAACCCAAACATCGAATGATACCCGCGTCAAGTTCAGCCAAAATCTCACGCATCAACTCGAGACATCCGGCTGTTGAACAGTTCTTTTCGGGGCGACCTTCTACGTCCGTGCCGCTCACCGCGGAGACCGCAATCACTTTCAAATCCGGAAACAGCGTTTTCAACATCGGCAACTGATTCGCATAAACGCCTTCAGCCCCGCCGGCGGCTTTCAACGCAGCCTCATGCCGATCCGCCTGAGTAAAGACCAGCGCTTTGTGTTTCAGATTCGTCAACTTCCCCGCAAAGTCGAAGATTCCGCGCGTAATCCAGACTGTCTCCGCATTCCGCGCGTTTGCCCCCAAGCCTTGAATGTCGCCGAGATTCAACAAGACTATAAGAGTGTCAGCGCTGGTCAGATGTTCAAGAAACTCATTCAGCTCTGTCCGATGACCATCGGATTCTTCTTTCGTCCGCTCTCCGAACGCCAGGCGGTATAGCTCACCCGGATAGTCCAACATCTCAATCTCTTCAAGAACGTCGGCTCCCAACCGCAACGTCCACCGCATAGCCCGCAGAGAGCTTACGCTTGTAGCCTCCGGCCACCTGCGTTCAACCCTCAACAAATGCGGCACTCGCTCCATGAACATGAATGCTGCCTGGTTCTCGGGCATGAGGTACGGCTCATCTTTTGAACCCCGCTTGTAGCATTCGCAAAGCGCCCCCATCAGCACGGTCTTGCCGCTGCCCTCAACCCCGACGATCGCCACCTTACCCATAAAGTCACCCCCAAACACTACCGTCAGTTCGTCATCAGTTGAATCATGGCCTTCGTATATCCACGCGTAACCCCAAGCAACATAGCAAGCCCCAGCCCGAAGTATCCAAGAATCAAACCGGCAATCGCTATCCCTTTTCCGCCAAACTCCTGCGGATTCTTCTTCATGCGACTGAGCGCCAGATGCCCGCAAATGACCGCCGGAATAGTCGCGGTCGAAGCCCAACCACCGATGATCGCACAAACGAGGCTAGCAATCGCCAGACCCTTCCTCTTGCCGACCGCCACTTCTCTCCGAGATTCCGCACGCCGGCTCGACGCGCACCCCATCCCCGAGGTCGGCGGCGGCTCAACCGGCACCGGCGAGGGCGGCACCGTGCTAGCCGACGCGCGCCTCACCTTATCGTCCAGAAACCGTTCAGCCTCAGTCATGTCGCCCGTCCTTACCTTCGAGAGGCATCAGACAACCGGTCACACCTTGCCAGTGTCCATCCGCATCAAACAGCCACAGGTAGTCATCGCCGCATCGCTCCCCACGCCCAGCATTCTCGCAAACAGGCGCGACGATTGCACCACTCTTCCCGCACCGCATCGCTCGCCAATAAACCCCGCCGAAAAACAACGCCAGCGCCGCAGCAACCAAAACTGTTCGCGCAAAGACCCTCGACCCGCACCGCGCAGGCGCGGGCGTCGCGCTTGTGGCGTACGCTTCGGTCTCCCGCAGTACAACGTTCGCAGCCGGGGGAGGCGCAGGCTCATTCAACATCGGCTGCGAACGCCGATACGTCACGCGGCACGACGCAGCCCCTTCGTCGCGACGCAGAATCAATTGCCCCTCAAACGGTTTCATGAACACACTACCAGCGCATGCCAGATCAAGCGCCGCACCGGAGCATTCCTCAGTTTCGGGATCGAACCCACTGGCATCCGCCCCAGGCCCCTCGTAATCCAGCCACTCCGAAGGCTCCCGCATCGGCACGCGAAAAGCCTCCAGCTCCAGCAAGCGGGCAATGTCGATGTCGCGGGCCTGCAACCGCGGAAAGAAACTCAGCGCCAGGTAGGAGGCGTTCCGCCCCTTCGAGTCCCACCCCTCTGCCCGCATGAACCGGTACACCGCCACCATATCGCCGTCGTTCACAGCGCCACAGCAACCGGGAGCGCCGTAATCGAAATCCGGTGTCTTGCCCACCGCCCGCCGCATACGCTCCAGCGTCGCGCGTTCATGCGAAAGCCCGGCCGTCCAGCCGTATCCTTCGGTCGCGGTGTAGACTGCAAAAGGAAGCCTCATCGACACCCGCCCTTGAAGGCCGCCATCCAGAACATCGTAGCCAAAATAGCGAACACCCCCATGGCAACGCCCCAAACCTTGCCGCCTGCTTCGGGCGTTGGCGCCGTTGGCGGAGGGTTTACCGGTGCCCGGTCGGCAGACTCGCACCGCCCGCTGTCGGAAGGCTCAACAGCCGCCGCCTGTTGAATCGTCGGCGTCTCCGCCCGCCGCAACTTCTCCTCCAAAAAACGTTCCGCCTCATTCATGGTAACATCCCGCATGACGCACATCGACTTGACTGTGGATACCGTACACTCTTCAAACAACCAAGTCAACGAATCCGACGATCCAACGCAAGGGTTTTATGCCGCCCCGGCCACCGGCTCGGTATCGCACTCGATCACCGCTTGTTTCTGCTCGCCGAGCTTCTTTTGCCGCTCCCCGACCGCGTCGGCCACGGCCTTGAGCTGCTCTTCCGTCAGGCCGTCCAGCGCCTCAACAACCTTCCGCAGCCGTTCCTTAGCCAGCGCATCCAGTTCCCGCTCGGTCATCACGCCGGTCACGTTCGGCAGCAGCGCCACCGCCTGCTTGACGTTCTCCTGATCCGCATGCAGGTAATGCCGGGTCATGGCCGGGTTCGTGTGCCCGATCACCGCCTGTACCGCCGCGAGGTTCGCCCCCGCGTTCGCGCTCAGGCTCACGAAGCTGTGTCGCAGCGAGTGGAAACCCACCTCGACCGCCATCTTGCTGCGCCCATCGACCTTGCAATTCGTCTCTATCCCGCAGGCCTTGAACACCTTCTTGATGCGCTTCGCCAGCAACCGGTCGTCATGATCGTACAGCGCCGCGGTCTCCGGCATGACCCGTCCGAAACGCCGCTCAGGCGGCGTGTCGGACAGGATCGCCAGCAGCGACGGATGCAGCGGGATCGAGACGACCTTGCCGTTCGCCCGACGCGCTGTCTTCCCCGGCGTTACACGCACCACGCGGCGGACCAGGTCAACGCACCCCCAATCCAGCCGCGCCGCGTCGCCGAGCCGTAGGCCGCAGTACACGCCCACGGCGAACAGCGTCCGCATTTCCCCGTTCACCGAGCCGCAGACCTTCGTCAGCTCCTCGACCGTCAGTTCCCGGCGGCTGTGCGTACACAGCAGCTTGTTGTTCAGCTCAAGCCAAGGGTTCTCGCCCAGCCCGGCGGGCTTCGCGAGGATTTTCCACATGCGGCGGAAGAGCACGAGGTACTTGTTGTACGTGTTCGCGCTCACTGTGCGCCCCAGTTCGCTCGCGAACTCGAAGGCCATTGCCTCCGTGACCTTGCGCAGTTCCTTCACCTCCGGGTGATGTTCCTGCATCCAAGTCACGAAACGGCCGTACTGGCTCTCGTACATCTCCAGCGTATCCGCCCCGGTGTCCGGCCGGTTAGGCGCGTTGCGGTACGCCATCCAAGCCGCCAGCAGACCCAACGCGGGTTTCTGCTCCTCGATCTGCTTTATCTGCTCCCGAACGCCGCCCAGTTCAGCGACATGGTAACGCAACATCTTCTCCTGCGCCCCCAGCCGGAAGGGCGCGGTGAACTCCTCAAGCTTCGCCTGAGCCTCCTCCAGGTTGTCGGTCTGCGTTGAACGAGAGAACCGCTTCTTGCCCGAGTCGAGAGTAACGACCCAGCGGGCCAGATAGACATGGCCCTTTTTCACCAGCGTGCCGAACCCCCTGCCTCTGCGTTTTGCCACACGCCGGCTCTTACCTCCGTGCCCTTTGAGCGTCGCCATTTGACTCACCCGTATTCCGTCGATGCCCATTGCGGGCATGGTTGATAATGTTTTTCGGTTGCGGGGTCCTGAGCCACATCAAGACCACCAAACCCCTGCAACTAAGCAACATTATCAACATCGGACGGTCTCAAAATCTGCCGCCCGAAAGGGTGTGAGGGTTCGACTCCCTCTCCT
>JADHEF010001212.1_pt1 | contig 17369 bp, 14 predicted proteins | sample 8952391 | NCBI WGS metagenome assembly JADHEF01 (sample SAMN16124439, study PRJNA663245) | bioreactor sludge metagenome | isolation source: sludge (nitrite) | place: India:Bengaluru | collected 2019-02-28
GCAAAGCGGTGGCTTCAAGTACAACCCGCCCAATGGCGGCCCGGCCGACAGCGATGTGACCAAGTGGGTCGAGGCCAAGGCCAACGAACTGCTGGCAGCGAACCTGGCAGGCGTCAAGCGCATGGACCATGCCCAGGCGCTGCAAGCGCCGACCACCCAGCGCCACGATTACGTGAGCAGCTATGTGGCGGACCTGGAAAACGTCATCGACTTTGATGTCATCCGTGGCGCCAAACTACGCCTGGGCGTCGACCCGCTGGGCGGGGCAGGGGTGCGCTACTGGTCGGCCATTGCCGAACACTACAAGCTGGACCTGGAAGTGGTGAACACCGAGGTAGACCCCACCTTCCGCTTCATGACCGTCGACTGGGATGGCCAGATCCGCATGGACCCGTCCTCGCCATACGCCATGCAGGGCCTGATCGGCCTGCGCGAGCGCTTCGACGTGGCCTTTGCCTGCGACCCGGACCACGACCGCCACGGCATCGTAACCCCGGACGGCCTGCTGCAACCGAACAACTACCTGGCCGTGGCCATCGACTATCTGTACCGCCACCGCCCGCAATGGCGCAGCGATGCAGCCGTTGGCAAAACTGTGGTGTCCAGCGGCCTGATCGACCGCGTTACCGAGCGTCTGGGCCGTGAGCTGTACGAAGTGCCGGTGGGCTTCAAGTTCTTTGCCCAAGGGTTGTTCGACGGCTCGCTGGGCTTTGGTGGCGAAGAAAGTGCCGGTGCGTCGTTCCTGCGCCGCGATGGCTCGGTGTGGGCCACCGACAAGGACGGGCTGATCCCGGCCTTGCTGGCTGCCGAGATGACTGCCCGCACCGGGCGCAACCCGAGCCAGGCCTACGCGGACCTGACCGAAGCCTTGGGCAAGCCGTACGCTACCCGGGTCGAAGCCAAGGCCGATGCGCGGCAGAAGGCGTTGTTGAGCAAGCTGGCGCCAGAGCAGGTCAAGTCGACCGAGCTGGCTGGTGAGCCGATCGTGCAGATCCTCAGCCACGCGCCGGGCAACGGCCAGGCGATTGGCGGGCTGAAGGTGATGACCGCCAATGGCTGGTTCGCTGCGCGGCCGTCAGGCACCGAGGACATCTACAAGATCTACGCCGAAAGCTTCATCGACGAGGCGCACTTGCAGCGCCTGGTGCAGGAAGCACAGGTGCTGGTAGACGCGGCGATTGCCTGACCGGTAACAAACCGCTTGGTACTGCGGCGCAACGTAAATTAGAATTAATCCTATTTACGCCGCCGCAGGGCCATTCCCATGATCGACGCCGCGCCGCCACCAGAGCCTAGCCTGCCTGCCCTGTACCGGGAGCATCGCGGCTGGCTCGAAACCTGGCTACGTCGGCGCCTGGGCAATGCCTGGGATGCCGCCGACCTCAGCCAGGATACTTTTTTGCGGGTACTGACCAGTGCCCAACCTTTGGCAGACATTCGTGAGCCAAGGGCCTACCTGCTGATAGTCGGCAAGCGCCTGCTGAGCAACTTCCACCAGCGGCGCAGCCTGGAACAGGCTTACCTCGATGCTTTGGCCACCTTGCCCGAGCAGCAGGTGCCTTCGCCAGAAAAACGCTGGATATTGCTGGAAACCCTGCAAGCACTCGACGAATTGCTCGATGGCCTGAAGGCACCGGTGCGCAAGGCCTTTCTCTGGAGCCAGCTCGAAGGCGTGGGTTACGCTGAAATCGGCAAGCGCCTGGGCGTTTGCGAGCGCTCGGTGAAACGCTACATGGCGCAGGCTTACGAACATTGCCTGCTGGCCGAATTGCAATGACCCCCCATTCCCCCGAAACCCGCGAAGCTGTGCGTGCTGCCGCCCGCTGGCTGGCGCTGCTGGACTCTGGTGATGCCAGCGAGACCGACTTGCTGCGCCTGGCACAATGGCGGGCCAGCAGCAGCCTGCATGAAGACGCCTGGCAAAAGGCATCATTGCTGCGCCAGCGTTTTACCGCGCTACCCGGTGCGCTGGCCATGGCCACCCTGGACCGCCCGGACGCCGGCCGCCGCGCGCTGCTCAAGCAAGCCTTGGGTATCGCCGCGCTGTTGCCGACAGCCTGGCTGGTCAGCCGTGAGCTGCCTCTGGACGCCTGGACTGCCGACATGCACACCTCGGTTGGCGAACGTCGGCAGGTGCTATTGAGCGATGGCACCTCCGTGCAGCTGAACACCGACAGTGCAGTGGATATCGACCTGGGGGCACGCCGCCTGACATTGCTGCGTGGCGAAGTGGCGATCAAGGTGCCCGCTAACCTGAGCCTGACGTTGCAGGTGCCATATGGCCAGGTAGCATTTGGCGGCGGCGAGGTATGCCTGCGGCTGATCGATCAGGCTTGCCGGGTATCGATCGTCGAAGGTGTAGCCAGCCTGCAGCCGCTGCGTGGCCCGGCACAGGTGCTGCAGGCCGGGCAGCAGGCCAACCTGCAGGTGGCCGGCGTCGGCCCGGTGACAGGCCTGGACGAATGGCGACTGGGCTGGCGCGAAGGCGTGCTGCGTCTGGATGACCGCCCCTTGGGCGAACTGCTGCATGAGCTGCGCCGATACCGCCCTGGCGTGTTGCGCTGGGCCCCGGAACTGGAGCGCCTGCGCGTGACCGGCACCTTCCGCCTTGACGACACCGACCGGGTGCTGGCCTTGCTGGCCGCCAGCCTGCCGTTACAGGTGCAAACACGCACGCGTTACTGGGTGAGCCTGGGCGCACGAGAAAATCGTGCGTGAGGCTGTCCCCTTTTTTTCACTCGCCGGTCATTACCGGTAGAAGAAAACAAAGGGGAGCCTTGTTCAATGTCTGCAGTAATGTCTTGCCGCCTGCGCCCGCTGGCGCGCGCAGTGCGTCCGTTGTTCGCCATGAGCCTGTTGCTGTCTGCGCCCGCCTGGGCCGATGAGCCGGCGCGGCGTGCCTATGAGGTGCCGGCCGCGAGCCTGGGCGCCGTACTGACCCGCTTTGCCGACCAGGCCGGTGTCAGCCTTTCACTGGACCCTGCGCTGGTCCAGGGTCGGCAGAGCAGCGGCCTGTCAGGTAGCTACAGTGTCGAAGAAGGCTTCATGCAACTGCTGCGTGGCAGCGGCCTGCAGTTGCTGCCGGTAGGTGAGGGTGCCTTCACCCTGGTGCCGGCACCCGAGTCCGGTGGCGCTCTGGAGATCGCCCCGACCAGCATCGTCGGCGGACTGGCAGCAAGCAACGAAGCGCAGCCGTATGCCGGTGGCCAGGTGGCACGTCAGGGCACGCAGGGCCTGCTGGGCTCGCGCGATTTCATGGAAACCCCGTTCAGCATCACCAGTTACACCAGCGAACTGGTCAAGAACCAGCAAGCGCGGACCTTGGGCGAACTGATCGCCACCGACCCGTCGGTGCGCGCCACCAACCCGGCGGGCGGGCGTTTCGAGCAATTCACCATTCGCGGTTTCAGCCTGTTCAACAGTGATGTGGCCTACAACGGCCTGTACGGTATCTTGCCGACTTACTCGATCGACATGGAAATGGCCGAGCGGGTCGATATCATCAAAGGCCCCAGCCAGTTGATCAACGGCATTTCGCCGCGTGGCAGCGTGGGTGGCGGTATCAACGTGCAGCCCAAGCGGGCCACAGACAAGCCGATCACCGAGTTTACCGGCAGCTTTGCATCGGCGGGCCAGGCAGGTGGCGCGGTGGATGTTGGCCGGCGTTTTGGCGAAGGCCAGCAGTTCGGTGTGCGTTTGAATGCTGTGAAGCAGGCCGGCGATACCGAATGGGACCACCAACGTGTCGATCGCGAAATGGCGGTATTGGGCCTGGATTTTCGCGGCGAGCGCCTGCGCCTGTCGGCAGACCTGGGCCACACCGAGCGTGACACCGATGCACCGCAGGAGCGCGTGCTGATCGGCGCCAACGCCAGGGTGCCGGATGCCAATGATGTTCGCCACAACTATGCCCAGGCCTGGAGCAAGGCGCGTACCAACGACACCTTTGGTGCGTTGCATGCCGAATACGACGTCAGTGAGTCGCTGCTGGCCTATGGCGCGGTCGGTGCGCATGAAAGCAACCATGATTTCCTGCGGCACAACGTGTCCATCACCAACGATGCCGGCGACTTCACCGTGCAGCCGCGTGACTTCACCCGGGACGAGTCGGTGCGTACCGCCATGGCCGGCCTTCGCAACTGGTTTCACACCGGGCCGGTCAGCCACGAGTTGAACCTGGCCGCCACCTACTTCTACATGGACTTCACCAACGGCGGCGCCCGCTATGCTTCGGCGCCCAGCAACCTCTACAACCCGGTAGCGACCCCGACGCCGGACACACCCACCCGCATCGACCCCGAGGTCTACACAGAAAACCGCTTCTCCGGTGTGGCCCTGGCCGACACCCTCGGTTTTTTCGACGACCGCCTGCTGTTGACCCTGGGCGCGCGCTGGCAGCGGGTGCAGGTGGATGACTGGAGCGACGGCGTCAAAGGCGAGACCGCCTACGACGAAGAAAAGGTCTCGCCCTCGGGCGGCGTGCTGCTCAAGGTCACCGACCAGCTGTCGTTGTACGCCAACTACATGGAAGGCCTGAGCCAGGGCAAGATCGCGCCGTCGACGTCGATCAACGAAGACCAGATCTTCCCGCCGTTCACCAGCCGCCAGGTCGAGGTGGGGGCCAAGTATGACCTGGGCAAGGTGGCCTTTACGGCAAGCGCCTTCCGCATTCGCCAGCCGGCCTACGAGACCAACGCCACCTCGCGGGTGTTCGGCCCCAATGGCAAGCGCGACAACCGCGGTATCGAGCTGAGCGTGTTCGGTGAGCCAGTGGACGGTGTGCGAGTGCTGGGTGGGGTGATGTACATCGACAGCGAACTGACCGACACCGTGGGCGGCGCCTTTGACGGCAACCGCGCGCCGGCAACGCCCGAATACAACGTCAACCTTGGCGCCGAATGGGACGTGCCGGGCGTGACCGGGCTTACCCTGACGGCGCGGGGCATTCATTCCAGCTCGCAGTATCTGGACCAGAACAACAGCAAGCAGATCGATGGCTGGGAGCGCTACGACCTGGGGGCGCGTTATGCGTTCAAGGTGGATGCCACCGAGGTGACCTTGCGGGCCAGTGTGGAGAACGTGCTGGACGATCGTTACTGGAGTTCGGCGGGGGCTTCGGATGACAGTGAGCCGGGGTTGACCCTGTCCACGCCGCGTACCTACCTGCTCTCGGCGACAGTCGGTTTCTAAACACGTCCGGCAAGTCTTTTGCGGACCCTGTGGGAGCGGGCTTGCCCGCGAAGCAGGCAACTCGGTGGATGGCACCGGCTCCGCCGGTGTTCGCGGGCAAGCCCGCTCCCACAGGGGCGTGTTAGTCCCAACACTTGTGTCAGTTCGACGCAATCGCCCGCCCCAGCTTCTGCGCCTGCCCCTGCAACACCCGCATCAAATGCATCGCCGCATGCGACGGCGGCTCGAACCGCGAATAGACAAAGCTGATATCAAAGTGAATTTCATCGGCCAGTGGCACCACCGCCAGCCCACTGTCCTGCGCCACGAATTCGTCGATCACGCTGATGCCCATGCCCTGTTTTACCAAGGCCACCGCCTCGTTGGCATTGGTAAACGACAACAGTGACACCAACTGTGCGCCGCGCTGCTCGATGTGCCCGGCCAGCAGTTTGCCAAACGGCATGTCGGGCCTGAACAGCAGCAGCGGGTGGCCTTCCAGCTGCTGCAAGGTCAGTGAGCCATGCCCGGCCAAGGCGTGGTCGGGTGGCATCACCACCACCATGCGCCCGCGCATGAAGGCTTGCGAATGCAGGTGATCGTGCACCACGGGCAGGGCGGCAATCGACAGGTCGACCTTTTTCGACAGGATCTGGTTGGGCATTTCGCCCATCAGCGAGGTTTGCCACTCGATGTCCAGCGAAGGCGCCTCGCGCTTGAGCTGCGCCAGGGCAATCGGGATGACCACCGTCGACAGCGAGGCGCTGCACGAGATACGCAGCTTGCGGTGGCCGCCGGCACCCAGTGACAGGGCGCATTCATTCACCTCCAGTGCCGCCTGGTACACCCGCTCGACTTCACGGAACAAAACCTGCGCCTCGGCTGTGGGCACCAGGCGGTTGTTGATGCGCTCGAACAGGCGATAAGCCAGGCGCCCCTCGATGTACTGGATCAGCTTGCTCACGGCCGGCTGCGACACGTACAGCAGCTTGGCCGCCGCGCTGATCGAGCCGGTCAGCATCACCGCACGGAACACTTCCATGTGCCGCAGTTTGAACACCATGGGGCTAGCGTCTGCGCCTTCGTTGCCAAGCAGCATGTCTATTACCTTCGGTTATGGTCTTCGCCATCTGGGTATGAGCGTCAAACCCGGCCACGCAGTATCTTGAACACAGCCCAATCGCCCTAGCGGCGCACAATAACAAGATCTGCAGGCAAGCGCAGCGGTGCTTGCCGGGAGTGCTGCGTGAACATCTTTGACGAACCGAAGATCGATTGCCATAACCATTTGTTTGACCCCGCCCGTTTCCCTTACCACCCCGACGCACCCTACGCGCCCTCTGGCCAGGAGGTGGCGACCCAGGAGCAGTTCACCCGCGTGATGGACGCCTACGGTGTACAGCATGCCTTGCTCGTCGGCCCCAACAGCGGCTACCACACCGACAACCGCTGCCTGCTGCACGCCTTGGCCACCGGGCAAGGGCGGTTCAAGGGCGTGGCGGTGGTCGAGGCAAGTACCCCTCTCGATGCGCTGGCTGCGCTGCAGGCGCAAGGGGTGGTCGGTATCGCCTTCAACCCCGCGTTGTACGGGGTGGCCAGCCTCAAGAACGTTGACGGGTTGCTCGGCAAGGTCGCCGAGCTTGGCCTGTTCGCCCAGGTGCAGGTGTGCGAAGACCAGTTGCTGGACCTGCATGGCCTGCTGCAAGGCTCCCGGGCGCGTCTGTTGATCGATCACTGTGGCCGCCCGGATGTAGCCGCCGGGGTGCAGCAAGCTGGCTTCCAGGCCTTGCTGCGGCTGGCCGACAGTGGCCGGGCCAGCGTGAAACTGTCGGGTATGCAGAAGTTTGCCGCCGCCGATGCCTTGCTGGAGCAGAGCAGTGCCTACGTCCACGCCCTGCTCGAAGCCTTTGGCCCCGAGGCCTGCGTATGGGGTTCGGACTGGCCGTTCATTCGCCAGCGCTCGCGGGTGGACTACGGCCCGTTGCTGAAACTGGCCGAATGCCTGCTGCCGGATGCCCGCACGCGCCGTGCAGTGATGTGGGACACACCTCGCCGTCTGTTCGGGTTTGCCTAGAACCCGGGTTTTGCCATTCCAATAACAAGAGAGCAACCGTCATGAACACTGACCAGAACGCCAGCCTCGGGGTGTTCGACACCCCGGCGCGCGCGCAGCAACGCACCCGCACCCGCTTCATGATCCTGGCGCTGATCTCCGGCGGCACCATGATCAACTACCTCGACCGCAGCGTGATGGGCATTGCAGCGCCCAGCATCAGTGCCGACCTGGGCTTGAACGCAGCGATGATGGGGGTGATCTTTTCCGCCTTTTCGTGGACTTACGCCGCCGCGCAGATCCCGGGTGGCATCCTCATCGACCGGCTGGGCACCAAACTCACGTACTGGCTGGCGCTGACTCTGTGGTCGCTGTTCACCGGCCTGCAAGGGCTGGCCCAGGGCTTTCTGTCACTGCTGGGCATGCGCTTTCTGGTGGGAGTAACCGAAGCACCGTGCTTCCCTACCAACAGCCGAGTAGTGGCCACCTGGTTTCCACAGAGCGAGCGGGCCAGGGCAACGGGTATCTACACCTTTGCCGAGTACACCGGCCTGGCGTTCCTGACGCCGTTGCTGTTCTGGGTGCTGCATGCCTATGGCTGGCGCTTTCTGCTGATGGCCGTGGGCCTGATGGGCATCCTCTATGGCCTGGTGTGGTGGCGCAAATACCATGAGCCGCACCAGTCCACCACGGCCAACCAGGCCGAACTGGACTACATTGCCGCCGGCGGCGGAGTGGTCGATGGCGGGCAGAAAGCCACGGTGTTCCGCTGGTCGCAGATCCCGGCGCTGCTCAAGCACCGCAACATGCTGGGCATCTGCCTGGGGCAGTTCGCCTGCAACTCCACCAACGTGTTCTTCCTCACCTGGTTCCCCACTTACCTGGTGACCGAGCGGCATATGCCCTGGCTCAAGGTCGGCTGGGTAGCGGTGCTGCCGTTCATTGCCGCCTCGCTGGGTACGCTGGTCGGCGGCTGGCTGTCCGACGCCTTGCTGCGCCGTGGCTACTCGCTGAACGTGGCGCGCAAGCTGCCGGTGATCGCCGGGCTGCTCACCGCTTCGGTGATTGTTTTGGCCAACTACGTCGAGTCGGATGCACTGGTGATCACCATTCTGTGCATCGCCTACTTCGCCCAAGGGATGTCTGCACTGGCCTGGATGATCGTTTCCGATATCGCCCCGAAAGGCCTGCTGGGCCTCAGTGGCGGCCTGTTCAACCTGTTCGCCAACGCGGCGGGCATCGTTACCCCCTTGACCATCGGCATCATCGTGTCGCTCACCGGCTCATTTGTCTGGGCTTTGGCGTTCGTGTCGTCGATCACCGTGCTGGGGGCGCTGTGCTACCTGTTCATGGTCAGCGACCTGCGTCGCTTGCCGGATATTCCAACTGTCGAAAATGGAGCAAAACAATGAGCCAGTACCTGCAAGGCCAGACCGCAATCGTCACCGGCGGCATGCGTGGCATCGGCCTGGCGATCGCCCAGCGCCTGCATGCAGCCGGCGCCCAGGTGGTGATCTGGGACCTCGTTGTCGATGGCTGGAGCAGCCTTGAAAATGGCTTCGAGCCGGCGCTGCGCCAGGCGGTGGATGTGTCATCGCTGGCCTCGGTAGAGGCAGCGTTCGCCGAGACGCTGACGCGCCTGGGGCAGGTGCAGATCCTGGTCAACAATGCCGGCATCAACGGCCCGGTGGTGGCGTCGTGGGAGTACCCGCCAGAGGCCTGGGACAAAGTCATCGCCATCGACCTGAACGGCGTGTTCTATTGCTGCCGCACCGCCATCCCGCACATGCGTGAAAACCGCTACGGACGCATCGTCAACATTGCCTCCATGGCAGGCAAGGACGGCGTGCAGTACATCTCGGCCTATTCGGCAGCCAAGGCAGGCGTCATCGCCTTCACCAAGGCGGCGGCCAAGGAGCTGGCGCAGGACGGCGTGCTGCTCAACTGTGTGGCACCGGCCATGGTCGAGACACCACTGATGGCCGAAATGACAGCGGAGCACATTGCCGCGAGCAAGGCCAAGATCCCCATGGGGCGCTTCCTCAAGGCCGAGGAGATTGCCAACATGGTCAGCTGGATCGCCGGCCCCGAGTGCAGCTTTACCACCGGCTTCGTGTTCGACCTCAGTGGTGGGAGGGCGACCTATTGAATGGCCTGGGCGTGGCGCACCTGACGGCGCTGGAGCTGGCGCCAGTGAGTCTGGTGCGCGAGGCGCGGCGCGCTGGCTTCAGTGCCGTGGGTCTGCGCCTGCACCCGGTGATGCCGGGGGCGCAGGCTTATCCGGTTGCGGCTGGTAGCCAGGCCATGCGTGAGCTGCGGGAAGTGCTGGCAGGGGAAGGCGTGCGTGTGACGGACATCGAGTTCGTTTCGCTGACGGCGCAAACCCGGGTTGCCGATTACCAGGCGCTGTTGGCCGCCGGTGCCGAACTGGGGGCGACGAGCCTGACGGTGTCGGGGGACGACAGGGATGTTGCACGGCTGACCGGCAACTTTGCAGCGCTGTGCGAACTGGCGCGTGGCTACGGCCTGCGGGTGGACCTGGAGTTCATGCGCTGGCGGCCGGTGGCAACCTTGCAACAGGCGTGCGCGGTGGTGATGGGGGCGGGGCAGGACAACGGAGGTGTGCTGGTCGATGCCTTGCACCTGTTCCGCTCGGGTGGCCAGGTGGCGGACATCATGCAGGTCAATCCACACCTGCTGCGGGCCGTGCAGTTGTGCGATGCACCGCTGCTGGCGCCTGCGGACGATCTGATCATTCAGGAAGCGCGTGAGGGCCGCCTGTTGCCGGGGGAGGGGCAACTGCCGCTGGCGCAGTTGCTCGCGGCGTTGCCCGGTGACCTGTGCATCAGTGTGGAGGTGCCGTCCGCCGGCTTGCCCGCAACACAGCGTTTGCAAGCGGCGGCACAGGCAACCCACGCCTGGTTGCACGACAGGCGTGGGTTACCTGCCGTGCAGGGCGCCGGTCACGCCTGATCCGGCACCACGGCGATCACGTCGATCTCCATCAGCCATTCGGCCTGGGCCAACCCGGCCACCACCAACCCGGTGGAGATCGGGAACACACCCTTCAGCCACTTGCCTACCTCCTTGTACACCGGCTCGCGGAAGCGCGGGTCGGTGATGTAGGTGGTGGTCTTGACGATGTGCGACAGGTCCGAGCCGGCTTCTTCAAGCAGTTGCTTGACGTTTTTCATCGCCTGCTCGGTCTGCGCCCGAGGGTCGCCCAGGCCCACCAGCTTGCCTTCGAAGTCGGTACCGACCTGGCCGCGCACATAAATGGTGTTACCGGCCCGCACCGCCTGGCACAGGTCGTTGTCCAGGGTCTGGTTGGGGTAGGTTTCCTTGGTGTTGAACATGCGGATGCGGGTATGAGTAGGCATCAGTGGGCTCCGAGGGTGCTGACGTTGCTGATGGTGTTGTCTTGCTGCTCATCCGCGTCGCGCTGTTCGCGGTCGCGGTAGGCCAGGTAGGTGCGTTGCGTGGCGATGTGGCCGGCGACGTGCTTGGCGTCGTGCCACACGCCCCAGATGAACGACGAGCCACGGCGCGACAGCCACGGCAGGCCCAGGAAGTACACGCCGGGCTCACGGGCTACGCCACGCTGGTGCTGGGGTTTGCCGTTGGCGTCGAAGGTGTCCACCTGCAGCCAGCTGAAATCCACACCGTAACCGGTGGCCCAGATGATGCTGCTGACACCGGCCTTGGCCAGGTCCAGCTGCTGCAGCGGGTTGACCATGCACTCCGGGTCGGCGAGGCGCTGGCGGGCTTCGGGCTCTTGCGGCAGGTCCAGGCCGTTGCGTTCGATGTAGGCATCGGCGGCATCCAGCAGGGCCAGGTAGTTTTCGTCGCCACGGTTGATGTTCTCGACCAGGTTGTCCTGGAAGCGCGCCACGCCGTTCTCGAACGACTGGGTCAGGCCGACCAGGGTCATGCCTTGATGGGCGAGGGCACGGAAGTCCACGGTGTGGCCGCCACGGGCGCCGCTGACGGCGATGGTCACGTGCTCGCGGCCGGGCTTGGCGATTTCTGCGTCCCACTCACCCAGCACGCCCAGCCACCAGCAGAAGTCGCGGTTGCGGTAGGCACGCGGCGGGCGGTCGTGGGCGCCGACCGACAGGTACACCTGGCGGCCCGCACGCATCAGCTCTTCGGCGATCTGCACGCCAGAGGAGCCGGCACCTACCACCAGCACTGCGCCTTCCGGCAGTTGCTGAGGGTTGTAGTAGGCGGCGGAATGGATCTGGTGCAGGTTGCTGTCCTTTGGCGCAATGGCGGGGATCACCGGCTTCTGGAACGGGCCGGTTGCAGCAACCACACGGTTGGCGCGAATCACGCCTTCGTTGGTTTCGATGGTAAAGCCCGGGCGGTCGCTGTTGCGCACCACGCGCTTCACTTCAATGCCGGTGCGCACGGGCAGGTTGTACTTGCGTACGTACTGCTCGAAGTAGTCAGCCACCTGGTCCTTGCCGGCGAAGGCGTCGGCGTCGAGGTTGAATGCCAGGCCCGGGAAGCGGTCGTGCCAGACCGGGCCGTTGGCGACCAGCGAGTCCCAGCGGCCAGTGCGCCACGCTTCGGCGATGCGGTTGCGCTCCAGCACCAGGTGCGGCACGCCCAGCTTGCTCAGGTGTTCGGCCTGGGGCCAGACTAGGGATGCTGCGCAAATGGCGAAAATAGTATTTAGCTGGTGCTTGCCGATAAAACGGCGAAGGCCCTGATTTACCTCGTCTGCAGCGTGCCTGAGAGGCGATTTTGTGCTGTTTTTCAAGTGGTTTTGCAGGCTTAGTTTTTTCCTGCTCAAGGCACAGAAAAATGTTGGTTTCGTGGGTTGGAAGGTTGCGCCCAGAATGCCCTGCATCGCACAGGACAACAGGAGCATTACCATGACCTTCTCCATCATTGGTCGCTGCCAGGAAACCGGCCAGGTCGGCATCGCCATCAGTTCGTCGAGTATTGCCGTGGGTGCCCGTTGCCCTTGGGTACGTGCCGGTGTTGGCGCCGTTTCCACCCAGAACATCACCTTGCCGGCGCTGGGCCCGCAGATTCTCGATGCCCTTGAACAGGGCCAGTTGCCCCCCGCCGCCGCGCTGGACCGGGTGCTCAGCGCCAATGGCTGGAGCGAGTACCGCCAGGTCACCGTGATCGACAGCCAGGGGCAGGTGGCACTGTTTACCGGGCGCGAGGCATTGGGCACACACAACGCTGTGGCCGGTGAACAGTGCGCGGCGGCGGGTAACCTGTTGTCCTCGACCCAGGTGATCGAAGCGATGGTCGTGGCGTTCGAGCAGGCTGGCGGCCACCTGGCAGACCGCTTGCTGGCAGCCATGCACGCGGCGATGGCTGCAGGTGGTGAAGCCGGGCCGGTGCACTCGGCGGCGTTGAAAATTGCCGGCGAGTTGACCTGGCCATTGGTGGACCTGCGCGTGGACTGGGCTGATACCGACCCGATCGGCGTGCTCGACGGCCTTTGGCAGGCCTACCGCCCACAGATGCAGGATTACGTCACCCGTGCCCTCAACCCGACCGCTGCACCCAGCTATGGGGTGCCAGGCGATGAGTGAATTTGCCAGCCGCGCGCTGCTGGCCCGGCTGATCGGCTTTGCTACGGTCAGCCGGGACTCGAACCTTGAGTTGATCGGCTTCATCCGCGATTACCTGGCCGAGCTGGGGGTGGAGTGCGAGCTGTTTCACAACCCGGAAGGCACCAAGGCCAACCTGTTCGCCACCATCGGCCCCCAAAATGTTGGCGGTGTGGTGCTATCGGGGCACACCGATGTGGTCCCGGTGGATGGCCAGGCCTGGACCGTCGAGCCGTTTGCCCTGAGCGAACGTGACGGGCGCCTGTATGGCCGTGGCACGGCCGACATGAAAGGCTTCATCGCTTCGGTGCTGGCCGCCGTGCCCGCGTTCCTCGCTCAACCTCTGCGCATGCCGGTGCACCTGGCATTCTCCTATGACGAGGAAGTGGGCTGCCTGGGTGTACGCTCGATGCTGGCCGCATTGGAGCAGCGCCCGCACAAGCCGCGCCTGTGCCTCATTGGTGAGCCCACCGAGCTCAAGCCGGTGCTGGGGCACAAGGGCAAGCTGGCGATGCGCTGCCAGGTGCATGGCGCGGCCTGCCACTCGGCCTATGCGCCCTATGGCGTGAATGCCATCGAGTATGCGGCGAAGCTGATTGGCAAACTGGGTGACATCGGTGACGCTTTGGCCTTGCCACAGCATCACGACGAGCGCTTCGACCCGCCTTTCTCCACGGTGCAGACCGGAATGATCAAAGGGGGCAGGGCACTGAACATCGTGCCGGCGGAGTGCGAGTTCGACTTCGAAGTGCGGGCCTTGCCGGGGTTTGAGGCGCAGGCAGTGGCAGACCAGTTGCAGTCCTATGCAGAAGCCGAGTTGCTGCCACGTATGCGCAAGGTCAATGCGGCCAGTGATATTCGCCTGGCGCCGCTGAGCGCCTACCCGGGGCTGGCGACACCTGCCGACAGTGAGGCGGCGCAGCTGGTGGCGTTGCTCAGTGGTACCGATGAATTCGGTACGGTGGCGTTTGGTACCGAGGGCGGGTTGTTTGACCAGGCAGGTATCCCGACCGTGGTGTGCGGGCCTGGCAGCATGGACCAGGGGCACAAGCCGGACGAGTTTGTCAGTGTCGAGCAATTGCAGGGCTGTGACGCGATGCTGCTCAAGCTGGTGGACTACCTAAAGCAGGATTGACTGTGCTGACTTCTTCGCGGGCTCGCCCGCTCCCACAGGACCCCACCAGTCTCAATGTCTGTGCAATACCTGTGGGAGCGGGCAAGCCCGCGAAGAGGCCATCAGCTTGAAGCTCAAATCTCGATCCCCCCACTGACCAACCCATAAACGGCAATCATCGCCCCCAGCACCACCACCGCAAAAACTGTCCGCTCGAACCCGCTGAACACCTGCCGCTGCTGCTCCATCCTGGCTTTGATATACAGCACTGTCCCCGGCCCATAGATCACCGCCGACAACAGCAGGTACTTCATCCCGCCCGCCCACACCATCAGCACCGCGTACGCCGTGGCCAGCAAGGCGACAAGCAGGTCCTTGCCACGCTCAGCCGCATCGGTTTCGTACGTCTCCCGGCTTGCCGCCAGCTTTAGCGCATACGCCGCCACCAGCAGGTAGGGGATCAAGGTCAGCGAGCTGGTCAGCTCCAGCGCCAGGGTAAAGGCGTACTCGGTAAACCATGTCAGCAACAGGAACAGTTGCACGAACAGCGTGGTGAGCCACAGCGCCGCCGAAGGTACCTGTTGTGGGTTCTGTCGGGTGAGAAAGGCCGGCATGGCCTGGTCGTGGGCGGCCGAGTACAGCACTTCGGCGGCCAGCAAGGTCCACGACAGGTAAGCGCCCAGCACCGAGATGATCAAACCGATGCTGATGAAGATCGCCCCCCAGCGCCCGACTATCGCCTCCAGCACCCCGGCCATCGACGGCTGCCGCAGGCCGGCCAGTTCCGGGCGCAACATGACGCCGTAGCTGAGCAGGGTAATGAGCACCAGCAAGCACAGCACGCCGACAAAACCAAGCACCGTGGCGATGCCCACGTCACGGCGGTTGCGCGCGTAGCGTGAATAGACGCTGGCACCTTCGATACCGAGGAACACGAACACCGTCACCAGCATGGTGCTGCGTACCTGCTCGAACAGCGACTCGCCTGGCGGCAGCAGCTCGGCAGCGGCATGACCGACCCGGCCATAGTCGTCGAGGTGGTCCAGGTCGGCTGCCGGACCGGCCACGGGGGTACCCCAGAAATTCTGGCTGAACAGGCCACCGTCGAACGCGGCGATGATCACTACGATGAACACCAGGATCGGAATCATCTTCGCCACGGTGGCAATGGTGTTGATCACTGCCGCCTGTTGTACACCGCGCAGGACCAGGAAGTGGAAGGCCCACAACAACACGGATGAAGTGGCGATGGCAGCCACCGTGTTGCCGTCGCCAAAGACCGGAAAGAAGGCGCCGAGCGTGGATTTGATAAGGATGAAGTAGGAGACGTTGCCGATGCAGGTGCCGGCCCAGAAGCCAAAGGCCGAGGCAAAGCCCAGGTAGCTGCCGAAGCCGGCGCTGGCGTAGGCGTAGATGCCCGAGTCGAGGTCCGGGCGGCGGCGGGCAAGGGTCTGGAACACGAAGGCCAGCATCAGCATGCCCAGGCCGGCGATGCACCACGCAATGATGGCACCAAGGCCGCCGGCGGCACGGCCGAAGGTGGCCGGCAGCGAGAAGATGCCGGCGCCGACCATGGAGCCCACTACCAGGGCAGTGAGCGCCCAGACATTCAGTTTGCCTTCCGTTGCAGTGCTCATTGGCCTGGCTCTCCCTTGCGCTGAAGGGGTGAGTAAAGACCGAGAGGAGGGGGTGTGCCAGTTGACTGTGTTTTTTCAGTGCCGGCCCTTTCGCGGGTAAACCCGCTCCCACAGGGGCAGCGCCAGGCACAAGGGCAGTGAGGTATCTGTGGGAGCGGGTTCACCCGCGAATGGGCCGCAGCGCGGCCCCGGCGATTTAGAAGGTTGCCTTGACCTGCAAGCCAACCACCAGCGCGTTGTCGATGTCCTTCCCGGAAAACGCCCCTGGCTCGATGATGTATTGCACATCCGGGCGCAAGTTCAGCCACGGCGTGGCCTGGTAGCCGTAGCTCAGCTCGATCAGCTGCTCGGCGCTGTCGATGTCGGGGAACTGCTGGCCAGCATTGAAGGCTGCATCTTCCAGTACGTCGCGGCTACGCGGGTTGGGTACTGCACGGCCATAACCCAGCGCCACGGTGTCTTTCGGCCGGCCTTCGAACGGCTTGTACAGCACCACGCCCGCGCCATACCACTTGGTGAACGGCGAGGCGGCCTTGCTCGACGCCGAGTACTGGCCGAAGGCATGCAGGCTGCGGCCCGGCGAACCTTGGTCGTTCCACACCGCCTGGTCGATCAACAGGTAATGGCCGCCACGGCCGGATACTTCATCATCGCTGCCGATGCGTTTCACGTCGGAGCTGTCGTAGTAGTAGCCCAGCTTGTACTCGCCCGGCAGTTCACCCTGCAGCTTGTACACCAGCTCTACCGGTACCACGGTGCCGGTGGTGTGCTTGGGGCCCAGGTGCCAGGCACGGCTGGAGTTGCCGTTGCTTTCGGGGTCGACGTTGAACGCCGCCACGCGCAGCTGCCAGGCAGGCGACAGGTCGTACTTCACCCGCACGCCAAGGTGCGCGTTGGGGTAGTTGGTCCAGCCGCTGCCACCGGACATGTTCAGCGGGTGGCCACAGAAGCCGGCGTTCATGAAGTTGCACAAGATACCGCTGTCCAGGCCGCCCAGGTCGTTGCCCATGGCCATGTAGCCGAGCTTGACGTTGAGTGCCGGGGTGAACAGGGTACGCTCGTAGCTCAGTTCGGTCAGGCGGGTGTACAGGCCACCGAAGTTTTCCTGGATCGGCAGGCGGTTGCCTACCAGGTCTTCCGAGGCGCTGTTGCCGCGGCGGTCGTTGATGGTCAGCTGGACCTTGCCACCGTTGTCCAGGCCATACAGTCTGGACAGGTCGAACTGCACGCCCAGCTTCAGGTTCTGCGAATAACGCGCCGAGCGGTGCAGGCCGCCGTGGGCGTTGTAGGCGGTTTCGCCGCTGTAGTCGCCGGTGAACTTGACGCCGTCGTCTTCCAGCTGATGGCGCAGGCCACCCCAGTCACCGGTCAAGGTGCTGCGGGTCATGAGGTCGCCGTCGGCCAGGGCGGTGGTGCTGGCCAGGGCCAGCAGCAGGGTGGGGGTGATGCGGATTGCGGATGGCATTGCTAAATCTCGAATTATTTTTGAGGGCCATTCGCGGGCAAGCCCGCTCCCACAAGGACTGCACAGTTCGTAAGGGCAGTGAGTATCCTGTGGGAGCGGGCTTGCCCGCGAAGCAGGCGACGCGGTCTTACGGCAGTGCGTAAGAAATCACGTAGTCGCCACGGTCAGTCGACTGGCGCGCGCCGCCAGCGGTGATCACCACGTACTGCTTGCCGGTCTTCGGCGAGACGTAGGTCATCGGGCCGCCCTGGCTGCCCACTGGCAGGCGGGCCTTCCAGATTTCGTTACCGTTGCTGCTGTCGTAGGCGCGCAGGTAGAAGTCCTGGGTGCCGGCAATGAACACCAGGCCGCCTTG
>JADHEF010001219.1_pt1 | contig 17359 bp, 12 predicted proteins | sample 8952391 | NCBI WGS metagenome assembly JADHEF01 (sample SAMN16124439, study PRJNA663245) | bioreactor sludge metagenome | isolation source: sludge (nitrite) | place: India:Bengaluru | collected 2019-02-28
AGGCTAAGCAGCTATACCGCCTCTGTCTGGTGAACAACCTGATCGACGAACGTCGGGTCCGAGACGTGGTGCAAAGCGTCATCTCGAGCGGGCAGCACGACGGACCCGCAATCCTAACGCATTTATTGCGGCTGCTAAAGCTTGAGCGCGCCCAGCACACCGCCATGATCGAGAGCGCCACTCCGCTGTCTGTGGACGTGCAGACGGCCATCCAGTCTGGGCTTGCATCCCGATATGGCCAAGGCTTGTCCACGGTGTATACCCAGCAGCCGGCGCTGATTGGCGGTGTGCGGATCCAAGTGGGCTGTGACGTGTATGACGGAAGTGTGCGAGCCGGTCTCGCCGCATTGGAGAGCGTTTTTTTAACACGAGGCAACTATGGCTGACCTACTCAAAGAAATTGAAGCGCAAATCGCGGGCGCAAAGACAGCCGCCGCAAAACAGAACGTGGGCGTCATCCGCGAAATCGGTGACGGCGTCGCCAAGATCGAGGGTCTGACCGACGCCATGCTCAACGAGATGATCGACATGGGCAACGGCGTTGCCGGCCTGGTGCTGAACCTCGAAGAGACCGAAGTCGGCGTCATCATTCTCGGCGATTACACCCAGCTCAAGGCGGGCACGGAGGTCCGCACGACCGGCAAACTCATGCAGGTGCCCGTCGGCAAGGAACTTCTGGGCCGCGTCGTGAACGTGCTGGGTGAGCCCGTCGACGGTAAAGGGCCGATAGCAGCCACCACGTCCTATCCGGTCGAGAAACTCGCGCCCGGCATTATCCGTCGCCGTTCGGTCGGGCAACCGGTGCAAACCGGAATCATGGCGATCGATGCGATGATTCCGATCGGCCGCGGACAGCGCGAATTAATCATCGGCGACCGCGCGACCGGAAAAACCACGATCTGCATCGACACGATCATCAGTCAGGCCAAGCTCAACAAGGCGGCCGAAGTGTCCGGCGACAAAGAATACCGGCCGCTCTACTCGATCTACGTCGCCATCGGCCAGAAACAGTCCAACGTCGCGCGGGTCATCGCGGTCCTCGAAGAGGCTGGCGCGATGCCGTACACGATCGTTGTCACGTCCTCCGCTTCGGACTCCGCCGCCAACCAATACCTCGTTCCCTTCGCAGGCGCAGCCATGGGCGAATGGTTCATGGACAACGGCATGGACGCCCTCATCGTTTATGACGACCTCTCCAAGCACGCGGTCGCCTACCGGCAAGTGTCGCTCGTGCTGAAGCGACCCTCGGGACGCGAAGCGTACCCCGGCGATGTGTTCTACCTCCACAGCCGGCTACTCGAGCGCGCGGCGCGCGTCGGCGAGAAGTACGGCAACGGCTCGCTCACCGCCCTACCGATCATCGAGACGCAGGCAGGCGACGTATCGGCTTACATCCCGACAAACGTCATCTCGATTACGGACGGCCAGATTTTCTTGGAAACCGATTTGTTTTATCAGGGCGTCCGTCCGGCGGTCAACGTCGGCGTATCGGTTTCGCGCGTCGGTTCGGCGGCGCAACTGAAGGCCATGAAGCAAGTGGCCGGGCAGCTCAAGGGCGATCTCGCCCAGTTCCGAGAACTGGCCGCGTTCGCGCAGTTCGGCTCGGACCTCGACGCCAAGACGCAGTCGCAGATCGACCGCGGCAAGCGCATCATGGAGATTTTCAAACAGACGCAGTACAACCCGGTCCCGGTCGAGATCCAGGTGGCCGTCATCTGGGCCGTACAGAACGGGTACGTTGATGACGTACCGGTCAATAAAGTCAAGGTGTTCCAAAACAAGCTGATGGAATTTCTAACGACCCGTTGCGCAGAATTGCTCGCGCGTATAGGGAAAGAAAAAGCAATCAGCGATGAGATGAAAACCGAATTGAAGCGTGCATCCGACGCGTTCAAGGAGAGCTGGAGCCTGGAAGCAGGCCAGCCGCGAAAAAACAAGTAACGTCGCGTCTCAGACATGAACACGGAATTGTGAACTATGGCCAGCCCACGTGAACTTCGGCGACGCATCCGGTCGATTACCAGCACCGCGCAGATCACCCGCGCGATGCAGATGGTGGCTGCCTCGAAGATGCGTAAGGCGCAGCAGGCAACGCTGATGACGCGGCCTTTCGCCCAGTTGCTGTACCGCATTCAGCGGGACGTCGCGGCCTATGCCGGCACGTTCAAGCAGCCCCTGTTGGAGACCCGCGACGTTCGCAAGCGCGCCGTGATCCTGGTCGGCACGGACAAAGGGTTGTGCGGCGCGCTCAACTCCAACCTGTTTCGCGCCGCCGCACAGTTCGATCCGGCGACAACCGTGTTCATCACGGCAGGAAAGCGCGCGACGCAGTTCGTCGCGCGTACGCACCGGCAGTTGGCGGCGGAATTCACCTTCACGGATTCGCCTCGCTTTGCCGACGCACGGCCGATTGCCCGTTGCGCCCGCGACCTTTTTCTGGCGGGTGAGGTGGACGAGGTCAAGGTCATTTTCACGCGCTTCGTCAACACGCTGACCCAGCAGGCCGTCGTGGTGGAATTTCTCCCGATCGGAGAAATCAAAGCGTTGAAAACGCCCGGCGCGGAGGCCGCGCGCGACGTGGCCGAATCGACCGATCTGATATTTGAGCCCAATGCGGATGCCGCGCTCTCTTATCTCTTTGAGGGGTATCTCAACGTTTTTATCTACCGGGTTTTGTTGGAAGCCAAGGCCAGTGAGCAAAGCGCCCGCATGGTGACCATGAAAAACGCCACGGACAGTGCGACCAGCCTCGTCGAGGAGCTATCCATCGAATACAACAAACTGCGACAGGGCAATATCACCACTGAACTGCTGGAAATCGCGGGCGGACAGCTCGGCAACGATTAGCGAAAGAGGCAACATGAATACGGGAAAAATTGTTCAAGTCGTCGGTCCTGTCGTGGACGTCGAATTTACGGAAAACTTGCCGTCCATCTACAATGCCCTGACCGTTGAGTTCAAGGCCGAAGACAAACCCGTCAAGCTGACGCTCGAAGTGCAGCAGCATCTCGGCGACAGCTGGGTGCGCACCATCTCGATGGCCGGTACCGAAGGACTCAAGCGCGGCTACAAAGTCATCGATACAGGAGCGCCCATCTCTGTGCCCGTCGGTGACGGGGTCATGGGACGGATTTTAGACGTATGCGGAAATCCGGTTGATGAGCGCGGGCCAATCCAGGCGGAGAAATGCTATCCCATCCACCGCCCCGCGCCTAAGCTGGTCGACCAGTCCACCTCGCCGCAAGTCCTCACCACCGGCATCAAGGTCATCGACTTGATCTGCCCCTTCCTGAAAGGCGGCAAGGTCGGCGCCTTCGGCGGCGCTGGCGTGGGCAAGACGGTCGTCATCATGGAGCTGATCAACAACATCGCCAAACTGCACGGAGGCGTATCCGTTTTCGCCGGCGTCGGGGAGCGCACGCGCGAAGGCAATGATCTCTACAAGGAAATGTCCGAGGCTGGCGTCATCAAGCAAGAGGACCTTGGCGCATCCAAAATCGCGCTCGTGTATGGACAGATGAATGAACCGCCCGGCGCCCGCCTACGCGTCGCCTTGTCCGGCCTCTCCATCACCGAGTACTTCCGCGATGAAAAACACCAGGATGTCCTGCTGTTCATCGACAACATCTTCCGGTTTTCTCAAGCCGGTTCCGAAGTATCGGCCCTGCTCGGACGCACGGCCAGCGCCGTCGGTTACCAGCCGACCCTGGCGGCGGAAATGGGCGCACTCCAAGAGCGAATCACCTCGACCAAGAACGGGTCGATCACGTCTTTCCAGGCCGTGTATGTTCCAGCGGATGATTTGACGGACCCTGCACCCGCCACCACTTTCGCCCACCTGGATGCGACCATCGTGCTGGAGCGCTCCATCGCCGAACTGGGCATCTACCCCGCGGTAGATCCGCTCGCCTCGACCTCCCGCTCGCTCGCTCCTGAAATTGTCGGACAGGAACACTACGACGTCGCGCGCGGCGTACAGGGTGTGCTCCAACGTTACAAAGACCTGCGCGATATCATTGCGATTCTCGGCATGGACGAACTCGCGCCCGAGGATAAACTAACGGTTTTCCGCGCCCGCAAGATCCAACGCTTCCTTAGCCAACCCTTCAGCGTGGCATCCGTGTTTACCGGACGCGAGGGCAAACAGGTTCCGGTCGCCGAAACCGTGCGAGGCTTCAAGGAAATTCTCGAAGGCAAGCACGACGATGTGCCGGAAGGCGACTTCTATATGAAGGGCGGCATCGACGAAGTCAAACCGAGCTGAGTGGAACTATGGCTAGCACGCTAAGATTAGAGATCATAACCCCGGAAGGCCCGGCGTATTCCGAAGACGTGGACATGGTCACCCTGCCAGGCGTGGCCGGGCAATTCGGTGTTTACCCGCAACACACCCCACTCATCTCGCAGATGGAGCCGGGCGAAATCATTGTGCGCAAGGACGGCCGTGACACCTTCTTCGCGGCTGGAGCAGGACTCATCCAAGTGACAGCCAGCCGCGTCTCGATTCTAACCGACCTGGCGGTGCAAGCCGACAAGATCGATGAGGCAAAAGTCGAAGAGGCTCGTCTCAGGGCCGAAGCACGGCTAAAAGAAAAGCTGTCCGACGAGGAAATGGCCACGGTCAACGCCTCGCTGGCACGTTGCCTTGCGCAATTGCGGATTAAGCGCCGCCAACGTTAATCCCCCGCCGCTTGAGCCCTACCGGCTTTTGCGGGGAGAATTTGTTTTTTTGTTCCCATGCGAAGCTGTTCTCAGGCGCAGCCCTCCAGAAGGCAAAGACGTCGCGCCGGTTCTTCAAATACACTGAAATATAGGCTGCACGACGCCGTTCATAGAAACGCAAGGGAAGCCCCAGATCACACGTTCTATCGTGCCTCGCAAAATCCGACAGCGCTTGCAGCAGCACTTCCGCATCCTGAATCTTGCCCAACGCTGTCTGATAGACATGCATGCGCATGAGATTGTCCTCAGGAAAATGCGGCATCAGGGAATGGACCGACTCAACAAGATATCGAAATTTCTTGAACGTCACGCGGACACGATGAAAGCTGGAGATGCGGGTCTTTTCAAGCCTTTTATCATGCCTCAGAACTTTCGAAAACGATTGATCGACCGCCTGAAGAATCCGGGCGGAGACATCAGCATCCGGCAGTCGCGCTATCAACGCCTCGATTTTTGACAGGCTCCCGGCGGTATTCCGCACACTGAATTCCTTGAGCAGAGCGCCCGCCGCCCGCGAAAACCGCCTTTCTCGTTTTTCAAGGCAACTCTTCAAAAGCCCGAGTTCCGGAAAGCGTGCAAGCCGGTTGGAGATTTCGCCCAACATCATTTGGATATCTCGCAGCTCATCAAAATGATCAAGCTGCCTTTTAAACGACCGGCGCACTTGCTGAATGCCCGCATCCGGGACCAGGCACTGCGCCAGCTTGAGACAGACAAGCAAACGGCGTATCGCAATACGCAAATCATGCACGGCAGCCTCGGAACATTCCTTACGACACTCCTTCAAGCGGACGCGATAGTGTTTCCACAGCGCGTCGAGCGTCAAGCTCAGGAGTCTTGCGGCATTCATGCGTATTGCTTCCCGATTTCAGGAATCATGCCCGTTCATAACCTATCTGAAGCCACGGCAATTTCCGGCATTACCCACTACACGTGGTCGCCCATACACGTACCGACCACCCGCGCAGCACGAACCCAGGGGTGATCCGCAGGGACGAAACGGGCAACGCCCGCAACTTTTTCCAACGGCACAGGCACACAGGTGTCACCCTTTACGCTGACCATCACATTGTAATGCCGGGCGGCGATCAGCTCGCCAGCCGTCGCGCCCAGGCGCGTACACAGCAGACGATCCGTTGCCGTAGGCGTGCCTCCGCGCTGGACGTGGCCAAGCTGGGTCATCCGGGCTTCGATGCCGGTCAGTGACTGAAGTTCACGAACGATCCGGTTGACCATCGGCTCACGGATTAAGACAAGCCCGTGCTCTTCTCCGCCATCCACATCGGACTCCACGATTTTCTTACCAGCGCGCTTTTTGGAATTCTTTTTCGAACCTGCTCCGACTTCCGGCACGTCTGCGGCGGGTGCCGCGCCAACCGCTGTGGCACCTTCCGCCACAGCTATGATGGAAAAACGTTTCCCACTCTGGCGGCGCACGTGCAAGAACTCGGCAATGGCATGAATATCGTAGGGAATTTCCGGAATCAGAATCACATCCGCACCTCCCGCAATGCCCGCACCTAATGCCAGCCAGCCCGCCGAATGTCCCATTAATTCAACCGCAATAATGCGATGGTGGCTCGTGGCCGTCGTGTGCAAGCGATCGATGGCCTCGGTCGCGATGCTCTTTGCGGTGTCGTATCCGAATGACGTGTCTGTCATGGCCACATCGTTATCAATGGTCTTGGGCAGCGTGATGACATTGAGGCCCCCGCGCTGCACCAGACGGAACGCGTTTTTTTGCGTGCCATTGCCGCCCAGGCAGACCAAACAGTCGAGATGCATGCGACGGGCATTTTCCACTGCCACATCGGTCATATCCATCAGCGTGCCCGCCATGTCCATTTTGTGGGGCTTATCGCGGCTAGACCCAAGAATCGTCCCGCCTGCGGTCAGGATTCCGCTGACCATGCGGTCGTCGAGTGTCACAAAACGGTTTTCGACGAGTCCTCGAAAACCATCCAAGAAACCCACGACGTGGATACCGTAATGGAGGGCCGATTTTGCCACAGCGCGAATCGCGGCGTTAAGGCCCGGACAATCCCCGCCAGCCGTGAGAATACCTATCGAGCGCTGCGCCTTTGCCAGCTTTTTCATACACCCGTCCTATCCCGTTTCCTTGCAGCCGGACCGCGCCGCCGATGCGGCTCCAGAACAGTCGGCTTCATTTGTTCCACCGTCTTTGCAGAAGCTTGCGCTTCCTCAAACAACACGCGCTGACTCCGAATCGGAAGCTCTTTTTTATCAGGTTTACACCGCTGATACGTTCCGTCGGTCAACAGGATATGCGCCTTGACGTTATCCTTAAAGTAGATTTTCAGAATTTCTTTCAGCCGTTTCTTGGCCTGAGGATCGAGGACGGGCACCAGCAGCTCCACGCGCTTGTCGAGGTTGCGCGGCATACCGTCCGCACTGGAGATAAAGATTTTTTCCAGCCCGCCGTCCATAAAGTAGAATATGCGCGCGTGTTCAAGAAACCGGTCAACAATACTGACCACCGAGATATTCTCACTTAGCCCTTTCAGCCGCGGACGCAGGCAGCAGATGCCGCGAATGTTGAGCTGGACCTTCACCCCCGCTTTGGACGCGGCGTACAACGCCTCGATCAACGCCTCATCTGTCAAGGCGTTCATCTTCAACAGAATCAGCGCTTTCTCTTTGTTGCGGGCGCGCGCCGTCTCATTGGCGATGAGTTGCAAAAGAGCGGCGCGCAACGTAAACGGAGACATCTCCAGCCGCCTCATGGTTTGCGGCTGTGAATACCCTGTCACGGCATTGAAAAACTCGGATGCGTCAGCGCCCAGTTCCGGCTGGCATGTGAAAAGTCCGATGTCGCTATACAGCATGGCCGTCCGCTCGTTGTAATTGCCGGTGCCGAAGTGCAGATACCGCACAATTCCAAGCGGTTCGCGCCGAACAACAACACTGATCTTGGCATGCGTTTTCAACCCCCGAACGCCGTAAATCACCTGAACGCCAGCCTGCTCCAACCGACGGGCTTGCGTGATATTACGCGCTTCATCGAAGCGGGCCTTCAGCTCGATGAGCACGGTCACGTGCTTGCCTGCTTGCGCGGCCCGAATCAGGGCCTCAATGATGTGACTGCCTGAGGCGGTCCGATACAGCACCTGCTTGATTGCCAGCACGTCAGGATCTTCCGAAGCCTCATTCAGGAACTTGATCACCGGAGCAAACGACTCATAGGGGTGTGCCAGTAGGATATCGCGCTCCGCAATCTGGGGAAAAAGAGGCTCCTTGATATCGACGGAGGGCGAGTCAACCGGCGACCACGGTTCATCCCGCAACGACTCGAACCCTTCGGTCTGCGCAAGAGCCATCAGCGCGCGCAAATCGAGAGGCCCATCAACCGGATAAAGATCCGCCCGATCAATTCCAAGGTGCTTTGCAAGATAACCGGAAAGGCTTCGTGATGCTGACCTATGCATTTCCAGCCGAATACAAGCGGTTTCACGACGTTCGTCCAGCAGCTCCTGCATGCCCACCAGCAGATCGGGTGACAAATCTTCGCGCAACTCAATATCCGCATTGCGCGTTACCCGAAACGGCACACACTCGAGCACTGAGCAACCTTCGAAGAAGCGCCCGATTGATGCCGCAACCACTTGTTCAACAGGAACGAAAACAACTCCTGACCGATCCGGCGCACTCAAATAGCGAGGCACGTTCGGCCCCAGCGGCAGGAGCGCGACGCAAAGCCCGTCACCCTCTTTCTGCGGCTCAAGGCGAACAACGCAATGAAGAAGCAGCCCCGCAGGCCGATACGCACGGCCCTCGACCAAGGCGACGGGTGACAGCAGGGGAAATACACGCTCCTCAAACTCGCGGAGCACCCACGCCCGCTGCTCCGGGGACAAGGACTCCATTTTGCATTGAATCTGAAATCCTTGCTGCGCCAATTCCGGCACCAAACTTTTGTACAGTGCGTTCTGGCTAGACATCATCTGACGGATTCTGCGCGTCACTGCCTGCATCTGTTGCCGAGGCGTCTGCCCCGTGCTGTCACGTCGCCTGACATGTTCGTCGATCAGAAGCTTGAGCCCCCCCACGCGCACCATATAGAATTCATCTAGATTAGAAGCCGTGATCGCCAAAAACTTGAGCCGCTCCAGCAACGGCACCTTGGGATCGCAGCCCTCATCCAAAACACGCTGGTTGAAAGCCAGCCAACTCATCTCACGGTTGAAATAGCGGGGACCGCATATTTTACTCATACGCCTTCCAATCCGTTCGGATTGCGCACATAACAGCGCCGACCGTAAATCTGCTCAAACAAGTCGCCTTTTTCCCCGAGCGCAACTTGCTCTGCGCTCGTCTCCACGCGGCGCTCAGGAATGCAGACCAACTTATCCGGAGCCAGCTCAAACCGGAGATGCCCCAAACTCTGCTCGTGCTGACGGTCGAGCGCGTCAGCAACGCGCAAGATCGCCGCGAGCTTACAGACGACAAGCCTGTCATCATGCGAGAGCATGCTGTACTCGGGATGCGTCATTTGCGGCATGGCTTTTCGGTGATACCGCGCAATCAGCGCAATCAACTCAATCTCTGAAGCTGAAAGCCCCGTAAACTCAGTATTTCGAATTAGATACAGCGCGTGCTTGTGGTGTCCCCTAGCATTGACAAAGACCCCGATGTCGTGCAAGATCGCGGCAATTTCCAGCAACAGCCGATGACGCTCCGTACAGAAATGCTCCTCCTGCAGCAACTCGAAAAGCTCCAGCGATAGCCTTGCAACCTGTGTCGCGTGACGTTCATCATACCGATACTTCTCGCCGGTCTCATGCGCGATCCTCACCACGTGGCGCATCATGGTGGTCAGCCATACCGGACTGTCAACCGCTTCCACCAGCAACCCGTCGCTGAACGACAAGTTGCTGATATAAATCTCTTTCAGATGCAACGCTTGAGCAACGGAAAGCGCCAGGCACAAAGTCGGCGCAAGAATCTCAGCATCATGATACGAGATCTGCCACTGCCGCACTTCTTCCGCAACGCTCTCGCTGATCACCTGTCGGACCAGCCGTCGCAGTTCATTTACCGATATCCGTCTGACGACCGATTTCTTTTCACTGTCCTGATCTTCAGCACGCAGCCGCTCAGCGGCAAAACGCATTTCGCGCCCCATAAAGAGCAGTTTGAAACTGCCATCTCCCTCGCTGATCTGCCGCAACTGGCTTGAGATTTCACGCGTTCTTCCTTCAGCCAACTCGTCCAATCGCTCAGGTCTCAACCCTGCGGACTCCAATTGCTGAAGGATGCGCAGCGATCCAACTCCATAGGTTTGAGCAAAACGGATCTCTCCTTCTTTGCGGTATAGAAGGTTACACGTCAAACCACCGATCTCCAGAACGGCAACGCCGCTTTTATCCCACCCGACATGCCGGTCGCGAAGCAAACGAAACGCCAAATGGTAGTAATAACCCATCTGCCCCGAATCCAGCAATTTGAACGAAATCCTAGAAGCAATGGAAAGCCGGTCCAGAAAAGCCTCATTGTTGTCCGCCTGCCGCACAGCCGAGTTCGTGACGGCTTTGACGGATTCTGGCTTGATACCATATTCGTCAAGAAGCTGTCTGAAACTAGCCACAATCCGCACGCATCGCTCGATGGTCGTATTAGAGATCCGCCGGTCTCGGACAACATCGCGCCCGATCGCCACCGACTGAATGGCACGTTCTAAAACACGTATTCCTTTATTTCCGCGCTTTTCTGCGATCGAGAGTCGAAGAAACGTGGATCCAATATCAACAACCGCAACCGGCTTTGACACGTTCTTGTTATTTGAAGTAACTTTCATTGGCAATCAAAGTTGGGCTATGAGTTAATTTTGCACGGAACAAACATGTAGTCCACAGCCGCGGAGTTCCTCACCCCATTGTTTCAAGCTGCAGCCCCGCTGTCGTTCATCACGAAGTCAAAGGGTAGACTGCAACTTCCGCCGAAGCGCCTTCACATCGGCCAGCGGTTCGGGAAACTCGAGCTTCATGTCCCGCATCGTCCGCAACAGGATGTGCGCCACGGCCCAATTCCGATACCATTTGTGATCGGATGGGATCACATACCAAGGCGCCTCAGGCGTTGTGCACCGGCTGATTGCCTCCTCATAGGCCGTCTGGTAAGCGTTCCAATACTTCCTTTCCGCCAGATCCGATTCACTGAACTTCCAATTCCGCTCGGGATTATCCAGTCGCGCCAGCAACCGCTCCGTCTGCTCCTGCCGGCTGATATGCAAAAAAAGCTTCACAATCGTCACGCCGCTGTCCGTAAGCAACTTCTCAAACACCCGAATCTGCTCGTACCGCGCCATCCAAACGCTCCTCGCCACCAGCTTATGAACGCGCACGATCAGCACATCCTCATAATGCGACCGGTTGAACACCCCGATCTCTCCTTTCGGCGGGACTTCCTTGTGAATGCGCCACAAAAAATCATGGTCAAGCTCTTCCGCCGACGGCGACTTAAAGGGCGTCACCCGGCACCCCTGCGGATTGAACCCCGAAAACACACTCCGTACCAGACCATCCTTGCCTGCCGCATCCATCGCCTGAAGCACCACCAAGAGGGATCTCTTGTTCTCGGCATATAACCGATATTGAAGTTGCCGCAGTTCCGCCAGCATGTCCGGCATTTCTTCTAAAGCCGCCTTTTGCGACTTGATTCCCGGCGTAGCTCCCGTGGCCAATTTCTTAAATGCCACTTTATGTCCTGACCGGACTTGCAGTTTCTTCATGACATTCATGATAGCTCCTTATGTCTTCCGATAAGAACAATTTGATAATCACATTATGATTGTACCTACAAGAACAAGGCCGGTAAAGGAGGAAGTTCTTCCACGGAGTATGCCGCGCAGTTTGCCTGCACGACTTGACAAACTCTCTCCCTTCTGGCAACTTTTAAATGAATCAATGTCATTACCCATGCGCTTCGTTTCTCATGCGTGGCGATACACACACAACAGAATACTTTTGCCGTTATCTAAACCGAGTTAATTAAAGAAATGGATCAAGTTTGCAAGCAGCAACGCATTAACTTTTTTTATGGCCACTACGCGAACAGCGACCTGATTTCTCCAGGTGCAAGTCGGCACTGACCGTAAGATAAATTCTTGTAAATCAAGTTCCTCAGTCGAACGACACGAAGGAGTTGGACATGGAAAAGAAAAAAGTCGAAATGAAACGTGCACACATCGAAAACCCTCAGGCATTAAAGGCGAACGGGAGAGTTGCTTCCAACGCAAGGGGCGAGAAGCGCGACGGCGAGACCTCAGAGCCGACTGAGTACGAATGCGCCGAGGCGAGTCCCGTCGAGAAGATGTCCGACAAGCAGTACAGGCGGGAGCTGAAAAAGTTGCACGTCGAACTGGTAAAGCTTCAGCAGTGGGTCGTGCATAAAGGCCTCAAGATCTGCATCGTCTTCGAAGGACGCGACGGCGCCGGCAAGGGCGGCACCATCAAGGCGATCACCGAGCGCGTAAGCCCGCGCGTGTTTCGCGTGGTCGCACTGCCCGCGCCGACCGAACGCGAGAAGTCGCAGATGTACGCCCAGCGCTACATACCGCACCTGCCGGCTGCCGGAGAGGTCGTGATCTTCGACCGCAGTTGGTACAACCGCGCCGGTGTCGAACGCGTCATGGGTTTCTGCACCGAAGAACAGGCGAAAGACTTCCTGAAGACTTTGCCAGCATTCGAGAAGCTGTTGGTCAAGTCCGGCATCATCCTGCTCAAGTACTGGCTGGAGGTGAGCCCTGAGGAGCAGACCCGGCGGCTTGAGGCGCGCATCCACGATGGCCGCAAGATATGGAAACTCTCGCCGATGGACCTGAAATCCTATGATCGCTGGGACGACTACACGAAGGCGCGCGACGAGATGTTCGAGGCCACCGACACCGAATCGGAGCCCTGGTATGTGGCACGCTCGGAGGACAAGAAGCGCGTGCGCCTGAACGTGATCAGCCACCTGCTGAAGCACATTCCCTACAAGACCATCAAGGTCGAAAAGGTCAAGTTACCCAAGCGCAAGATCGGCCGTTACAAGGCCAGCGACCATCCATTCCGGTACGTGCCGGAACGCTTTTGAGCACGGCAGCGCAATTTGTGAGTCCTGCAGAAAAGCTCTCCGGCCGCTGCCAGCGGCTCCCCTAAGTTACACAGGTCATCGCCGTACGTCGAACGCTCGACAAGCCACAACCGTAGTGCTAAATTTATAACATAAAGTTGGGGAAGCTTTCAGGTCGCTCAAGGCAACCGGTTATTTATGTGTTTCACGGTGAACCAAGAAATAGCGTGCAAGAAAGAGCGTGCGAGGCCCGCAACATGAAGGAGAGGGAGGAAACGGTCATGAAAAGAAGGTCACGTTTGTTTGGCTTGTGTAAAGCCTTGTGTGGTATTTTGCTGGCCGTGGTGACAAACTTGACCGCGACGGCGGAGGTGCTCACTGATGACTTCAGCGCCGCGCACGACTACAACATCGACGGAGTTGCAGGAACAATATGGGACGGGTTTTTCTACAACGTCGCCGGGGGCAACACCACCGTAACAGCCGCGGATGCCGGCACCTCGAATACCGGCCGGCTCACTTTCCGCTCGTCAAACGGTAATTGGGAGAACAACGACAACGACGGAATCCTGCTCTACCGGACAGTCGCGGGTGACTTTGATGCCATGCTTCAAGTCATCAGCATGAACACGCCCACTTGGCATGATGCCGGATTGATGGCGCGCGTGGCCAACACGAATGACGCGGGCCTTGGAGAAGATTGGGTTGTTGTCAAACATTTCGCCAATTCCAATCAGACCGGACACCGCAGCACCGACAACGGCGTGAGCACCACGGTCCAAACTATTCCCGCGCGGCCCTGGCTGAGGTTGGCACGCGTTGGCAATACGTTCACGAGTTACTGGAGCACAAACGGCACGACCTGGGTGCAACTCAGCACCAGCGCCCGCGCCGACATGAACGGCTTGGCGGCACAAGTCGGGATCTGGCAAGCAACCTTCAGTTCCAATGAGGGGATCGCACAGTTCGACAACTTCACCTTGAGGCTTCCCTGCGTGTGGAATGTCGGCACAGGCGGGAGCTGGGCAACGGCGGACAACTGGACCAACGGGTTGCCGACCGGGCCGATGGATTGGGCGGTGTTGTCCCGCTCCCTCCTAAGCAACGGCAGCATCACTCTCGACGGCAACAAGACCATCGGCCGTCTCACGTTCAGTCCAACGAACGCAGTCGCATACAGCGTCGACCCGGGTTCCAACGCTCCCGCGAGCAGGCTGACAATCAACGACTCGCTTGCGGCGTTCGGAAGCAATCCGAGCGTTGACATCTGGTCCGGAAACCATGCGATCTCGGCCCCTATCTTTCTCTCGAATGGCGTCACTGTAGCGACGGCGGACGGCGCAGGGCTGATCGTCAGCGGAGGGTTCGCGGGCAACGGCACGCTGGCCAAGACGGGCACCGGCACACTGACCCTTTCCGGGTCGAATTCCTACAGCGGAGCCACGCTGGTGCAGTCCGGTTCGTTGAAACTCGCGGCCATCCCCGCCGGAACCCGCTGCTACTTCACATTCGACAACTTTTCGAACTTGGGGCAAGACAGCAGCGGCCAGGGCAACAACTTGTCGGCCAACGGCTCGCCCTCCTATTCCGAGACTGGCAGGTTCGGCGGTGCCGTCTATTTGAACGGCAGCAGCTCCTTTACACGAAGCGTCTTCCCAGTGGGCGTTCCCACCGGTGGCAGCCCCTACACCCTCGCACTTTGGGAGATGGATGGAGGCTCGGCGACCACGGGCGGTTTTATCGGTTGGGGAAACAATGCGGCAAACCAGTGCAACAACTTCCGCTTCAACGGGAACAATCAATTAAACAATTATTGGTGGGGCAACGATTGGATCGTCTCAGGACTCAGCACAAACCCGAAAGATGGCGCGTGGCACCACTTGGCCGTCACGTGGAACGGCGCAATCCAGACCATGTATGTCGATGGCAGTCCTGTCGGCACTTCCCCCCGGACAGGACTGAATGCCCAGGCGATGAATTTCATCGTCGGCAAAACGACCGGCGACACCTTTTTCAAGGGTTGGCTCGACAACGTATTGGTCGCCGACCGAGCATTGACCCCAGCGGAAATCCGAAGTCTGATGCTAAGCGCCAAGCCGGACGATATCCTGCCCGCGACGACCGCACTGGAGGTGGCAGAAGGGGCGGCCGTGCAACTGGACGGTGCCAACCAGTCCGTATCCACACTGGCCGGAAGCGGGCGGGTGATCAACGGCACAATGGCCAACGCGACGCTGACGGTCGGAGGAAACAATGCCAGTTCTTCCTTCTCGGGAACCTTTGAAGGCCCGATCACGCTCAAAAAAGTCGGTTACGGAACCATGACACTCTCCGGCCTGACCGCCCACAGCGGCGGCACAATGGTCAACGGGGGCAGGCTGGTACTGAAGACGTCCTCCCTGCTGACGGTGCTGTCGACGGCGCTGACGAACTGCCTGGCGTGGTACGATGCCTCCGACGCGAACACACTCACGACCAACGGGACAGGACAGGTTATCTCCTGGGCGAACAAGGGAACTGCCGGAGTCGCCCTAAATGCCGTTCAGATCACAGAGGGATCGGGGCCGACGTTGGTGGCCGCGGCTTTAAATGGCAAACCGGTGCTTTCAGTTGACGGCACAACCGGTTTGCGGACGGCAAACAATGTCGGCATCTCCGGTGCGCAGAACCGGACGCTATTCGCCGTCGGCAAGCGCAAAAACAGCGGCAACATGTGTTTCGCCCACATCGGGAACGGCACCAACAATCTCTCCTTCGGCATTATCAGCCAACCGACTTATCTGTTCGCGTACACATGGTCAGCCGACATTCTTTTCGCCTCACGCGCCAACGACGTGTACGAGATCTACGACTTCATGATCTCGGACAACTACGGGACGGCGAACATGATCAGCGGCGGCACGCTTTCCAGCGGAGCCCGGAGTCTCACGCCGAACACGATCAACACGCCGCTTTACCTAGGATCCCGCTTCTCCGACACCGGTCAGGGCAACTTGGCTGAAGTCATCCTCTTTAACCGTGCGCTGACTCAGGCGGAACGCATCAGCGTTGAGGCCTACTTGAGAGCGAAGTGGTTCTTGTCCGGCGAAGCGTCTGCACTTGCGGCGGACACGGTGACGCTTGCCGCAGGTGCCGTTCTGGATCTTGATGGCACCAGACAAGCCTTGGCCGGGCTGAGCGGCAGCGGCCTCGTGACCAATGGAACGCTGGCCGTCAGCTGCGATATTGCACCAGGGGGAACGAATACGCTCGGCACGCTGACAGTCGACACAGTGACGCTGCAGAGCGGCACACTGCTGGCCGATGTGGAACCGGACGGCGACAGTGACCTTCTCAAGGCGACAGGCGCGTTGGACCTCACAGGCCTGACGCTGCGGATTCAAGACGTGAGCCAACTCAAAGCCGGGAAGCGGTATGTGATCGCATCCTGTGCACCCGGAGGCTTGACGGGTCCTTTCGTCTCGACGAACCTCGGCAACGGTGGTTGGTTTGTCAGCTACAACAATGTTGCGGGGAAAGCGCTACTGCTCAGCCGCGGGCTCTTGATCAGGATTCTGTAGGAAAAGGCCTTCCAAAATGAGTCCGGATTTTCTGAGAGGATATCCGTGATCGCCCTGCAGGCCTAGAGCTCAACCCTAACACCTGTGACCTCGGCCGAAGCTCTTAATCGGCCTGCTTAGCCCGCTGCCATACAAAATCCGGATTCAGCAGGCTGTCATAGCCGAGTTCATCATCGATCGCTACCGGAAAGGTGACCATGTCGACGATGCCAGCGCCCATTCTCACGATCGACATGCAGACCCCACTGATGAGCCCCACAGGAAATCCCGCGATGCCGTCTTCCTCGGCACAAAGGATGGGTTGCCTGACCAGTTCTCCAACCCCGGTAACGGTGTTCACAAAACCTCTCCACAATTTCACACTTGCGATCTTAATTGAGGATTCGGGTTGTCCCAAAGGGGGTTGCCCCGCAAAGGAAGAGTGAGCGAACAGAATGGCCAAAATAAATGCGCCGGTAAGCATATTAATGCGTTTACGGGTCATGCCTAACTCCTCATTCATATGGGTAAGAAATCAGTTTCAGCCGTCACCAGCCCGCAAAGGGCAGGAATCAAAACTGAACCAACATAAAGCAACAAAAATCGCAAAGTTAACTTGCCAGAAGCTGAGTAGAATGTCAAGCCTACCCAAAACTTGTGTCGTGTAGCGTGTGTTGTGTAGTTTTCTAAACAGGACACGCCGCTTTTGTGTCATCAAAGGCTGTCCGAGTGGAGATTCTTTGGTGTCGTTCCCTGTGCCGGTTCGGCCGTGATCGCTGAGGTGTATCCGTCCGTATGGGCGCATTTGACAAGCCGCGTTCCCGGCGGAACCTCGACCCTGACTTTGCGGGCTCCGATGTTCACCTTCCTGTCGTGGCCGACGCGGACGTGTACGCGGTCGCTCCAGACGAAGGGCCACCACGGGCATTAGGGAGGGCACACAGGACGAGATGGCCGAGTGTGTACAAAACTTCATGGGACACCCCACTAGCCGACCCCATGAAGGAACCTGAAGAATGGCACGC
>JADHEF010001221.1_pt1 | contig 17346 bp, 11 predicted proteins | sample 8952391 | NCBI WGS metagenome assembly JADHEF01 (sample SAMN16124439, study PRJNA663245) | bioreactor sludge metagenome | isolation source: sludge (nitrite) | place: India:Bengaluru | collected 2019-02-28
CGGCCTTCCCGGGGTGTGGGCGGGTGGGGCCGGGGGCTCCCCGGCGGGGCACGGCCCCGGACGCCGCGGGCTCCGGCTTCACGAGCCGGAGCCGCGTCCCTTCGTCCACGACGTAGAGGCGCATGCGCGGCAGGACCTTCTCGAGCGTCTCGAGGTAGAGGCGGGCGCGGAGAGCCGCGGGAGCGAGGCTCGCCTCCCGGCGCAGCGCATCGAACCGCGCCGCGTCGCCGAGAGCTTCCTCGATCCGCCTCTGTCTCTGGCTGGCGGCCGCGGAGACGAGCGCCTCCGCCTCGCCGCGCGCGCGGGGAAGAGTGTCGTTCGCGTAGCTCTCGGCCTCGTTGACGAACCGCTCCCGGTCGCTCTTGGCGTCCTGGACGTCCTGGAACGCGGCGAGGACGGGCGGGGGCGGGTCGACGGAACGGAGGGCGACGGAGACGACGGCGACGCCGCTCTGCCACCGGTCGAGGAGCCCCTGGGTCCCGCGGCGCACCTCTTCGAGGAGGGTGTGGCGGCCGCCCGTCAGCGCGTCGTCCACCGGCAGGACACCCATCGACTCGGTCACGACGGACTCCGCAGCCCGGCGAACGACCTCCGCCGTGTCGCGCCCGTGGACGACCCACTCGACCGGGCGGGCGACGCGGTACTGCACCGCGAGCTGGACGGCGAGGATGTTCGTGTCGCCCGTGAGCCACTGCCCCTCGTCCGGAGGGAGCGGCATCGCGCGCCCGCCGTCGGCGGTCCGGAAGCCGATCGGAACCGTTTCGGTCTTCGTCACCTCCACCTTCACGACGCGGTCGATCCCCGCCGGCCGCCAGTGGATGCCGGGGCCGAGCGGCTGCGGCTGGACCGCGCCGAGCCGCAGGACCACACCCTGCTGCGCCGGACGGAGGGCGGAGATCCCCGCGAGCAGCCAGACGGCGAACGCGATCCCGGCCGCGACGACGAGCGCGCGGCGCATCGTCCGGGTCAATTCGGCCCCTTCCTCGGCGCCGCCGGCGCCGCGCCGTCCGTCAGCAGGCGCAGGACGTCGGAATCGCCCGGGAGGACGAGCGTCGTCCTCTCGTCGAGGATCGTCTCGTAGGCCCGGAGCGTCCGGAGGAACTTGTAGAGGTCCGGGTCCTGGTTCGTCGCCTTCGCGTAGATCCGCGCGGCCTCGGCCTCTCCGGCCCCCTTCTCCTCCTCGGCCTTCCGGTACGCCTCGGAAAGGAGGCGGGTCTTCTCGCGGTCGGTCTCGGCGCGGATCTTCAGCGCGGCCTCCTCCCCCTCGGAGCGGAACCGCCGGGCGATCCTCTCCCGCTCGGACCTCATCCGACCGAAGACCGAGAGGAGGTTCTGCTCCGGAAAGGCGATGCGCTTCAGCCTCACGTCGACGACCTTCACGCCGTAGTCGGCGGTGGCGCGCGCTCGAACCCGCGCCCCGATCCCCGCGACGACGCCGGACAGGTCGGCCTCCCCCGCCACCGCGGAGACGAGGCGGGTGAACGGCACGGCGCCGAGGGCGGCCCCGGTCTCGGAGGCGACGAGGTCCGCGAGGCGCGCCTCCGCGCTCTCGCGCGTGACGAGCGTCTGGAGGAACTTCAGCGGCTCCTCGATCCGCCAGAGGACGAAAGGAGCGACGACGATGTTCTTCTTGTCGTTCGTCAGGAACTCGGCCGAGGGGGCGTCGAAGTAGAGGAGGCGCGCGTCGAGGCGCGAGACGGCGTCGACGAGCGGCACCCGGGCGTGGAGGCCCGGTTCCGTCACGACGGCGACGGGACGGCCGAAGCGGGTCCTCACGACGTACTCCGTCGCGTCGACGACGTACGGCACCCGCGCGATCAGGAGGAGGAGGACGACACCCGCCGCCGTCACGGCGATCCGGCGTCGGAGCGACGGCTTCGGAGGCTCGGGGATCTCTTCCATGGCATTCACCTCAGCGCTCCGCCGCGGGGACGTCGGGGGGCGGCGTGGGAATCGGATTCACGAAACCGGCGAGCCCCGGCAGGGGCGCGGACGAAGGGGCGGCCTCGCCCGGCGCGGCCGGGGTCACCCAGAGCTCGAACCCGGGGGCGCGCCGCGGGTCGGGACGGATCAGCTTCGGAACGCCCGGCAGGACCCTCTCGAGCGCCTCCAGCTTCAGTCGCAGGCGGCTCGTCCGCGGCGCCGCGGCGACCTCCCGCGCCAGCGGGACGAAGGCGGCGGCGTCCCCCTTCGCGTGCTCGACGAGGCGCGTCCTCTCGGACCCGGCCTCGGCGAGCGTCCGTGCGACCTCTCCGCGCGCCTGTCCCAGCGCACCTTCCGCTTCGACGAGCGCCTTGTTCCGTGCGGTCGTCCGATCCTCGGCTGCCGACGCGAGGTCGCGGAAGGCCCCGTGGACGTCGTCCGGCGCGTGGACGAAGAGGAGCCTCAGGTCGACCGGGACGAGCCCGCTCTCCCCGAGGACCGGCGCCTTCCGGAGCGCCTCGAGGACTCTCATTTCCACGGCGCCCCGATCGACGGTGTAGATGGCGTCGATCGGCGTTCGGCCAACCTCCTCGACGAGGAGCGCCCGCGCGAGGTCCCGGAACGCCGCCTCGGCGCGGTCGACGCCGAACCGGAACGAGGCCGGGTCGGAAACCCTGTAGTGGACGACGGCCGTCACCTCGATGACGTTCTCGTCGCCCGTCAGGAACTGCGACTCCTCCGGGACCCGCGACGACTGCGTCGGGACGAAGACCCGCGACGTGACGGGCGCCGCCGCGGAGCCCGCCGCGCGGTAGCGGAAGCCGATCTCGACGGAACGCAGCCGTGCCGTCGGGATCGACTCCGCCTGGCCAAACGGGAACGGCGGAACGAGGTGGAGCCCCGGAGCGAGGTCGGAGGCCGTCACCTTCCCGAGCGTGCGGACGAGTCCGGTCTCGTCGGGGCGGACGACGAGGAGCGCCGTGCGGCCCCACAGGAGCAGCAGGAGCGCCGCGGCGACCCCCGCGAGCATCCGGCGCGGGAGCCGGCGGGGCGACTGCTCTCGGACGAGGTCGCGGAACGCGCGGGCGTGCCCCTTCAGCTCGAGCCATCCCGGGCGGAATCCCTTCCTCTGGAAGCTGAAGGCCATGAGCGAGAGGAACGCGAACGCCGAGAGGAACTTCACGACCGCCCACGCGCCGCCGCTCTCCCCCTCCGGGCCGCCCGGCGCCGGAACGAGCCCCGCGCCGACGACGGCGTTCAGGAGGAGCCCCGACGCGATCGCGACGCCGACGATCGACCCGACGTAGACCCCGACGAACCGCCGTCCGAACATCCGGGCGACGACCGCGATCGTCGAGGCGTTCGTCGCGGGGCCCGTCAGCATGAAGACGAGCGCCGAGCCCGGGTCGAGGCCCTTCGCGATCATCGCGGCGGCAATGGGCGTCGAGGCGCTCGCGCAGACGTACATCGGGAGCCCCACGAGGGCCATCAGGACCATCGTCAGGAGCGGCCACGGAAGGAAACGGAGGAAGAAGTCCTCCGGCAGGACGCCCGCCAGCACGCCCGTAGCCACGAACGCCAGGAGCATCCAGAAGGCGAGCTCGTCGACCATCGTGACGAACGCGTATCGGACGACTCTCGCGGCCCTCGTCCTCAACGGTCCGCCCCGCTCCACCGGGGCGCCGTCGGGCGGGCAGGCTTCGCCGTGGGCGGCCGGCAGCGCGCCCGTTCCGGGCGTGTCGGCAGCATCCGCGCCGGGACGATCGTCGTCCCCTCCCGCGACGAGCGAGACGAGCCCGGCCACGATCGCGGTCACGACTCCGACGACGGGCCGGACGATCGCCATGACGGGGCCGAGAAGGCCCCAGGTCAGGAGGATCGCCTCCTCGCTCGTCTCCGGCGTCGAGATCAGGAACGAGACCGTCGCCTCGCGGCTCGCCCCCTTCCTCCGGAGCGCGACCGCCATCGGCAGCACCCCGCAGGAGCAGAGCGGCAGCGGCCCGCCGACGATCGCCGCCTTCAGGATCGCCCCGAGGCTCCGGCCGCCGAGGGCACGCCCGATCCGGGCCGTGTCGACGAGCTCGTGGAGAAGGCCCGCGAGGAGGAACCCGAGGAGGATGAAGAAGCCGCTGTCGAGGACGATCCGGTAGGTCTCCTCGAAGATCCGGACGAGGACGTTCACGGGGCTCCGAGGCGCCGGTCGCGGTCCGATTTCACGCCGGGAGTATCGCCCCTCCCCGCACGCCGGCGAAGCGACGCGGCCTGGCCGCGCCGGCGAGGGCGGTTCCTGCCGCCCGTCGCCGACCGCCGCCGCGTCCGCCTTGCGAATGAGGCCCGGCTCATGATCCGCGTCATACTCGGAACGGCCGATCGGACCTAGAAGGGATCCGTCATGAGACAGGGCAGGTCACGGCGCTTTGCCGGGGCGCTCGTCGTCGTCCTTGCGGCGACGCTGCTTCTGCCCGTCTACGCCCTCTCGAGGGCCGCCGCTCCCCCGGAGCCGGCGCACGGCTGCCACTGCCCCGTGAAGATGGCGTGCTGCGAGGCCGGGCTCTGCCACGGAGAGATGGACGCGGAGCCCTCCTCCGGCCCCTCGTGGTCGGGCTGCCGCGACGAGGCCCCCCATCGGGCAGCGGTTCTCTCCCCGTCGGCTGCCTTCGACGGCGCCCTCCTCCGCGAGGCGGCGTCCGCCGCGACCGAGGCCGGCGCGCCGGTTTCGTTCGTGACGCCCCGGCGCGCGGACGCGCCCCGACCCGACCCGGCGATCCCGCCTCCCCGACCCTCCGTCGCCTCCTGCTAACGGCCCCGGGGCTCGGCCCCTCCGCCCGGCGCTCCGCGCGGCACGGCCGCACGGAGTCCGTCGACGCACCGCGATGGAGATTCCATGAAGCTGAAGACCTGCCTCCTCGTCGCCCTCCTCTCGACCCGGGGCCTCGCGTCGGAGCCCGCCCCGGCGACGCTCTCTGGCTCGATCCTCGCCGCGGACGGAAGCGGCCTCCCCGGCGCCCGCGTCACCGTCGTTCCCTCGCCCTCCGGGCTTCCGCCGGCGAGCACCGTCGCTTCCGGCGACCGGGGGCTCTACCTCGTCCGGGGGCTCCGTCCAGGGACCTACCAGCTCCTCGTCGAGCTCCCGGGCTTCGAGACCCGGACGGTCGCGGACGTCGCGCTCGCGGCCGGTGAGCGGCGCGATCTCGACGTGACGCTCCGCCTCGCCGGGGTGCGCGAACGCCTGACGGTCGTCGGCCCGTCGCCCCGCGACTCCGTCGAGGCCGCCGAGATCCGCGAGAGCTCCGCCCGCGACGCGGCCGAGGCGCTCGAGAAGCTCCCGGGCGTCTGGAAGCTCCGGAAGGGGGGCATCGCGAACGAGGTCGTCGTCCGCGGCTACCAGAGCCGCGACCTGAACGTCCTCGTCGACGGCGAGCGGATTTACGGCGCCTGCCCGAACCACATGGACCCCCCCTCGTTCCACGTCGACTTCGCCCAGGTCGACCGGGTCGAGGTGGCGAAAGGGCCGTTCGACGTCCGGAACCAGGGGAGCCTCGGCGGCGTCGTGAACATCGTGACGCGGCAGCCCGAGCCGGGCCTCCACGCCATGGCGAACGCCGCCGCGGGGGCGTGGGGCTACGTCAACCCGTCGATTACCGCCTCGTGGGCCGGCGCGTCGTTCTCGGCGCTCGCCGGGTACTCCTTCCGGCGCTCGGAAGCGTTCGCGGACGGCGACGGCCGCCGCTTCACCGAGCGGACGAATTACCGCGCCGATTCCGTCGAGGACGAGGCCTTCCGGGCGGGGACCGCGTGGGCCCGCGTCGGGTTCGTCCCTGCGGAGGGGCACACGGTTGCCGTCTCGTACACGAGGCAGGACACCTCCCACACCTACTACCCGTACCTGCAGATGGACGCCGTCACCGACGACGCGGACCGCTTCGGCCTGACCTGGGAGGCGAAGCCCTCCGCCGTCGTCGCCTCGGCCCGGCTCTCCGCCTACTACTCGCAGGTCGACCATTTCATGACCGACGAGTACCGCACTTCATCGGCGACCGCGGCGCGCGGCTGGTCGATGGGGACCGACGCCTTCTCGAAGACGCTCGGCGGCCGGCTGGAGGCGACCGCCTGGAGCGTCACGGCCGGCGTCGAGGCGTACCGGAGGTACTGGGACACGACGACGTACCTCGCGGGCATGCAGTACAAGCCGCAGGCCTCCCTCCCCGGGGCGACGAGCGACGTCGTCGGCTTCTTCGCCGAGCGGTCGTTCCGCCTCGGCGAGACCGTGACGCTCGACGCCGGGCTCCGCTGGGACCGCGCGTCGGCATCGGTCGACGAAGCGAAGGCTTCGACCGACCTTTCCTGGGCCTACCACGGAACGCGCGCCACGGACCGCGCCGACTCGCTTCCCGGAGGGAGCCTCCGCGCCCGGTGGCGGGCCGCGGACGGGCTCGAGATCTCCCTCGGCGCCGGGACGGCCGCACGCATCCCCGAACCGCAGGAGCGCTGGTTCTCCCTGAAGCGGATGGGGACCGACTGGGTCGGGAACCCCGACCTCGATCCGTCTCGGAACACCGCGGTCGACCTCTCCGCGTCGTTCCGTGCCGGACGCCTCTACGTCTCCGCGAGCGCGTTCCTGAACGAGGTCTCCGACTACGTCGTCGTCTCCGATGCAAAGAAGGTGAACATGGTTCCGGGCGTCATGAACCCGGCCGCCCGGACGTACGAGAACGTCGACGCCCGGCTCGCCGGCGGCGAGGCGACCACGGCCGTCACCCTGACCGATCGCCTCTTCTTCTCGGGCGCCGTTTCGTTCGTCCGCGGGACGCAGGACCCGCGCCCCGAGCTGGGCATCCTCTCGATGGACGTGGCGGAGATGCCTCCCGTTACGGGCCGGGCCGCCCTCCGGTGGGACGACGGCCGCTTCTGGGGCGAGGCGGAGGGGGTCTTCGCCGCCGCGCAGTCGAACGTCGACACCGACCTCGCCGAGGCCGCGACTCCGGGCTGGGGCGTCGCGAACCTGCGGGCGGGAGTCGCGATCGGGAGCGTCGGCCTGACCCTCGGCGTCGAGAACCTCTTCGGGCGTCTCTACTCCGAGCACCTCTCCTACCAGCGGGACCCGTTCCGGTCCGGCGTGAAGGTCCCGGAGCCCGGCCGGAACGTCTTCGTCAACCTCTCCTGGCGTTACTGACCCCTCCGAGAGCCGGGGCCGAGGATCGGCGGCCCCGGCTTCCCCTTTCACCTGCTCGTCATGACCTGCGTCATACCGGCCGGGCGACGCGCGGCAGATCCTCTCTCGCACAGGGAGATTCGACATGCCGATCCGGGCTCGCATCCCGTCCTTGTCGGATTGGAGGGCGCAGGTCAAGTGTCAGGCAGGCTGCCCGGTGTCGACCGATGCCGGGCGTTACGTCCAGCTCGTCGCGGAGAACCGTGACGAGGAGGCCTTCCTCGTCGCCCGGGCGCCGAACCCGTTCGCCTCGGTCTGCGGCCGGGTCTGCGCCGCGCCCTGCGAGGACGCATGCCGCCGCGGAGCGATCGACGCCCCCGTCTCGATCCGCGCGCTGAAACGTTTCGTCACCGAGCGCTACGGCGTCGAATCGATCCGGCCCCAGACCCAGGACCGCCTCTTCGGCGAGCTCGTGGGCGAGGGGAACCGCTACGCGGGCCACCTCCCGGTCGTCCCCTCCCCCGTCCCGGCGCCGGCGTCGGGGAAGACGCGCGTCGCGGTCATCGGCGCGGGCCCGGCGGGCCTCTCGGCCGCGCACGACCTCGCCCTTCTCGGGTACGACGTGACCGTCTTCGAGGCGGGGGGCGAGCCGGGCGGCATGATGCGGTTCGGGATTCCCGAGTACCGGCTCCCGCGGACGCTCATCAAGGCCGAGATCGACCGGATCCTCGCGCTCGGCGTCACGCTCCGGCTCGGAACGGCGCTCTCCCCCTCCTACGGCCTGGCGGAGCTTCGCCGCACCGGCTTCGAGGCCGTCTTCCTCTCGGTCGGCGTCTCGAAGGGGAGGGACCTCGACGTCCCGGGCGTCGAGCTGGACGGCGTGGTGAAGGCCGTCGACTACCTCCTGAACGTCAACCGCGGCTACCGGATGGACCTCGGGCGGCGCGTCGTCGTCATCGGGGGAGGCTTCGTCGCCTTCGACGCCGCCCGCACCGCTCTCCGGGTCTTCAAGGAGGAGGAGGTCGACGCGCTCGCCGGAGAGGCGGGGGCAGCCGACGCGCGGGCCAAGGAGGCGCTCGACTCCGCGCGCGCGGCCCTGCGCGGGGGCGCGGCCGACGTGACGATCGTCTCCCTCGAGGACTTCGACGAGATGCCCGTCCTCCGTACGACGCAGGGACACGAGGAGTTCGAAGAGGCGAAGCGGGAGGGGATCGTCTTCCTCCCCCGCCGGGGCCCGAGGCGTTTCCTGGGCACGTCGCGCCTCGAGGCCGTCGAGCTCCGGAGAGTCCTCTCCGTCTTCGACGAGAGCGGCCGCTTCTCCCCACGCTACGACGACGCCGACGTGACGACGGTCCCCGCCGACGCCTGCATCCTCGCCGTGGGGCAGAAGCCCGACCTCTCGTTCCTGACGCCCGAGGACGGCGTCGCGCTCACGCCCGGCGGCACCGTCAAGGTCGACCCGGCGACGCTCGCCACCTCGGCGCCGGGCGTCTACGCGGGCGGCGACGTCGCGTTCGGGCCGAGGAACCTCATCGAGGCGGTCGCGAACGGGAAGAAGGCGGCCCGCTCGATCCACGAGCACCTCGCGTCCCGCGGCGCGTCGGCCGGGCTCGCCCTCGAGACGCACCTCGAGGTCGAGAAGCTCTTCACCCCGACCTACCGGATGATCGCGGGCTTCGAGCTCGCGGACCGGGTCACCCCGCCGACGATCGACGTCGGGCGACGCACGGGGATCGCGGAGGTCGAGACGGGCTACGACGAGGCCGAGGCACGCCGCCAGGGCTCGCGCTGCCTCGTCTGCCACGTCCAGACGATCTACGACCCGGAGAAGTGCGTCCTCTGCAGCCGGTGCGTGGACGTCTGCCCCGAGTATTGCCTCGCCATCGTCCCGCTCGAGGAGCTCGAGCTGGACGAGGCGGAGCGGGCGCTCGTCGAGGAGCGCGCGAACGGGAACGGGCTCCCGCTCTCGGCGATGGTCAAGGACGACGACCGGTGCATCCGCTGCGGCCTCTGCGCCGTCCGCTGCCCCACCGACGCGATGACGATGGAGCGATTCACGATCACGGAACGTCTCGTTCCGAAGACGAGCGAGGTTTCTCGATGACGACGAAGACGGATCCCCCGGCCGGCGCCGAGGCGCCCTCTGCCGAGCCGAACAGCCGCCGCGACTTCCTGATGAAGGCCGGCCTCGGCGCCGGCGTCGTGGCCCTCGTCGGGCAGGCGGGCGCCTCCCTGCGCTCCCTCGTCCCGAACGTGTCGTACGACGCGCCGACGACGGTGAAGCTCGGGGCGCCGACGGACTTCCCCGACGGGATGAAGTTCCTCCCCGACGAGAGGCTCTTCGTCTTCCGCGAGGGGAAGACCTTCCACGCGATCTCGGCCGTCTGCACGCATCTCGGCTGCACGGTGAGGGCCGAGGCGCTCTCGAAGGTCGAGGAGGCGAGCGTCGAGGGCAAGCCCCTCCGCCTCACTCACCGGTTCCAGTGCCCGTGCCACGGCTCGCAGTTCTCGGGCGACGGCACCAACCAGGCCGGCCCCGCCCCGAAGCCCCTCGCCTGGTTCCAGCTCTCCGTCGCCCCCGACGACGGCCAGCTCGTCGTCGACCTCGCGCAGGAGGTGGGCCACGACTTCCGGCTCACCGTGGCCTGAGCGGAGAGGACGAAACGTGAGCGCGAAGCCCGAGCCCCCCGCCCCGTCCGCCCCCGGCGTCCACCCGAAGCCCTTCTGGAGCTTCCGCCCCCGCTCCGACCGCGAGGCCGGGGACGCCGTCGTCTCCAACTTCCTCCTCCACTGGTTCCCGGCCAAGACCTACAAGCCGTCCCTCGACTGGAACTACTCGTTCTGGCTCGGCACGGCCTCGGCCGCCCTCTTCTTCCTCCTCGTCCTCTCGGGCCTCCCGCTCCTCCTCCTCTACGTGCCGTCGGTGGAGCGGGCCTACGGGTCGGTGAAGGACATCGAGTTCGTCGTCACGTTCGGCTCCTGGATCCGGGCGGTCCACCGGATCGCGGCCCACCTCATGGTCGTGGCCGTCTTCCTCCACCTCGTCCGCGTCTTCCTCACGGGCGCCTACAAGAACGGCACGGGGCGCGGCCAGCGGCGCGAGTGGAACTGGGTCCTCGGCGTCGTGATGATCGTCCTCACCCTTTTCCTCTCCTTCACGGGATATCTCCTCCCGTGGGACCAGCTCGCCTACTGGGCGGTCACCGTCGGGACGAACATCGCGAGCTCCATTCCCTGGATCGGGCCCCAGGTGCGCGAGCTCCTCATCGGCGGCCGGACGATCGACCAGCCGACGCTCATTCGCTTCTACGTCCTCCACGTCATCTTCCTGCCGGCCGGCCTCGGGGCCCTCCTCGCCTACCACATGTGGCGCATCCGCAAGGACGGCGGCCTCGCGAAGGCCGACCGCTGGACGCTTTCGCAGGAGAAGGCCGAGGCTCCGCCCGCGAGGACGAAGACGTACTCCCTCCTCGGCGTCGCCCGCGGCCAGGCCCCCGCGATCCGCGCCGTGACCCTCGAGGCCCGGGACACGACGGTGAACTCGGTGAACGACCTCGTCCGCCGGATCTCGATCGTCGTCCTCGGGACGTTCGCCGTCGTCAGCATCCTGGCCTGCTTCATCCCATCGCCCCTCGAGGAGCCGGCCAACCCGATGATCACGCCGAACCCGGCGAAGGCGCCGTGGTACTTCCTCTGGCTCCAGGAGATCGTCACCGACACGACCGTGAAGATCGGCTCCTTCACGATCAACGGCGCCTTCCTCGGCGGCGTCATCCTCCCGACGATCCTCCTCGGCCTCCTCACGATCTGGCCCTGGCTCGACCGGAGCCCCGCGGGAGCCGCCGGCGTCTGGTTCCACGGCTCGCGGAAGCGCCAGAACCTCGTCTTCCTCCTCCTCGTCCTCGTCGTCCTCGCGTTCACGATCGTCGGGACCTTCCTCAGGGGTCCTTACTGGCACTTCTACTGGCCGTGGGAAGCCTGGCCCGAGCTCCCGACGAGGATCTGACGATGGAGCAGCGCACGAGCTCGCCCTACCCCGGCAAGGACCGCCCCGTTCTCGCCGTCATCGGCGTCCTCCTCGTCGTCTCGACGGTCGTCTTCGCCGTGACCGACCACCGGAAGGACTGGCGCTGGTACCAGGCGGAGTTCCGGAAGATGGTCGCCGAGAAGCTCGGCGAGGAGAAGGCCGCGACCGTCCCGGCCGGCATGAAGCAGATCTGGGTGAAGGACCTCGGCCGCGCGGACCGCTGCATCACCTGCCACCAGGGGATCCTCTGGAAGGGCTTCGAGGACGCCGAGCACCCCTGGAAGACCCACCCCGCCGAGCCCCTCCGGACCCACCCCGTCGAGGACTACGGCTGCACGGCCTGCCACGGCGGGCAGGGGTGGGCCGTGGAGAGCGACAAGGCCCACGGCCCGATCCATTTCTGGGAGGAGCCCGTCCTCGGCAAGGCGATGGGGGAGGCGTATTCGCTCCAGGGAAGCGACAAGGCCGCCCTGATGCAGATGAACTGCAACGTCTGCCACCGGTACGACCGCGAGACGAAGGGGGCCGACCTCATCAACCTCGCCAAGAAGCTCGTCAACGAGAAGGGCTGCCGGGCCTGCCACGTCGTCAACGGGCGGGGCGGCACGATCGGCCCCGACCTGACGTACGTCGGCGACAAGGCCGCCGAGCAGTACGACATGAGCCGCCTCGGCGGGCAGAAGACGGCTTTCGCCTGGCACGTCGCCCACTTCAAGAACCCGAAGGAGATCGTCCCCGACACCGTGATGCCCGCCTTCGGCTTCGGGACGAAGGAGGCGCAGGCCCTCGCCGCCCTGACGCTCTCGTGGCGCCGCGCCCCCGTCCCGGCGACGTACCGGCCGGGCGTCCCGCGGACCGACCCGCAGACCCCCGAGGAGATCGCCGAGGAGGAGCGGATGAAGCACGGGCCGGGCGCCTGGTTCGTCTCCACCGGCTGCTTCGTCTGCCACTCGGTCTCCTCGCTCGGCGTCAAGAGCGCCGCGCAGGTCGGGCCCGACCTCTCGACCGCCGTCGAGGACACGCAAAGCCGCTTCGGCAAGACCGTCGACGACTTCATCCGCAACCCGACCGGGACGATGTCCGTCGTCCTGTCGCGCCAGATCATCCTGACCGACGCCGAGAAGGAGGTCGCGATCCAGAAGCTGCGCGAAGCCTTCGCCGAGCACCAGAAGCAGAAAGCCGCGGCCGCCGCGGCCCGCTGATCGAGCCCGGAGGCCGCGCGCCGATCCCGCGCGGCCGCCGCTCACCGCACCGACACCGATTCGCCTCCGGCCGCGGCCGGGGGCCGCAAAGGGAGAAGGAGGGGACCAGATGACGGAAAAGAAGAAGAGCGTCCTGACGTGGGGCGTCCTCGGGGCCATCGTCGTGGCCGGCGTCCTCGCCGGGCGCTGCGCCCCGTCCGGGCCGAAGGGCAAGAAGGCCCCCGCCGCGTCGTCGGACATCGCCGTCGCCGCGCAGAAGACCTACGTCGCCCCGGGCGACCTCGACGAGTACTACTTCTTCGCCTCGGGCGGCCACTCGGGCCAGATGTACGTCTACGGCGTGCCTTCGATGCGCCACCTCTCGACGATCCCGGTCTTCACCCCCTACCCCGCCACCGGCTACGGCTTCGACGACGAGTCGAAGGCGATGCTGAATGGCCTGACCTGGGGCGACGCGCACCACCCCGCCCCGTCCGAGACGGCCGGCGACTACGACGGCCGCTGGCTCTTCATCAACGACATGAACGGCCGGATCGCCCGGATCGACCTGCGCGACTTCAAGACGAAGCAGATCCTCGGGCCCGTCGCGAACGTCTCCGGAAACCACTCCGGCGCGTACGTCACGCCGAACACCGAGTACGCCATGATGGGGTCGCGCTTCTCGGCGCCCGTCCCGAAGACGAACGCAGTCGGAATCGACAAGTACGCCTCCGAGTACAAGGGGATCCTGGCCGCCATCAGGATCGACCCGAAGAGCGGCGAGATGTCGCTCGGCTGGGAGATCGTCACGCCGCCGTTCAACTGGGACCTCGGCGACGCCGGAAAGAAGGTCTCCGAAGGGTGGATGTTCTGGACCTGCTACAACTCCGAGCGGGCCACCGGAAAGCTCGAGGTGACCGCCTCGCAGGCCGACCGCGACTACATCGCCGCCGTCGACTGGAAGGCCGCGGAGAAGGCCGTCGCCGAGGGCAAGGGCGAGATGATGGGCGGGGTCAAGGTCCTCGACCCGAGGAAGGTCCCCGGCCTCATGTACCTGATGCCGTGCGGCAAGTCCCCCCACGGAGTGGACGTCTCGCCCGACGGCAAGTACATCATCGGCTCCGGCAAGCTCCAGGGCGTCACGACCGCATTCAACTTCGAGAAGGTCCAGACCGCCATCCGGAACAAGGACTTCTCGGGCGAGGAGGACGGCATCCCCGTCCTGAAGTACGAGTCGATCAAGGACGCGGAGGTCGAGGTCGGCCTCGGACCTCTCCACACGCAGTTCGACGGCGACGGCTACGCCTACACGTCGCTCTTCGTCGACTCGGCGATCGCGAAGTGGAAGCTGGGCACCTGGGAGGTCGTCGACAAGATCCCCATGTCGTACTCCATCGGCCACCTCTGCGCCGCCGAGGGCGACACGGTGAGCCCGGACGGCAAGTACCTCGTCGGCCTCAACAAGCTCTCTCACGGCCGGCACCTGAGCGTCGGCCCCTCGCAGCCCGAGTCGTCGCAGCTCGTCGACATCTCCGAGGAGAAGATGAAGCTCCTCTACGACGCCTTCACCGAGCCCGAGCCCCACTACGCCGTGATGATCAAGGCCGACAAGCTCAAGCCGATCGAGGTCTACCCCAAGGAGGAGAACAAGCACCCGCTCGCGATCTGGGACGTCAAGGACGCCGGCGTCACCCGCACCGGGACCGAGGTCCTCGCGAAGGTCGTCCTCGTACGGTCGACCATCACGCCCGAGTACATCGAGGTGAACCAGGGAGACACCGTCAAGATCGCGATGACGAACATCGAGCAGACGACGGACGAGCTCCACGGGTGGGGCCTCCTCGACTACAACATCAACATCGTCGTCGACCCGGGCGAGACGAAGGTCGTCACGTTCAAGGCCGACAAGCCGGGCGTCTTCGCCTATTACTGCACGAACTTCTGCTCCGCTCTCCACCAGGAGATGCAGGGCTACCTCGTGGTCAAGCCGAAGGGCTGACGGCTCTCCATTCGGACGGGGCGGCGCCGGGAGGCGCCGCCCCTCCCCGCGCATTTCGCCCTTCGTCCGCGGCCGTCCCCGGGGGTGCGGCCCGACCCGCTTCCCGGACCCCCGATCGAGGGCACCGACATGCGATCGCTCCTGGAAAGAAGCAACCGTCTCCTCGAGCAGCCGATCGGCCTCAAGCCCCGGCTCCTCCTCGTCGCCGCGACGATCTGCCTCCTCGGGGCGTACCTCTTCCCGCTCTGGAACCTGACGATGTTCGCCCCCCAGTACCAGGACGGCCTCCGCCTCGACATCTACAGCTACAAGTTCGAGGCGGGGAACGACGGCCAGGACATCAAGGAGATCAACGTCCTGAACCACTACATCGGGATGAGGGACCTCGAGCCCGAGGACTTCACCGAGTTCAAGTGGATCCCGTTCGTCGTCGGGATCATGGGGCTCCTCTTCCTCCGCGCCGCGGTCTTCGGGCACATGGCCCACGTCCTCGACGTGCTCGTCCTCTACACCTGGTTCGGGCTCTTCTCGCTCTGGTCCTTCGGCTACAAGATGTACCGCTACGGGCACGACCTCGACCCGAAGGCGGCGATGAACGTCGAGCCCTTCATGCCTCCGCTCTTCGGCGGCAAGCAGCTCGCGAACTTCGAGGTCTTCTCGTACCCCCAGGCCGGCGCCTACGCGCTCACCGTCGCGATGCTCTTCCTCGTCCTGGCGTTCGCCTTCGGGTGGCGTGAGTCGCGGAAGACGACGACCTGACGTGCGCGAAGCCTGACGTGAGACTTCCGGCGGCCGCCGCGATCCTCCTCGCGCTCGCCCTCCCGGCGCGGGCCGAGGAGATGGCCCCCGTCCTTCCCGGCACCCTCGAGGGGCGGCCGGCCCCGCAGGACACCTCCCCGCTGCAGAAGCTCGTGGACGCCGCCCCGCCCGGCGCGACGGTCGAGGTCCCGCCGGGAACGTACGAAGGCGACCTCGTCCTCGACCGCCCCGTGAGGCTCGTGGGGCGCGGACGCCCCCTCCTCCTCGGCTCCCGGTCCGGGAGCGTGGTCCGCGTGAGGGCCCCGAACGTCACGGTCGAGGGGTTCGACATCGACGGGCGGGAGGGCGGAGACCTCGGCAAGGACTCCGCCGGGGTTCACACGTCCGCCCCGGGCACGACGGTCCGTTCCTGCCGGATTCGCGGAGCGCTCTTCGGCGTCTACGTCCGCGAGGCGAACGACGCCACGGTGGAGGACTGCGAGATCCGGGGCATCCCCGGGAAGGCCCCGGGCGAGAAGGGCTCCGGCATCCACATCTGGAACACGGTCGGGTTCCGGTTCTCGAGGAACGTCATCGTCGACGTGCGGGACGGCTTCTACGTCCAGTCCTCGAGCCGCGGCTTCGTCTCCCGCAACCGCGCGTCGGACCTGCGCTACGGGATCCACTACATGTTCTCGGACGACAACGTCTTCGAGGACAACGTCTTCGAGAACGGCGCCGCCGGGAGCGCCCTCATGTACTCCAAGAGGATCACGTTCCGGAGGAACCAGTTCCTCAGGAACCGGGGCTTCGCCTCCGTCGGCCTCCTCTTCAAGACGTGCGACGAGGTCGTCGCCGAGGGGAACCTCCTCGCCGACAACGCCCGCGGCGTCTTCTTCGAGGACTCCTACCGCAACGTCTTCCGCGGGAACGTCGTGGCGTCGTCCGACACGGCGATCGTCCTCTTCGCGGGCTGCGGCCAGAACCGGATCACCGGCAACACCTTCGTCGGGAACCTCACGCCCCTCACGCTCGTCGGAAAGACGACCGACACCGTCTTCGACGGAAACTACTGGTCCGAGAACCGGGAGCCCGACCTGGACGGAGACGGCCGCACGGACCGGCCCTACCGCCTCGGGAACGTCTTCGACCACTTCCGCGGGAACCTCCTCGCGGCGGACCTGTTTGCCCAGAGCTTCGCGGCCGGGGCAATCGGCGTTGCGGAGGAGACGTTCCCGGTTCTCCGACAGAAGATGGCGATGGACAACTCCCCTCTCGCCCGCCCGCCGGCCCTCCCCGACGTCCCGCGCGCGAAGCCGATCGCAAAGACGGCGCACGTCCCGGCCGTCGCGGCCTCCTCGATGACGTTCCTTCTCGGCACGGCGCTTCTCGTCCTGGGCCGGCGGCTCCCGGCGGCATGAGAGAGTGGAAACGATGATCCGCTTCGACGCCTTCGGGAAGTCCTACGGAACGCAGGTGGCCGTCCGAGACGTCTCGCTCGAGATCGGGGCCGGCGAGGTCGTGGCGCTCCTCGGGCCGAACGGCTCGGGAAAGACGACGTGCCTGAAGGCGGTGGCCGGCCTCATCCACGCGACGTCGGGACGGGTCCTCGTCGACGGACTTCCGGCCTCGGAACCGGTCGCCCGCAGGGGCCTCTCGTTCCTTCCCCAGAAGGTCGCCTTCCCCGACGCGCTGACGGGGCGCGAGGTCGTGGAGTTCTACCGGCGGCTCCGGGGCGTGCCCGCCCTCCGCACGGCCGAGGTCCTCCGCTTCGCGAGCCTGAACGGGGCCGCCGCCCGCGCCGTGTCGACCTACTCGGGCGGGATGGTCCAGCGCCTCGGCCTCGCCGTCGCCGCGCTCCCCGACACGCCGCTCCTCCTCCTCGACGAACCGACCGCCGCCCTCGACCCCGAGGGGCTCTCCGCCTTCTACGCCCTCGTCGAGGGGCGCCGCCGCGAGGGGAGGACGATCCTCTTCACGTCGCACCACCTCGGCGACGTCGAGCGCCTCGCCGACCGCTTCGCCGTCCTCGTGGAGGGGCGTCTCGCCGCGCTCCTCTCGGCGGCGGAGCTCGCGCACCGGCTCGCCGACCGGGGCCTCCTCCGGCTCCGCCTCGACCGCGCCCCCGCGACGGTTCTCGAGTCGGTCCGCGCCGCCTGCCCGGGCGCTTCCGCCACGGAGGAAGAGCTTCTCCTGCCGGGCCCGGCGTCTGCCCGCCCGGCATACCTCGACGCCGTCCGCGCGACGGGCGCGACGGTCCTCGCTCTCTCGTCCGACGAGGGGCGCCTCGACGCCCTCTACACCGAGCTCGTGGGAGGCCCGCGAT
>JADHEF010001222.1_pt1 | contig 17334 bp, 18 predicted proteins | sample 8952391 | NCBI WGS metagenome assembly JADHEF01 (sample SAMN16124439, study PRJNA663245) | bioreactor sludge metagenome | isolation source: sludge (nitrite) | place: India:Bengaluru | collected 2019-02-28
ACGGCATCCCGGCGAGCGTCTATCGCATCAAGCGAATTCGCAGGCGCCTCGGATTTCCTCGCTTGCTTTGCTCGCGTGCTTTGATCCTCGACTTGGCCGTTGCCGTGCTGTGCCGGAAGCGAAACGACTCATTTCCAGTCTCCACGATATGGCAGTGATGCGTCAGACGATCGAGCAACGCAGTGGTCATCTTGGCGTCGCCAAAGACGCTCGGCCATTCGGCGAAGGTCAGGTTGGTCGTGATCATCACGCTGGTGTGCTCGTAGAGTTTCGACAGCAAGTGGAACAGCAAGGCCCCGCCGACCTGGCTGAAGGGCAGATAGCCCAGTTCATCGAGGATTACCAGATCCATGCGCAATAGCCCCAAGGCAATCCGTCCGGCTTTGCCGGCGGCCTTCTCCTGCTCAAGGGCATTGACCAGATCCACCGTCGAGAAGAAGCGAACCCGCTTGCTGTGATGGGTAATGCCCGAGACGCCCAGCGCCGTGGCGAGATGGGTCTTGCCGGTTCCGGTACCGCCAATGAACACAACGTTCTGGGCTTCCTCGGTAAAGGACAGATCGGCCAGTTGCCGAATCAATTTCTGATCCACCTTCGATTGCTCGAAGTCGAATCCTGCCAGATCACGATGGACCGGGAAGCGGGCTGCATGCATCTGGTAGCCAATCGAGCGCATCACTCGGTCGGTGTGCTCGGCTTGCAGCAGATGTTCGATCAGCCAGCGGGAAGTCTCGATACCGGTGCCACCGTGGGCCGACAGCTCCTCCCACGCGCCGGCCATGCCGTGCAGGCGCAATTCCTTGAACTCGCTCATCAGGTCACGCATGATCGGTCACCTCCGAACGCAACCGGTCGTATCGTCCCGTATCGGCAATCGGCGCTTCGCTGACGGTGAGTAGCGTCTCCACCGGTGGTGGCAAGGGATCGGATCTCAGACGGTTGAGCATGTTCTCGATGTGCTCGGCACTGGGCAAGCCAGACTCCAGAACCAGATCGACCGCCACCAGCACCGTTTCCAGACCGAACTGGGCAATCGCCGAGAGCACCTTGGCCATCACACGATCTCCACCCTCACGACGCAGGAGCAAGCCGCGTAATCGCTGTAAAGGTTCCGGCATATCGGCAAACGGCGCACCGTTTCTCAAGGCGCCTGGTTTGCGTTCGATCAGGGGAATGTAGTGTTGCCAGTCGTAGCAGGTTTGCTGGCGGCTGAATTGGCGGGGATGACTGGCAACACGGGCATCATGCGCCACGATGTCAATCCGCTCCGGATAAAGACGCAGGCTGACGGCTTGCCCCACGAGTTCGCACGGCACCGAGTAGCGATTGCGGTCCAGCGTCACCAAGCAGGTGCTTGATACCTTACCCAGGGTTTCGACGTAGCCATCGAAGGGCGTAACCATCGGCATCAGACTGGGTTGCTCGTGTTCAAGCATCTCGGCTACCGTCAGGTCGCCGTACTCGGGATGATGCAGTTCCTGCCACAACCGTCGGCAGCGTTCGAGCAGCCAGACGTTCAGTTCGGCGAAGGAACTGAAGCGCTGCTTGCCCGCATCCTGCCAAAGCCGCAGCCGACTATCCTGGACGTTCTTCTCGACGACGCCTTTCTCCCAGCCGCTGGCGACATTGCAGAAGTCCGGGTCAAACAGGTAGTGGGAGGCCATCGCCGAGAAGCGCGAATTGACGATGCGGGATTTGCCCTTCTGCACCTTGTCGACCGCCGTCTTCATGTTGTCGTAGATGCCGCGCCGGGGAATGCCGCCCAAGGCGGCAAACGAGCGGGTGTGCGCATCGAACAGCATTTCGTGGCCTTGCGTTGGGTAGGCTTGAACCACGAAAGCCCGACTGGCGCAGAACTTCAGATGCGAGGCAAGGATCTTGCGCCAGACGCCGCCAATGACCAGGTGTTCTTCGCTCCAGTCAAACTGGAAGGCTTCGCCCAACTCGAAGTGGAGCGGGACAAAGGCTTTGCTGACTGCGGCACCACCATCAGCCCGCCAGCGTCGGATGAACTCGGTGACCCGGCAGTAGGTGCCGGTGAAACCGGCCGCCTGCAACTCACCAAAGAGTTTCAGCGCGGTGCGCCGATCCCGCTTTGGCCGACGGGCATCCGTTTCCAGTGCCTTGATGAGACGCGCTGCATACGGCGCAATCTTGATGTTTGGGTTCTGCCGTTCGTACTTCGGTTCCGTCCCTTCCGGTGTCCGCAGCCAGCGCTTGACGGTGTTCCGGCTATATCCTGTCTTCCTCGAAATCTCCGACAGCGACATGCCGTCCCGGTAAAACAACCGACGAATCCTTCCCAGATCCTTCATGGTGATCATCTCCAAAATCCTGCTCAAAAAATGAGCAGACGAGTTAATCACCCTGGTCAATTTTCAGCGCGCACTACCTCGCTTTTCTGGTCAGTTTTCAACGAGCGTCAACATCCAGTGGTCACCTTGCTGTTACTTGGCTTATAGCCGCCTGGAAGAATCCGATGAGGGTGAAGCGGATCCATTGGTCTTGAGATAGGTGACCATACTATAACGAAGGTTATAGGATTGTTATCGCGATTCCTGGGTTGAGCGTTTGGTCATTCACTAGATTTGTTCAATCGCCTTTTCATTACGCGTGATCCAGTCGAGCGCCGATGATTCGACACCGTCAACCGCACCACCTCTTTCATCCAGGCGCCGATGGGCCTCGTAGATGATCTCGCGCAGTTGCCAACGGACTTCGCCGAGCAGGATGTTCAGTTCAATCATGGCCTCGGGATCGTCCTGGAGGATCGCGATCAGGATTCCCACGTTGCTGACGTCAAAGCCGGCGTGCAGCAACATTCGCTGCAAGTCCTGGATTCGCTCATCAATGACCGAAGGAAGGGTTAGTGCCTCCTGGCGCGATTCAAGGGCGGAATGACATTGCGCTCGGGTGACCTTCCAGTCCTTGAAGATACCGGCGACTTCGCGCAAGCGTGATTCGAGCGTTGGCGCCGAGGCAAAAGCCGAGGACTGCGCCTCCACGTGATCCTCGTCGTCGCTCTGCATTTTCTGAACGAGCGCCAGCAGGCAGTTGCTTAGCTCGCTGTTGAATTTCTTCTGATTCAGCTTCAACAGGACCGAGAACCGGGCGAGGTTTTTCGCCTTGTGGCCTTGTTCAAAAATCGTGTTGGCTGCTTCTGCCAGCATGAGGATCTGCGCACCGAGGCAAATCTGTTCCTCTTTCAGGCCTCTCGGGTATCCACTTCCGTCAAGACGTTCGTGATGCTCGAAGACCGTCCGGCTGATTTCCGGATGATATTCGGCGAACTCGCGCAAGATCAGGTAGCCCGTGATCGGGTGGGCGTACAGGTGGTGCCGCTCCGATTTCTCCAGGCGTCGGCCAGGACGCAGGAGTTCCGGCGCGACGTGCAGGATGCCGATATCGTGGAACACCGCTGCGGCGGCGAGGGTTGCCAGTTCCTTCACGGAGAGGAAGAAATTCCGGATCGCCAGCGATAGTGCGATCAGCGCAACGCGAATCGAGTGGTCAAAGACTTCCGGGCGTTGACGCCAGGCGACCGTCAGCTTGAACGCCATCGGCTCGCAGAGCGGGATTTCATCAAACGCACGCGCTATACGACTTCGTACCTTGACATCCCCGCGCAGCACGTCGAACCCCGGATCGGTGTCGAGCAGGTTCATCGCGTACTCTTTGATGCTTTCGCGACTGATGCCGTCCTCGACGGCAAGGCAGTGGTCAATCTTGGGAATCAGCTTGTGACTGACTAGGCGTTCAAACAAGGCGGAATTGACCCGGACGCCTTTCTCGATGAGTTTGATCTTCCTTGTCGTGAAAATGGCCTGGCTGGTCACCACGTTCCGGGTGTCCCCCATCTGCGTGATCGACCGGATGTAATGCTCGTCGTATCGCTGTTCCATCAATGACCATTCTGTTCGTTGGTGGGCAGTCACCCATTATTGCGACGTAGCGACACAATTCCGACCACCACGTTTTGCCGCATAGACCCCAAGATCAGCCGCCTTGATCAGCGCCTCATATCCCGTCATTTCGCACGATCGGGATGCGACACCGACGCTAATGCTGCCAATCCATTGGCTGTTGCCAACAGGTACCCGAAGCGCAGCAACCTCTGCACGGACGGTTTCAGCCAGTTGCAGCGCGCCGTCAAACGGCGTCCTGGTACAGATGATCAAAAACTCATCGCCGCCGAGGCGGCAGACGATGTCGTCGGTACGTACTGCGAGCAGCAATTGCCTAGCCAAGGCTCTCAAAATGATATCCCCGGCATCGTGGCCAAAGCGGTCATTGATCTGCTTAAAGCCGTCGGCGTCGATCATCAGACAGGATAGCGGCGTTCTCTTTGCCTCGGAAGACTCCCACTCGGTCGCCAGTCGTTGCATCGCATACCGTCGATTGTGCAAACCCGTCAGCGGGTCAGTATTGGCCAGTTCATCCAGTCTTTGGTTGGCTTCCGTCAGCGCCCTCGTTCGATCCGCTACGCGCGCTTCAAGGCTTGCGTTTAGCTTTTCAAGTTGGTGGTTGCGCTCTGAGACCTGGTTAAAGAGTGCGTTCAGGGCGGCAAGCAGCGTATCCGTGGCCGGATCTTGAGACGATCCGAGGTTGCCACAAACGTCCTCAGGCGCACATCCGCCGCGAATCGCGGCGATTTTCCGCGCCATGATTTGATCAGTCCCAAGGATGTGGTAAGCCAGCCAGTGGGTCAGAAATTGCAGGAGGTATCGCGATGCCTCGATATCCTTGGTGGCGGCAGCATGCAGCCTTGTCACCTCGCTTAGGAAGCTGGCATGAATCTTTTTGTGTTCGGCGACGTCGCGTGGATCAAGACGCTCCGCCACCATCAATGCCTCTTCGTCGTCGAAATGGTATCGGGAGTAGTCGGCAAGCGCTAAAAAAACGGAATCGAGCGACGCATCCGTTGCGCCATCGCGATCCATGATCAGCTCACCGAAGCGGTTGATCAGGTCGACCAAGCGATGATGCTGCTCGTCTACGTCGTGCAATCCAGTGATGAAGCAGGCATTCCACTGGAAAGCTTTCATTGCCACCTCCGGTCAACATTCCATCGCCGACGATTCACCGGACGTCGAACTTTCGCCATGAGACTGACCGGCATCACGGTGCCGTACGTGCTTCCAACACGCCTTACACTCGATATTGCGTCACCGCTTTGCGCATGCGCATTACGACACCGTTCAGGTAGGTGACGGTCGCACTGGTCTGCTCGATGACGGCCACGTTCTGTTCTGTCATGTTCGAGACGCGCTCAACGTTCTGTGCCAGCTCGGTCATCGCCGACTGTTGTTCGTAAGAAGCATGCGAGATTTCGCCGACCATTTCGGTGGTCTTTCCCATTTCCGTGTTGATCTGGCGCAAGGTCTCTTCCGTCGCATTCACGAGTTGGACGCCGTCGGCAACCTGCTGCGCACCTGATCGCATGCCTTCGACCGCCTTCAGGGTCTCGTCGTGGATCGTCTGCGTCATCTCGGTGATTTCCGTCGTCGCGCGGGTGGTTCTTTCCGCAAGTTTGCGCACTTCATCGGCAACCACGGCGAAACCCCGCCCGGCTTCGCCCGCTCGGGCAGCTTCGATTGCGGCGTTCAGCGCGAGTAGATTCGTCTGGTCGGCGATCTCCTTGATGACGCCGGTCACTCGACCGATTTCTTCCGAGCGCTGCCCGAGTCGCTCGACCTGCTCGGCGGCTTGCTTGACGGTATCGGCGAGCGATTCAATCTTTCGGGTGGCGTTCTGGGTGACTTCGGTTCCTTGCTGAGAAACGGTGCCGGCATGCGTCGCGGTCTCTTCGGTGCTCTTGGCGTGGGTTGCCACTTCGCTAATCGAGACCGTGACCTCTTCGATGGCGGCTGCCGCCGACGAGGTGGCCTCGCTTTGCTTCACTGCCGAGTCTTGCGAGACCTTCATCCCCGACTTGACGTCGTCGGTCGCATGGGAGACCTGCTTGGCGATATCGGCAATACCCTGAATCGTGGCCTGAACGGATGAGGTGAATTTGTCTGCCTTGCGGGCAATACCGCCAATGACGTCACGGCGGCTCAGATCGAAGCGCTGGGTCAGATTGCCACTTGAGAGGACGCCTTCGAGCCAATCGGAGGTCTGATTGAGGTCGCGTGCGGTCTGTGGAACGTAGATCAGCAGGAAATAGAGCGCATAGAGAATCGAAACAGCCGCCACGAGGACAGACAGCGTTGCCGGGAAAGTCGGCCCGCCAAGATGGTCGCTCAGTGCTTCGATGGCAGGTATCAGCGCGGTCAAGCCGGCGATGATCATCTGCGATCGTACAGACAATAAGCCGGTGAGCCATTCAGGACGATGATGGACGACGCGGCCGTGGCGAACCTCGAGGACGGTGCTGCCGTCCTTGATCCTTTTGTACGCCGCTTCCGCACCGGCGATTTCTTCACGAGATGGGCGTGAGCGGACCGACTGATAGCCGACGACCTTGCCGTTTTCGCGGACAGGGGAGACGTTGGCAACCACCCAGTAAAAGCCGCCGTCTTTGCGCCGATTCTTGACGATCCCGCGCCAGGGACGTCCTGCCTTGAGATCCTCCCACAAATCGGCAAACGCCTCGGGCGGCATGTCCGGATGGCGAACGAGATTGTGCGACTGTCCGATCATCTCTTCGCGGGTGTAGTTGCTGACTTCGGCGAAGGCTTCGTTGGCCTCGACGATGACGCCCTTGAGATCCGTGCTCGAGTAGATGAACTCGCCTTCTGGCAACAGTGTTTCTACGTTCGTAACCGGCAGATTGATCTTCATCGTCTTCTCCCTCTTGGCCTGCAAGTATCGTTTGATGGGTTCTGTGTCAGGGTCTGGCTGCCGGATAGGGGCAGGTCAGCGCATTGAGAGGCCGACGCGGTCTGGCGGCTGTCCCGTCAGGTAATCCCGGAGTCGTAAGTCGTGATGGACGACGTGTCCGACGATCCAGTGCTCGACCATCTCAAGCGCCTCGCTTCGTTCCACGGTCTTTCTTTGCATGAGGTCGAAGCAAAGCGCTGCGTACTGTTCGACGATCGCCTGGTGATCCTGTTCGTGACGCCGAATCTCGTCTGTGGGCATCCCAAATGAGGATTGCTTGAAGAAATGCTCTTCATTCCGGAAATGCGACATGATCTGGCACCCCAGTTGATCAAGAATCTCCGAGAACGCTTCAGACCCGGGTGAGGCGTTGGGGTTTGCGCGCAGCGCTTTGAGGGTGGAGATCAACTCACGATGCTCTGCATCGATCGCTGGCACACCGATCAAGAGCGACAGCGGGGATTCTTGCACGGTGCTCGTTGGCGAGGGTTCTTTGCTCATTTCTGCTTCTTTGACCTGTACGTAGCTTATTTCCGGTGAGGGGAGGCGCGAACCCAGATAACCATGCCACCGTGTCAGATGCTAGGGGTGATCTTGATATAGATCAAGCCCTCCTTCGGGGAATCGATACGCAGTCTCAATGCGCGACGTCCGCATACGTTTTCAGAGGCGTCCGCGACGATCTGGCCAGTGTGATACCCGCCGTTCGCGCTGTTTACTATCGCGTCAATTCCATGCAAATTAGAGCTGCCGACGCTAGGCGGCGCGCATAGTCCTATGACTCTTTAAAGCGCGTCGTATTTTCAAGGTTTTTGCAAGGGAGACCATCATGGATAGGGAGGCAGTCAAATGTAAATGTGGGTTCTATTCCTATCGCGTTTATGCAAAGAAGCGGGACCCGCACGGCGTCGTCTGGGACGCCTATTACGACATCCTCGACAAGGATGGTCGTGTGCTCAGAGGAGAGAATGTCGTCATGACACTCGATATTCTTACTAGCGAAGAGGCGGCCTGCCGTCTAGCGGAAGTTGAGGCAAGGGCGAAGATTCACAGTGTGTTTGGTGGTGTGGAGCTTGCGGCTGAGGTCTGAACAATCGGATTTCGTGAGCCAGTGGCCGTCTGATAGAGGCAGGAAATATCGACCGCTCGGCTCACAACGATGCTGATGCACCAAAATGGCGACGGTCTCTTGAGGATCGGGGGCGTCAGTCAGTCTTGTCTATCTGATCAAGTCGCAAAACAACCGGCGGTCAGATAGGTGCAACTCAGCAGATGAAATCATCGTGCCTGTTCGTCAAGCGATGGATTGAGCTATGCTGGATTAGGTTGCCCGCAAATACTCGATGAGGAGAACGGTCATGCGTGTTCAGCACAAGAGTAAAAGCGCTTCCGATCCAAAGCCATCCAAATCCACGAAGTTGCCAGTGACCGCAACGCGGCAGGTGAAGCCCCGTCAATCGGGCGAGGGAGAGGATGACGTCTATGATCCCGACTGGGAGGTGTCCGACTCCGAGCTCGAGGGGTTTGAAAAGTTGTCCCATCTGGATGACTGAGGATGCACCAACGGATTCCCTTTGCCGGGTTTCCACAGAACGACATTGAAACTCTGTGGACAACCGCTGGATAACTGCCCTATGTCCATGGTCGGAAAGAGCTAATTCCGGTTGCTCAATTATTGGGCACGGTCCCGCGGGCATCAACTTGCCTCGAATCTTCCTTACTTGACCCGCCCGCACTTGCTGGTAACCAGTGTGCTGATCAGGCAGATGATGCTTTGTCGATTGTGTCTTTGATAAAGGAGCAGGTTATAAATATTCCAAGAAAACTGACGGCCATAGCGATCTGCTCCACCGCTACTTTGCTCTTGATTGGAGGTGCCGGGCTTTATGTATCAAACGGACTTGATGGGTCATTGTCGGATGTCAACAATCGTGGCATACCCGGCATGCGAAGCATCTATGTACTGAAAGGCCATCAACAACAGCTCGCCCTCAGTCTCCTTGGGCACATCCTGAGCAACACTCCCGAACAGAAGACCGAGTACGAAAAAACCATTGAAAATGAGAAGAAAGGCATCGACGAAAGCCTGAAAGCCTATGAGGCGGTCGCCCGGTCGGCCAAAGGAAAGGAAATGGCCAAGGCGGAACGGCAGGCGCTCGCGGAATACGTTGGAATCATTCCGGCCGTACTGGAAAAATCCCGAGCAAGCGACACGGCGGGCGCACTCGAGACCGTGGCAAAAATGTCGGCCAGCCAAGCAAAGGTCACGAAACTCATTGATGAGCACATTGCCGTCAACGTGAATAACTCGGACGTCCGTGCAGAGGAAAGTCATGCAACGGCACAACGCGGATTCTATCTGTCGGTGGCATTGATCCTCATTGGATCAATCCTGGTAGCCGCGATCAGCCTGTTTACCAACCGGGGAATCAATCGGTCGCTCGCTGCGATGCGCAACGCTGTGACGCGGATTGAGGGAGAACTCGACTTTACGGTCAAGGCCGAAGTCATTGGCAAGGACGAAATCGCCGAAGTTGCCACCGCAATCAACAGATTGTTGAGTCGGCTGCAATCCAACCTGAAGTCCATCACCGACGGATCTCACTCGGTGGCATCGGCAGCGAGCCTGATGTCGACTACCTCGACGCAGGTGGCAAAGGCATCACAACAGCAGAGCGAATCGGCCTCCGACATGTCGGCAACCGTCGAAGAATTGACGGTCAGCATCAATCATGTGGGCGATCGAGCGCAGGAAGCCAACCGTATTTCCAGCGAGTCCGGAACATTGGCGACCTCCGGGGAAATGGTAATCGGGCAGACGGTCACGGATATTCAGGACATCGCGACCACCGTGAGAGAAGCCGCAGAACTTATCCATAGCCTGGAGAAACATAGCCAAGAGATTTCAAACGTTGTAGCGGTCATCAAGGAAGTCGCCGACCAGACGAACCTCCTGGCGTTGAACGCGGCCATTGAAGCTGCCCGCGCAGGCGAGCAAGGGAGGGGCTTCGCCGTCGTTGCCGATGAAGTGCGAAAACTGGCGGAACGCACTGCCGTGTCAACAAAGGAAATCTCGGAAACAATCGATGTGATGCGAACCTGCGCCGGCAATGCAGTAAGCAGCATGGAAGGCGTAGTAATCAAGGTCGGGATAGGCGTAGAAAGCGCACAGGAAGCGAGTAGCACCATTAAGCGAATAGGTGAAGGAAGTCGCAACGCCGTTGGTATGGTGGGCGAGATTACAGAGGCTATCCGGGAGCAAGCGACGGCGATGAACAACATCGCGACGCAAGTGGAGCGTATTGCTCAGATGTCGGAAGAAAGTAGCGCCGCGGCGGCCAATAGTGCCGATACAGCCCACGATCTTGATCGGTTGGCGACGGACATGCGGCGCATTGTCAGCAGCTACAAGGTTTGAGCGTGAATATGCTCTGGGAGAGTAATTCACAATGAGCTCGGAATGACAAACCCGTCCGCGGGCCTCCCGCGTCGCATTCTTCGTGCTGTCTGGATGAACTTCGACCATCCTTCGCGTTGAATGGCAGCCCCGCTCAGAGACTGGCCCAAGGCCACCGAGACGGTGTGTGTCACCTGTGGGTCGGGTCCGGCAGTAGCAGTGATGACGACGCGGCCGTTCAAGACTGCCAAAGACTAAAGGGCGGCTTACTGCCACGTTGCCGCCCGACACCGATCAGTTGCTCAACGGCCGGTCAGGCCGACGACTTGACGGTGATCAGCCGCCACGAATGGCCGGTCCACTCAGTCACCGGCCATCGCACATCCGGAGCCGCGTACAGCCGCTTTGGGTCGGTTGTGTGAATTCGCCAGGTCGAGAAGCTGACATTCAAGGGAGTTTCCGGCTGGACGGCAGCTGACCGGCTCATTTCCGCCCGACACAGCCGATCTGGTCAACGACAGCTCAGGCCGACGAGCATAATTTGGCTATACGGCAGCTTTCAGAGTAGGGCACTATTTGAATGCGCCACAATCGCCATCAAAACTAAGTTCCAGCATTCCAACATTTCCATGGCGATTTCTCATCACACAGATATCTGCCGTTCCTTTCCTTGTACTGTCAGGGTCATAGCACTCCTCACGCAATACTGACAGGACAACGTCAGCCCCCCCTGTAATTACGCCACCTGGAAGGTCTCTCCACAGAGGTTGCTTTAGTTCTCGCTTTTCTACTCGGCGCGAGAAATGTGCAGGAAGAATCACCGCCGCCCCTGTTTCCCGTGCCAGTCTCTTGAGTGCACGAATCGTTGCTTCCGTCTGTTTAACGGCGCAAATGTCAGGAGCTAATATCTTCAAATCGTCAATGATCACAAGATCTGGCGACGCCCCGCGGGTAATTAATAGTTCAATACTTCGGCGTATTTCGGGCAGTCCAAACGCCTCATCGTCGATGTGTACCGACACCTTGCGTAGTTGTTCAACAGCCGATTTCAGGTGCGCATTATGTGTTTCATCAAGGTTTCCATCGTGTAAGTTAAACCTCGGCACTTTGCTCGCATTTGAAAGGATTCGGCGGGCGGTTTCCTCGCCGTCGAATGCCAGACTAAAAATAAGGACGGGCCTTTTCTGTTCAAATGCAACGTTGTACGCGATAGTCAGGGCAAGGGATGTTGAACCCATACCGGGACGCCCACCAATTACGGTAAGTGAGCCCATCCTCAGTCCGCCAGTTCGCTGATCCAGGTTTGGTAACCCGGTGGGCAAATTCTTGATTGGGCGTTCCATTGAGTTAACTGGTACGACTTGCAAATCTTGCCAGACCGCTTCGACAAACTCTGTCAGCGACTTGCCGCGAGGCTGGCTATCATCGTGCCAAATGTTCTTCTTTTTCATATGAAACTCCTTTCAGTCTTGGATCTGCCTGAAAACTCGACTGGTCGATTTGCGGCTATGGATTCGGTCTCAACGTGTAAAACGCCGCGAGAAAGGCTGCTTTCGCTTCGACTGGAGGCAGTGGCGAAATAACCTCTGAAAGGGGGGAGATTCCCTGCAGGTAAATCCAACTTTCGGTCGAGTGGGGCATCAGATCCCGCTTTTCCGTCGCCAGAGCGATGAGGTCGGCTCGTTTGATTTCAGGGGAAATTTGACTCAACGCGACATCAAAGCGCTGACCGATGATGCTCATAACCTGGGCTTCAATTCGACTGAATTCCGGAAATAGATTCTTGAGGGGTTTAACCATGTCCCCCAGGTAGGCTTCGGCTGCATCGTGCAATAGGGCAGCGAATTGCAACTCTTCGGACACAAGGGACATGACCATCAGGCTATGTTGTGCGACCGAGTAGAAGGCACCTGTCTGTCCATTGAACCGGCACTGAAAGGCAAGCCCGTGCGCTATGTCCTCAATGGACACATCATCAATATGCGGTTTCGTCAGGAAGAAGCGATTCCCAAGATAGGTCGAGACGTAAGGGAGCATGTGAGAACTCATAGTTGCAGATACGTACAACATGAGCCACAGCTAGCTCACTGGGTAAGCCAGTGTACCGTTTGCAAATAATAATCGAAGCTATCAACCGCGTTCGCCGTCGGATTGACGGCTCATGACATCATGGTAATACTGGCTGACAATCAAAAAGCGTGGAAGAGGAGAAGTCGATGACCGAGGGTTTTGAATACTTGGTGTGGCTAAGTGAGTGCCAGGGGGGCGATTACACGGTTAAGGTGAAGTTCAAGAACGCACCCCGGAATGAGCGCCCCGTCAAGGATGGCACGGTCGCCTTTGAGCATGTCGTGAACCTATGCGCAAGACTGTCAGAAACAGATTGGAGAATGATAGTTGATGACCGTTTCTGCCAAATTGTCAAAATGGAAATCGATGCAACCGTGAGGCGCGTAGTTCTCAGGGTTATTCGGGAGATCGATAGCACACGACCAGATCCAGCAAACGGCGGCTCGTAACTTAGTGCGGTTATGTCGGAGGTCTTCCGCAATATGCCTTCCAAAAAGCAGGCATTCGGATGTTGTACAGACTCTTTGGGGAAGTTCGAAAAATCGATGGCCTCAGATCTGTTGCCCCCAATAAGCGCGTGCCAGACATTAACGCATGAGAGGAAAGCACGGAGTTGAACGGCATCTTGAGCAAATGCCGACAACTTTGCACTGGTTAAAGAGCGTCGCTTGTCAGCAAGTTCATTCAATACGCCATGGCTCCGGCGATTGAGGAAGTTCACGAAGAAACTTCTGCGCTACGCAGGATCCCTTCTCACAGACGTTCAATGTAGCTCATCTGGTGAGCCTAATGACAGGGAGAATCTCGCAACTCCATAACCATTGAATGTGTGATGGCAAAACAAATCATTAGCCTGTTGGCCTTCATCTTTGTCGCAAGTGCATCTGCCGAACCCAAAGTAAACTATGTCGGGCATGGGCGATATGCCTGCAGCGGTCAGGAGCGCGAGTGCGAACCAATTCGACGTCGCAACAACGAGCTTGAACTTCGCCGGCAACAGGCGAGGGACTTGGAAGAACTTCGTCAGGAGCTTGTGAAACAGGGAGACCGTTTCGACCAGGAGCAAGGGCACCAAAGGAATGAAAAAAGCCTGACAGATTGAATGCGACTACATGTGATGATGGTGCAGCTCACTCGAGTGCCTGCAGAAAGGAACTGCTGCCGTTTCGGGTAGCGTACGGCGCAGGGGAAATCAAAATATCGAATGGCTCACCCTGTGAGCTAGATAATCGAGATACTGCATGGCATGTTCTTTCGATAGGAGCGTTGCCATGCAGAGTACCAATCTTACTCAACACGCCGCCACGCGACTGCAACAGCGCGGCATTCAGGATAACGTGTTATCCCTTCTGCTCGAATTCGGTAAGCATGAGTATGACCATCGCGGGACGCGAACACTGTACTTCGATAAACGCGCGCGCCAACAGGTGTCGAAGACTGTCTCGGGCGACGAACTCAAGCAGCTGGGAAAGGTTTTCGGAACCTATGCCGTGCTGGATGACAACGACTGCGTAGTGACCGTAGGTCATCGTACGCAGCGCATCAATCGTCATTGAGCGAGGATAACAAACATGCTCGGGGCGGTTATTGGCGACATCGTTGGCTCGGTCTATGAGTTCCACAACTACAGAAGGAAGGACTTCGAGCCCTTCTTCCATCGGAAGGCGTTCTTTACCGACGACACGGTGTGTAGATTCGTGTTTCGCTCGGGAATTGACGAGCTAATCATAAGAAAATGGGGAGAGCATGGACCGTACCGAGCGTTTGTATCGAATTGACCGCCTGCTTAACGACCGAAAGGTCGTACCGATTGGCGAGTTCCTTGAAGAACTCGAAGTTTCCCTGGCGACGTTCAAGCGCGACCTCGAATACCTGCGTGACCGCTTCAACGCGCCTGTTATCTGGGACCGGGATGCGGGCGGTTATCGCTTCGACAAACAGGGTGTAGGTGATGCCTACGGACTACCCGGACTATGGTTTAGTGCATCGGAAATCCATGCGCTGCTGACCATGCGTGAATTGCTCGGCAGCCTGAGCCCTGGCTTGCTAACACCGCATATCGAGCCATTGTTAAGTCGATTGCGCATGCTGCTCGACCGGGAGGACATGCCAGTTGATTCCGTCGAAAAGCGTATACGAATCCAGAAGCTCAATGCGAGGTCCTACGAACCAGAGCACTTCTCCCCGATTGCGACGGCGGTTTTGAAGCGCAGGCGCATCGTCATCGACCACCACAACCGGAGCCGTAACGAGAGCATTCGACGGGAGGTGTCTCCGCAGCGCCTCAACTACTACCGGGAGAACTGGTACCTCGACGCGTGGTGCCATCTGCGCAATGAGCTCCGAAGCTTTGGATTGGACGCCATCCAGGGAGTCTGGCTGGGCACCGAGGTGGCGCACGAGGTTCCTGAAGACGAAGTTGCGGCCATTCTGGATTCTGGTTACGGCATTTTTTCCGGGAAAACGATTGAATGGGCCGAGCTCGAGTTTTCGCCGACAGCAGCGCAGTGGGTCTCCAAGGAAACCTGGCATCCGGAGCAACAGGCTCATTTCAACCCGGACGGCAGTTACCGGCTTCGTGTGCCATTCAGCAATTCCACGGAACTGGCAATGGATGTCATGCGACACCTGCCCGACGTCAAGGTGTTGGCACCCGATAGCCTGAAGCACCGGGTCAAGGAGCGTCTGCTGGCGGCCCTCGAACAGGTCTGAGGCAACGGATCCATCAGCGCGCTGCGCAACACATCATCCTCGCCCAAGAACCAACAATATTTGGGAAAACGACATGCGTCTTCTTCATACCTCCGACTGGCATCTCGGCCAGACGTTTATGCAATTCGAGCGTAGTTACGAGCACCAGAGCTTCTTGTCATGGTTGCTGGATACGCTCGAGAGCGAATCCATCGACGGTTTGTTGATTGCTGGCGACGTCTTTGACAATTCGAATCCTTCCGCCGCTGCCCAAAGCATGCTTTACAGCTTTCTGACCGAAGCTCGTCGTCGGGTGCCGCACCTCAATATCGTTCTCACCGCGGGAAACCACGATTCTCCCGGGCGACTCGAAGCGCCTGCGCCGTTCTTATCATTGTTTGATGCCCGAGTGGTTGGCCACGTGGCACGCGACGAAGCGGGCGTACAGGTCGAGCAACTGGTTCATCCCTTGAAGAACCGTGAAGGCCAGGTGGCCGCCTGGTGCATTGCCATGCCCTTCCTGCGTCCCGGTGATGTGCCACGTGTCGATGAGGCCGATGATCCTTACATGGCGGGCATCGAGGCGCTTTATCGGCAGGCATTTGAGGTCGCGAGCGAAAAACGCGAGAACGGGCAAACCATTATCGCGATGGGGCATTGCCATATGACGGGCAGCCAGACTTCCGACGATTCAGAGCGTCGCATTGTCGTCGGTGGCGCCGAGGCGTTGTCGGCGAGCATCTTCGATGAAGGCATCGGTTACGTCGCGTTGGGTCATCTCCATCTGCCACAGAAAATCAAAGGCGACGCTACGCGGCGCTATTCGGGCAGTCCGTTTCCGATGTCGTTTTCGGAGATTCAATACCCGCATCAGGTGGTCGTCTTCGACCTCGATGGGTCGTCCGTCACGAACATCCGGGAAATCCGCGTACCACGGCGAGTCGAACTGCTTAAGGTCCCGGCCTCTGCACGCCCCCTCGATGAGGTTTTGGGTGAGCTGGCGGCGCTTGAATTACCCGATAGGCCAGAAGCGGAATGGCCCTATCTCCTGGTCAGGGTTCAATTGACGCAGCCCGAACCAGGCCTCCGCGCCCAAATTGAGAGCGCCTTGGAGGGCAAACCGGTTCGCTTGGCGCGCATTGAACCGACGTATCCGAAAAGCAAGGCCGACGAGACGGCCGCCGCGATTTCGGTCGATGAATTGCACGCTTTGGCGCCGTCCGATTTCTTCGAGCGGCTCTACGCTCATCGATATGGAGAGGTCCCGCCAACCGAACTCATGAGTGCATTCAACGAACTGACCCAGGCAGCGGTCGCGACGGAGGAACTGCCATGAGAGTGCTGGCGATTCGCGGAAAGAACCTGGCGTCATTGTCGTCCGAATTTGAGGTTGATTTTCAGTCGGAGCCGCTGGCGTCGGCCGGGCTCTTTGCCATCACGGGGCCAACCGGTGCCGGCAAGAGTACCTTGCTCGATGCGCTCTGCCTGGCGCTCTATGACAGCACGCCAAGACTGGAGAAAGCCGTCGCGCGCAACAGCGAAGTGCCCGATGTCGGGGATGCCAGCATTGCTCAACATGACCCACGGACGATTCTCCGGCGGGGTGCGGCCGAGGGCTTTGCCGAGGTCGATTTTGTCGGCAATGACGGCATCTCCTACCGAGCCCGCTGGACGGTTCGCCGCGCGCGTGCAAAAGCCGATGGGAAGCTCCAGAACAGCGAAGTGTCCCTGGAGAATCTGGCTGACCGGCAACTGCTCGGCGACCGTCGTAAAACAGAAACGCTGAAGCTGATTGAAAGCAAGATTGGGCTGACCTTTGACCAGTTCACCCGCGCCGTCCTGCTGGCCCAGAACGATTTTTCGACGTTTCTGAAGGCGAATGACGATGAGCGGGCCGAGTTACTGCAAACGCTGACGGGAACACATACGTTTTCCGAAATATCGAAACAGGCCTTCGTCCGGATGCGTGACGAGAAAGCCGCGCTCGACCAACTCCGCGAACAGATGGCGAATCAGGCGCCCTGGACACTGGAAGTCCGTGTCGACAAGGAAGCAAAACACGCGCAGCACATCGAACAGCAGAAAGGTCTCGACAAGAGCAAAAACGATACCGAATCCTGGCTACGCTGGTATGAGCAGCTGACGAAACAGAAAGCACTTGATGCAGATGCCGGCCAGCGGGTTGAACAAGCCACGGCTGCGCGCGTCGCCGCGAAAGAACGTTGCGTGGTACTGGCCCGAATCGAGGAAGTGCAACCTGCACGGCCCTTGTTTGCAGAGCAGGAGCGCCTGGCTAAAGAAAGGCTCAATTCGCGTTAAGTAGTGACAGGCTCATCTCCTGAGCCTCGCTGGGA